>Ga0210015_1005212_pt1 | contig 10642 bp, 10 predicted proteins | sample CryGeymeta201522_FD_185471 | JGI IMG/M metagenome (GOLD analysis project Ga0210015, IMG submission 185471) | Groundwater microbial communities from Crystal Geyser aquifers in Utah, USA - Crystal Geyser metaG 2015-22 (SPAdes) (version 2) | ecosystem: Environmental > Aquatic > Deep subsurface >...
AATGTTGCATTGTGGAAATGTTGCATTGTGGAAATGTTGCATTGTGGAATGAAAATTTAAAATCAATGTTTCAGGAAGAAGCTTGTAGATTAGAGTCTTAACTGGGTCCTAAAAATTAAGAAAAGAGCCCCCAACAAGAACACGGAGAAAGAAGTTAGAAAATGGGGGTCCGAAGTGGTGATTTTAAGAATAGCGAAAGATGTCTAAGAGAGCTACATTATCAAGGAACGAAGCAAAGTATTTTATAGAAATCCTTTGGGTTTCTTGGGTTGGGGTTTTTCTTCAGGGAAAATATTTTTTTCTTTCTTCTTCTTTTCTTCGATCTTAAATCCAGATTCTTCCAAAATAAATTTGTCATCGCCAGGGTCGGGTTTAAACTCTAACTGGAGTTTCTTGGCCTCTTTCACATAGGACCCTTCTTTCAGACGAATCTCACCGTTTGGCACAACGACGATTGCCGATTCTCCTTTGACAGGACATCTTTGCTCGCAAAAACCACAGCCATTACATTTTGAGGCAATGACAACGGGTCGTCGATAACCTTCTACAGGCCGAAAGACAATGGCGTTGTACGGGCAGATTTCATCGCAGATGAGGCAGATCTTATTCTGAGCCCATACCAAACACATCTCTTTCTTTAAAACAGCCGTACCCACCTTGGCGTGGGTCTTTTCTTCCAACGAGAGAGATCGTATCGCTTGGGTCGGACAGACTTTACCACAGACATAGCAGTTCTGATCACAAGGGGCTAAACGCGAGTCCATCTTCGGCGTCCATAAGCCCGAGAAGCCCGACTCCCAAAGACAGGGCTGAAGCGTATTGGTTAAGCAAGACTTCATACATTCCCCGCAACGAATACAAGTACGCAAAAACTCAGTTTCAGGAATGGCGCCGGGTGGCCGGATGAGCTGGTGTTTACTCTGCTTGAGGGTGAAAGGACTCTGGGTAGCCACAAAACCGACAGCCAGCCCTCCGGCTAAGGAATAGACGAATCCTCTGCGGGAAAAATCTACCTTCGAATATTCTCCACCTAAAGAAAGAGAGGCTGGAAAAGTGATGGCATTCTGTGGGCAGACTTTAGCGCAGGTCCGGCACTGGATACATTCAGGACGATGGGTTCCCCTTGGATCCTCTGCGACAGCTCCCATGGGACAGGCCTTCTGACATTTCAGGCATTCATTGCAATCTTCATTAACCCGGCGTTTGAAAAGTCCAAGAGGTGAGATCAAGCTGAGAAAAGCTCCTAATGGGCATAGATAACGACACCAGAAGCGCGGGACGAGGCGATTAAGAATGATAATTCCTCCAAAGATCAGGAGTGTGATGGCAGTCATATAATAGAGAGACTGAAAATAGTGAAGGTGAGACAAGTTTACCCATCCCAGTGCTTGGAACAGGGGACGCAGCCAATCCAAGATGAGATTGATCAGGGTAATCGCCAGAGGATAGATGAAGAAAGTATAAAACCGCGTGAGAAGTGCCATGGGATCCATGAGGAAAGCCAGAGAGAGACCCGTTAGTGCAGCCATGATAAAAATGATGAGTAAAAAATATTTTACCTTTCGGAGGCTGGCTTGAGCCTTTAAACCCTGGCGTTTTTTCTTACGGAAGAAAAGAAGGTCCAAAAAGTCAATGGAGGCGCCCATGGGACAAACATAGGCGCAGAAAAACCTGCCGATGACGAGCGTAGCCCCAATGGTAACGAGAGCCCATAGGGCCCGACTAATGATCTCTCTCGCAGCGAAAACAGCATTAAGTCCCAATAGAGGATCTAAACGCAAGTAAATATCTGCTGGCAACCAGTTCGGCAGTTTATAGGTAGCGAGGACAAAAAAGATAGAGAAAAGGAGAAGGGAGAGGGCCTGGATGATAGTCCTCATGCTTTTTCCTTGAAGATTTTAAGCTGCTCGACGTCAATCTTTCCCAGACCCCGTTGGTGAGAAACGAGCAGGTGTTCAACCTGACGGCCTTTAAAGTTTTGACCATACCAGGGAGCAACACTCACCCCGTATGAATCCACAGCCACAGGGTCAATACCGGCGACGATGAGATTGGGCTTCTTAACCTCTCCGGGACCGCCAGGTCCACCCGAGGTCAAAACCCGGGTAGCATCGAGGATAGTGAGCTGTGGCTTTATAACGGTAGCCAAATCTGCAATCGCCTGATTAATATTGTATTGAGAGTGAAAACTCTCTCGATCCCAAATGAGACCCATGAGCCCCTTCATGCCTATGCTCACACCTGTGGCGGAATGAGACTTAGCAATGGGAATATTGATCAACACAGAGTTGTCTAAGACTTCTTTAATGACCTCCACACGTTCCAGGACTTTTCCCTGGGGAATCTTGATCTCACGAAAAAACTTTCTTTCTTGAAGCGCAAGAACATGAACACCGGGTATGTTTTTACATGCATCTCGAATACCTGTTCTCTCAAGGCAAAGTTCTGCCCTTTGGAGCGTATGATCTAAAACCAAAACTTGCTGGGCCCCTGCTTCAATACAAGCCTGAGCCACTGTTGCAACAACTAAAGGATGGGTAGTGGTGGCGAATTCAGGCGTCCTGGAAAAGGACATATTTGGTTTAAGGACTACACGCTGTCCCTTTTTAACAAATCGAGAAATTCCTCCTAAAGCCTCAAGCGCTTTTCTCGTGGCGGCTATAGGTTCACCGGAAATCACGGCAAGGTCATATTCCTCCTTTGCCACTGAAAAAGAAGGGCTGCCGACAAGGCCCAAGGCCATCCCTGCGGCAGCGGTTTTAAGGAATTTACGTCTTGTAATCATTCGATTGTGTCTGCTCACGAGTCACTCCATTCCTTCTATTTTGTCGTTTCTTAAGTAATGCGGTTATTCCCTACTCAACATCTCTTCAAAAAGTTTCAAGTATTTTGAGCGAAGCGAATAATCATTAAAATTAAATATACCCCAGATGAATTTCCCTTTCCAGTGAAACCCTATTTCTCCATGATAAGGATCGGATATCGTATAAATACCTTCTGCAATATTTTTCTCAGGACTCTTGGTTTGTTGAAGATATTTCTGAATCATATCCTTGCACTCTTTTCGATCAATGTCGATGACAAAGAGTTTAAATTTAGTCCCGGAAAGCTCGTAATCCGCAGTAAAGGCAGAATGTAAAAAGGCATAACCCAGAAAGTTTTTGGCAATAAATTTTTCTGAATTCTTCACTTTTCCCTCTCGAGGAAAAGAATTCAATCGAGCGGGGAGAATCCCCTTCTCTCCTAAGTTCTCTAAAACTTCCTTAGCAAAAGAAATCAGCACCTCCTGTGCTCCGGATTCGATTTTGTAGCCGGTGATCTTTACATAGTATGGCCCTGCTATAAAATTTAGAATCTCTTCCTCAACATAACCCTGAGCCCCTACGTTGATGAAGTTTGCCTTGGGATTCCGCTCCTGACTATAGATTCCAAAGGCATAGGTGGGAGTTTTGTGTCGATAAATCTCAACGGTAACTGAGGCTTTCTTTTCATTCAGGTATTCTGCCACCTTCAATTCTTGAAAATCATACACCAAATAGAAATCCGCTGCTCCGTTGATATATTCGAAAAGAGTTTTAGGTATAAATGTCTGAATCTCCCCTGATTGCTTCCATCCTTTTATCTCAGGAAATCTAAAGTCTTTTGCTTCTGCCCCTGGAACCCACAAAAAAACAATTATCCCAAATATCAAGCAAATCGTTTTCATCATTTCACTCCCTCTCAGTTCAGATTCATCGAATCATAATCCCTAAATTTATTCCGCCTTCATCCCCCTTATGAAAGGGACCCTCATCTTCGCCCCCTTTTATAAGTGGGGATCCCGTCCTTTGTGGAAGTGATAAAGATCTTCTGTTTTCAAACAGATCGATATCTATACTGCCAAGATTCCTATGGCCCGTTGAATGGCTTTTTCAATTTCGCTCATGAGAGAAGAGCTGATCATTCCAGCAAAGGGGCCGCGGATGAGAAAGGACTTGTCCAGAGTGGTCACCTGCTCACACTTTGCCATCGAAGTCTCTTTGAGGCCCCCCTCTCCGGCAGGTAATTCCACATGCGTTGGAGCCGGTCGAAGGGTAGTAGAGAGAGGTACAACAATGATATCATTCGCCAAACGATTCCGGACGTCCAAGGAAACGACAAGGGCGGGGCGGTCTTTTTTATCAGAAGGATGACCTGGCAGTTTAACCAAATAAATCTCGCCTCGGCGCGGATATGTCATAATTCTATTTTTCCCACAAACGTCTGGCTGAACGGGCGGCTATCTTAGACCACCGTCTGTCCTCACTGCGTTCTGCCTTGGAGAGGGAAAGGTAATATTCTTCTGTTTGGCGTTCAAGTTCTTTTTGAGCTTGATCACTCAGCCACCGGCGTACCGCTTCCTCTACCAATTGGCTACGAGAACTTGCTTCGGGCGAGTCAAGTAGCTGATCGATTTGACGAACCAGATCACTATTCAATGTGATCGTAATCTTGGCCTTTTGGGAACGCGCTGTGATGGTAGGCATAGAGGAACTCCTTTTTATCTTACTTTTAGTAAGATAATATGCCATATTGAACATTTTGTCAAGACCGAGTTTTTCCCCTCAGTTTTCCCTCGTTTCTTCTCCACTCTATCCAGGATAAAATTAGGGACGGGTTCTTATTGGAAATGCGAACCTATCCCCAATTATTGTAAAGATAGCCGCAGGCTTTAGCCTGCGAATATGGACAAATAGAAAATTAGAAACCGATGTTATGCAATAAATTCCGACGGCACATCCCGCAGCCGTGCCACATCACGAATCTTTCCTGCAACATTCCACCCATTTAAACATTTAACCGGACACGGTCCGCAATCTTCACAAACATGACTTGGCAGACCCAAAGAGACAACAAGCTCCTGAGCCATACCGGGCTTTCTATAGCCGTAGCAATACATATACGCTCGCATAAGGTCCGGAATTGGGAGTTTGGCAAGACATTGTTTTTCACATTGCCCGCAACCCTGGCAATACATCCCGGGGGAAGAAGATGCGGTTTTCAGATATTCCTTCTCAGAATCGGTTAGGGTAAGATTTTCCATAACCGAGAGGTCGGTTTTCATCTCCTCAAAAGTGCAGAATCCAGGGACAGCGGTATGAACATTATGGTCCTGAAGGACCCATTTCAGAGCAGCACCGGCATTTATGGGCCTTAGAGGATCTTGGGAAACCATCCCTCCCATCACTTTCATCGCAATAATCCCCAAACCAGATTGGGCTGCCTTGGCAATGGCTTCCTTCACTTGTAAGTAGTGCTTTTGTTTAAAGTTGTAAGCGGTCAGAACGATCTCGTAAAATTTAGAATCGATGGCTGCCTGAATTACCTCCGATTCATTCCGGTGGGTGGAAACACCAACAAATCGGGCTTTTCCGCTTTTTTTCGCCTTCTCCATCGCCTTTAGTATAGGTTCAAAGAGCGCTGATTCTCTTCGCCCTACCCGATGATGGTAGAGAATGTCCAGATAATCCAGCCCCAAACGTTTGAGGCTCGCGTCCAACCCTTTTAAAAAGGCTTCTTCCGTTGCCTCATCTGTATAAAGAAACGTTATTCTATTTTGGGGGGACTCAACTTTAGTGCCGACGATATAAGAATCCCGTGAGCGACCCTTGATCACTTCTCCCACCAACGCCTCATTCTGGCCTCTTTGATAGGCATGGGCAGTGTCTAAATAAACAATACCGGCATCCAGCGCTGCCCGGACAAGATTTGGATTGCCGGCATTAACCATACCCATGCTGACAACTGGAACTTTTATCCCTGTCTTCCCAAGGGTGCGGTAGATAATCTTTTTGTCTGTTTCCTTTGCTTGAGCTCTGTTTTGATAAGAACCCAACAAGAAGAACCCACCAACCCCAGCTGCCGTTGACTTCATAAAATTTCTTCTATCGATCAGTTTCTTTTTCATGTACGCCTCCTCCCTAATGAAACGCATAGCGCAAAGCGCTTAGCGCATACACAACTTGTTACCCACTGTTCCATTATTCTAACATTCCATTATTCCAACCCTTCATTTTAATTTTACCTCTGCATCAACTTGTTGAAGTTTCATGTAGGGAACATAAATCTTCATGAACTCTTTTTGGGATTTCCACACCTTCTGAAACATTGGGTCCTTCACGCCATCATATTGGGCGACAAACTTATCCAGGATTTCCTGTTGCATCTCCTTTGGATACTTCACCACAGTAACTTTGCCCTGATCCTTCAGAAGATTAATGGCCTTGGTATCATCTAAGAGCCAGTTGGTTAGGGATCTTGTCATGGCCGCATCACAGGCTCCTTTGACAATCTCTTTGAGGTCAGAGGGCAGAGCTTCCCATTTTCGGTTGTTTATAAGAAGTTCAAAGAATCCAGCAATCTGCTGAAGCCCTGGAAAGTAACAGTATTGGCGGAATTTGTGGAAACCAATTAACATGTCCGTCCAAGGAGTCAAACTCTCTGCTGCATCAAGCGTTCCCCTCTCGAAGAAGAAAATGACATCAGTCCCTAATGGGACCATTACCATAGACGCACCTGCCTCGGATAGGATTTTTCCCCAAGTCGGAACAGTAGGTCTGTGCCTTTGCCCTTTCAAGTCGCTGAGGTTTTCGATTTTTTTGTTGCCCCAACCGCCAACCTTTGCCCAGAACAAACCCGCAGGAAACACTTTGAGGGCGTTCCCATAGGTCTCCTGTAAAAGTTCCTTCCCACCATAGGCATGCATCCACGTGAAATAACCCATCAGGTCAAAAAAGGCTGGGGATCCAGCAAAAAGCATGGCCGCCGGAAATTTTGGAACCACAAAAACCGGCGATGTATAGCCAGCGTCCCCAATGCCCTTTTGAACGGTACTAAAGATATCAACAGGATATTCAGCTCCAATGGGACCGATGAGATCGATCTCCATCCGGCCGCCGCTCATCTTAAAAACATCATCTGCCCAGATTTGCGCAGTTTTATGATGCCACAATCCTTCATGGAAGGGTATGTACACTTTCCATGTTACGACCGGTTCGGCTGCAAAGGTTGGTCCAGCCAATATCACTGACGTAAATAATGCCAAAATAATTAGTTCAAAGATTAATTTCTTTTTCATCTTTCCCTCCTTTCTTTGTTGGATGATGCAATTTGAATTGTGTTTATCATGAAATGTTGTATCAGTCAATCTGGAAATAGCCATGTGAATATTACCTTTTTTGAGGATTATCAATTGTAATCTGGTATAGCGATAGGGATTCTTGACTTGAGGACTACAGGAAGTCAACGTCCTTCCTTACATCATCCTTCAGGTTAAATCCTAACTTAGACAGTTTATTTCTCTTCATAATTGCTCAACGATGTACCCTTTTCCCCTGAGGATTTCGATGATCCCTTGGTTGCCAACCAGATGGCCTGCTCCGACAATAATAAAATAGGTTTCCTTTGTCTCCAAGAAATCTTCAATCTTCAAAACCATCTTCCTGTTTCTTTCCTAAATGAGTTTTTCAAAAATGGGAGATAAACTTTTATCTCCAGAGGCACTCCTTGTTAGAATGGATTCCATGCCTTTTGTGTCCCCCGAGCTCCATGTCTGGATCAATTTATTCACTTCTTGCTCCATGATTTCCAAATCTCTTAATGTATATGCAATCCAATAAATAACTTGACATAAAAGCAATTTTAAGTTATCCTGTCCCTACCCAAAATGGGAAGGAGGGGCAGATATGAGGAAAACGAAACTTATGGTTACACATCCTAGAGTTACGGATGAAACATTGAATGAGTATGTATCTGGCCGAGGTCCCGTTCGCATGGGGCTGAGGATAGCTGTTTTGCAAGGGGTCATGGACAGTGCACCGATTGACCAGTTGAGTCGCCGGCACAGGATGTCTCGCCAGGGCATTTATGATCTCGTAAAGCGTGTAAACGAGAAAGGTATAAAGGGTGTAGAAGAGGAGAAACGCCCCGGTCGTCCTGGCAGTTTGACAGATGAGATTGCGAAAGACTTGAAAGAAAAACTGATTGAACCGCCGATGAACCAGGGGTACAGACAGTCTCGTTGGGACGGTCCCCTGGTCAGGAAGTACCTGAAAGAGAAACATGATATTGATATCGGACGCAGTCAAGTGATTAATTGGCTTCATACCATTAAGTTCTCCGTGCAACGGGGGCGTAAAAAGTATAGCAAAGCGGATCCTGAAAAACAGGATGCCTTTGTTGACGCTTTAAAAAAAACTTCAAAATCTACAACCTGATGAAGCAATTCTTTTTTCGGATGAAGCAGGCATTCAGTTGGATCCGACCATTGCTGCCCAATGGGCGCCGAAAGGATGCCAGCCCCAGTTGTTCTCGGACAGTACCCGAGAACGTGTTAACCTTTGTGGTATCGTCGATATAGGCACCATGGATGCCATGGTTCAAAAAATCCCGAAAGGAAATGCAGAAAGCTTCATCGCGTTTTTGCAGTGGGTGACGGATATCTACCATAAATATTCGCGAATTCAGTTATTTGTTGATAACGCCAGATGGCATAAGGCGCAAACAGTCAAGAAATATCTGGCTCACCAAGAAACCATTGTTTTAAACTTCTTTCCATCCTATTCACCGGAACTTAATCCTATGGAATGGGAATGGCACGAGTTACGGCGTGAGGCAACTCATACCAGACGTTTTCAGTCTAGTGATGAATGTTGGCAAACCATACAATACCACTTTAAAACCCGAAAAGGAAAAAATAAACATTTATTATGTCAACTTAATTAATGGACTATATATATATACGAGAAACAACTCCTGGTCCTTATCTGAAAGGTTAGAACGGATGTTCACCCCTGTTTTTTTATAACTATTTAAAATCGTTGCACTTGTAATTTTTTTTTATTTAATATGTAGTCACTAATTATATGAATAAATTACTAAAATAATGCTTGACAATATAGATTTAATGAATTATTGTGTAGTTATGCATATCGTGGAGAATCAATCAGCCCCGAAAACAGGTAAAAAGATCTACCGATCCATCCTTTTACGGGAATCTTATCGTGAGGGCGGAAAGGTCAAGAAACGCACCATTGCCAACCTATCGCATTGCACGGCAGGGGAGATTGCTGCTATCAAACTTGCTTTAAGACATAAGGAGGATCTATCGGTTTTAGGATCACTCAAGGAGTCAGTTGAACTTCAGGAGGGGCTTTCAGTGGGAGCGGTCTGGGCCGTTTACCAGGTGGGCAAACGTTTGGGTCTTGAGAAGGCGTTGGGGACTGACTTTGAGGGCAAGTTGGCTTTTTGGCAGGTGATGGCCCGAGTGATCGATCAAGGGTCCCGGCTTTCAGCGGTGCGGTTGGCGCAGACACACGGGGCATGCGATGTTTTGGAGATGGGACGTGGGTTTGATGAAAACAATCTTTATGACAATCTCCGATGGTTGGCGGATCATCAGGAAGAGATGGAGCGGCGTCTTTTTGTCATCAGGCGTGGCAAGGCAAAGCCACAACTTTTTCTTTATGATGTCACCAGCAGTTATCTGGAGGGGGAGAAGAATTATTTTGGTGAATATGGATATAGTCGAGATGGGAAGAAGGGGAAGCAGCAGATCGTGATCGGTTTATTGTGTGATGAGTATGGAGATCCCGTAGCCGTGGAAGTGTTTTCGGGCAACACGCAGGATACGCGCACCTTTGGCTCCCAGGTGAAGAAAGTGGCGGAGGGATTGGGATGTCAGGAGGTGACTTTTGTAGGGGACAGAGGAATGATCAAAAGTACTCAGATCGAGAATCTTCCTGCAGGGTTTCACTATATAACGGCAATCACGAAGCCACAGATCGAGAGGCTCATCAAGAAAGGGCTCATCCAAATTGGATTATTTGATGAGAAGGTGTGTGAAGTGGAGGAGGCGGGCATTCGCTATATCTTAAGACGAAATCCGGTACGGGTGGAGGAGATGGAGAAGAGTCGTTTATCGAAGCGACGTGCCTTGGAGAAATTCGTTGGTGAGAAGAACGTTTATTTATCAGAGCATCCAAGAGCCAAGGTCTCCACTGCCTTAGAGAAAGTGAAAAACAAGATTAAGTTGCTTCGTCAGGAGAAATGGCTGAGCGTGAAGGCCCAGGATAGGCAATTAAGCCTGGAGCAAGACGATGCCGTGCTCAAAGAGGAATCGCTTTTGGATGGTTGCTATGTGATTAAGACGGATCTTGCCAAGGAAGTGGCAGACAAGCAACTCGTCCATGATCGGTACAAAGATTTAGCAGAGGTTGAAAGGGCGTTTCGTGACTGCAAGACGGAGATCTTGGAAGTTCGGCCTGTCTTTGTACGATCGGAGAAAAGCACGCGGGGGCACGTGTTGGTGGTGATGCTGGCCTATATGATTATACGCAAATTACGTGAGGCTTGGGCAGCGTTTGATATGACGGTTGAAGAGGGACTCAAACAGTTATCCACCCTTTGTTCGATGGAAGTAAAGGTTAAAGATCATGGTTCCTGTCTAAAGATTCCAAGGCCGCGGGAAAAATCGCGGGAACTGTTGAAGGCGTTGGGGATTCGAATGCCTATGGCTTTACCTCATCGGGAGGTACGTGTAGTCACCAGAAAAAAACTACCTGAACAACGTAGAATACCTTAAAATACAACCATTAGGACCCTTGCACCTCTCTTTCATTAGGGG
>Ga0210015_1005233_pt1 | contig 10613 bp, 9 predicted proteins | sample CryGeymeta201522_FD_185471 | JGI IMG/M metagenome (GOLD analysis project Ga0210015, IMG submission 185471) | Groundwater microbial communities from Crystal Geyser aquifers in Utah, USA - Crystal Geyser metaG 2015-22 (SPAdes) (version 2) | ecosystem: Environmental > Aquatic > Deep subsurface >...
TAGTCAGTTGTGTGAGCTACCGGACGCTGAAGCGATCCGGTGTCTAATGTTGTGTGAGCTACCGGACGCTGAAGCGATCCGGCGTCTAATTTCGAAGAATTGACGAAAGGATGCACTAAGTGTTGACCAATGGAATCAACCCCCCGGGCAGACGGGCCTGACTTTCTCGATCGATGTCTGTGCGTGGAGATTGAGTGAGTTGACGATACGGAGAACTTGCCGCGGTTCGCGTAAAAGGAACCTTTGGCGTGCCTGCCGTGAGCTTGTTCGACCCCAACTGACCATCGTTAGATACTGTGCATCGGGTGAGCTTGCCTCTGTCGAGATGGCAGCGTGAGGACTTTGTACGACCCCCACTCCAAATGACAATTGGGAGATTTGGCGTCGCTCCCGGCCAGTGTTGTAGACAACGGGGGTAACCACCTCAAAGTGGCCGGAAACCCCTGTCAGTCAAAGGGAAATGCCGATTGAGGTTTGCATCAGCCGCGCGGACACTCCAAGAGTAGAAACCGTGCGGACAAAAAAGGAGTGCAGCAACATAATGGGTGGAATTGGATCGGGTAGGAAACGTGGGCCTTGGCCTTCTGAGCGCACAAGACGACGAGATGGCCGTCTTTTGCATCAGAAGTGTGAAGCAGATATTGCAGAGCTGAGAATCTTGTTGCACTCTGATCCTGACTGGCTTCGAGAACTTCGCAACCGTAAACGGAGGCGTCATTTGTACGCAAGTTTTGCTTGGATGGCATCTTTCGTAGCCGGTCACAAACTTGGCGGCAGGCCACCCAAGGCCCGACGATGCACGAAACGCCTTGGTACAAGGCTCTGCTGGAACTGGAGAGCAGACGGGACAGACCGCTGCCGGTTGCACCAGCGTGCAGTCTGTCAAGTCAATCCCGTTCCAATAGAACCTCTTACGACTCATATTCATAAAACTCCAAGGAAGATTCCGCTCAAGAAGCCCAGACCTGAACCAATGTCAAAGAGCGCCCAGAAGGCGGCGCGGTATCGCCATACGCATCCACGGCAGGAACCCATCAAGTTGACTGCCGACCACCTTTGCAGTCTGTCCGGCATATCGTTTGACATCTTGATTGATTTGCAGGCAGTGGGATTGATTCGACCGAACGCTCACGGGCTTTATCGGTACAACCTGGTGAGGTGGGCGGAACGATGCCATTACCTGCTGCAACAGGGCTGGACGGTGGAGGAGATTAAACGATGGACTCAGGAGCGGTGGAGTGCTCCGAACCCGCAAGAGTGGCCACCGAGGCAAACGACACATCACTTTACAGAACCCGACACTTTTTGACACTTTGGGGGTGCCGCTATGAACGAACTAACGCAATTGACCGACAGACAACTCCTCGCCATCGAACATCTTCTGAACGGGGAAAACATGACGGCGACTGCCGACGCGGTCGGCGTGAGCCGTCAAACGCTTCACGAGTGGCAGCGGCAACCCTTGTTTCAACACGAGCTTGAATTGCAGCGAGCGGATCGACAATCAACCTTCCGGGAACGTTGGCAGAGAATGAGTGACAAGGTGAGCGCCATCCTGGACAAGGCCCTTGATGCTGACAATCTGGATACGAAGTTGAAAGCCGCCTCGTTGTGGCTGAAACACCAAGCGCCTGCACCGGAACCAGTGCCACTGTTGGACACGAAGCTGGCGGCGCTCCAGTTCGCGCGCGATGCGTTGCATCGAGAGATTGAAACAGAGTTCATTCTGGAAGGCAAACCTCGCTTCTCAGGTGTTCTGGACGGGTGGACTCCAGAGATGCTGAAGAAGCTGTGCGAACCCACGAACCCGGTGGACATTGAATTAGAGAATCGGCTACCTGACCGGCTGCGAAAGCTGGGGTTGCTGCCACGAAACCACCGAACACGCAGGCGCAAGACAACTTGCGGAGGTGCCGGATGAGCAGGGCATGATTCGCTTTGACAAAGCGCAATCTGTAACCCCTGTTGCCAGTTCCAAGCCGAAGCGGTACGGGTGGCTGACCCAAATCGGCTCCCCCATTCTCCTTGCGCGTCGCTTTACGTCCCCCGTTTTTGATTTGACACTTATCTATGCCTTCCTGTGCATCTTTGCACAAAGCCTCCTCTTCCGCGAGTTCCCACGTGTCTTCAGCGAACACACGGGAATCGTTCCCACTTGGTTTTACCTATCAGCGACCCCGCCGCGCGAAAATGCACGAAAACGTATAGAAAAGAGGACAACTGAATAGCCCGACTGACCCTCGGGCAGCCGTGCCAGGACTCCTGCCGCCACGAGGCGCACGGTGGGTAACGCTAAAGGGAGAATCAGTAAGGAGATGATAGAAAGATGACAGTGACAGATAAATGCCTTGCTGCTGCTGAGAAGTACACCCCGGAAGGGGTCAAGGTCGAATACCGGAAGTCTTTGAGTGGCCGCGCTTACACCCGCGAGGGGAGAATGTGCGTGCCGCGTCCGGTGACGCGCCGGTCGCTTTACGTCTACCTGCACGAGTGCGCCCACTTCAAGCTGCATTCCAAAAGGCGTAAACCATGCTACGTTGAGGAGATGGAGGCGGAGAAGTGGGCCGCCGCGGTCATGCGCCGCGAGGGAATCGAGGTGCATACGAGATCCATCGAGGGCGGGAAGCGATACGTCCGATACAAGGTCCGTCAGACCCTCAAGAGAGGGCTGCAATGTCCCGACGCGAAAGTCATGCGTTGGTGCGGGATGTGGAGATAACGGCGTGCAAAAATGCACGAAAAGGTATAAGGGAACGAAAACCAACTCCCTCCTCCGAGCGAGGAAGGGAGTTGATATAACTCTCCCTTATATCAAGTTCAGACGTGGCCAAGCCACAAAAGCCCCTGGGATTCGCCGCAGAATCGACAGTCACAAACTTGATATAAACTGAAGTATAGCTTAAAATCTGGTCCGTTGGCTTCGACATTCGGAGTCACGTCGATGGACGATGGAGGATGAAAGATGCAAAGTGCTGCCCTGTCTCTAATTCCGGGACGCGTTCCCGACCTGCCTGATGTGGTGGATTCCTTTCTGGAGGAACTCCACGAACAGCAAAGGACGCAAGCTGCGTACCGTTCCGCGTTGAATCGGTTTCTCAACTTCCTCAAGGGAACACCCGCGGGCGTCCTTCCACTCGCCGAGATCGACTTCGCGACCGTCAACGACTTCCTCCGCCACGAGCGCGCCTCCGGCGCGAAAGATTCCACGGTGAATCACCGATTGGCTGCACTGCGGTCCTTCTTTCGCTGGGCTGGTGAGAACCGATTGCTGTCGGAAGACCCCTCCGCCGATATTGACTTTCGGCCCGTGAGAGATCGGGAAGAAGCGCACTTCCTCGACGCGTCAGAACTCGACCGTCTGTTCCAGACTTGTGACCGGAACACTTCGCAGGGGAAACGCGACTACGCCATGCTCAGAATCTTGGCGGATTGCGGACTGCGCGCGGCGGAACTCCGGGAACTCGACCTCGAGGACGTGGACTTCAAGCGCGGCGCTCTCTTCGTTCGTAACGGGAAGGGAGGGAAGCAGGCGTGGGTCTACTTCAACAACGAGCAGCGAAAACGATCGAGCACGCGGACGGCAATCAAGGAATGGCTTGCAGAGCGTCCGATCTGTGCCGACAAGGATGCTCGTCAGCCTCTATTCGTTACCCGCAACCGGACGCGTTTCACGAATCAGAGCATCTGGAGTCTTGTGAAGGAGGCGGCCCGGCAGTCCCGATTGCCGATAGAGAAGGCCGAACGGATCACCCCGCACACGCTGCGCCACTCCTACGTGACACGAGTCTGGGAGAAGACGGGCGATATTGCATTGACGGCAAAAGCTGCCCGTCACTCGTCGCCCCACACCACCTTGTCAATCTACACCCACATTCGGGATGAGAGGCTGAAGAACGCGGCGAAGGAGCTTTGGGAATAAGCAAAGGAAGGAGGAATGTGTCCATGAAACTCAATCTTGATTCCCGGTTCACAAGGACGGGTCTATGGTTGACAGGAGGATGCGCCCTCCTCGCGGTTGTTGTGGCCTACCTGGTCACAGCCGCCTACGGGTATGGTTTCTCGTACTTTCTCATCGTCGCCTTGCTCCTCTTTGCCCTGTGCCGGACGCCGCTGTTTGTTGTGGACATCGAGAGGGCAGGTTCCGGTGACAGTCTGAAGCAGAACGTGACCACTGCGGTTGGTGGAATCCTGTCTCTGATTATCCTCATTGCAGTCACTCCGATAGTCGTTAAAATCGTCTGCGCAATCGTGATGGCTGTCTTCGTTCTTGCGCTGGTTCTATTCGCGTGCTGGATTCTCACGATCATCGGACCGTTCCTGGTTGCAGGCATGATCGGAGCGGAGATTGGCGAGTGGTTGTCCCACCGACGGGATTAAAACCTCCCCGTCAAACGACTCTTCAACCAACGGCTGCAATCTGGTATGCTTACGGGACCTTTGAGTACCGCGGTTGACGCCACCGAAGCTTGGCATGGGGTGACAGAGCCGCATACAGACAGGATCGGGGCGGGCGACTCGCATGGGGTAGTTGATGGAATTCCTTGAATCCGAGCAAGCAGAGAACAAGCAATCGCTGAATGAGTGGCGGGAGGTCGTCCAGTCCGTCGCGGCCTTTGCCACGGCCAACGGCGGCGTCGTGCGAATCGGTATCGGCCCAAAGGGCGACCTCGTCGGCGTTCAGGTGGGGCAAACGACGCTGGAGAATCTCGCCAACCAGATCAAGAGCAACACCGAGCCGCCACAATATCCCTCCCTCACGATGGAAGGCAGCGAAGACTCGGCGGTCCTCGTCGTCACCGTTCCAGAAAGTCCGGTCAAGCCCGTGTGGGCTTTCGGGCGGCCTTTCAAACGAGTGGGGAGAACCAACCAGCGCCTTTCTCGTGAAGAAGCCCAGAGGCTTGTGGAAGCGACGACGGGCCGGACTTGGGATGCCTTGCCCTGCCCGGGACTACGCATGGAAGACCTGGACCGGGAAACGGTGGAGAGCTTTCTGTACCGAGCCGGGCAAAGCGCGGGTACGACCACGGAGAGTGTGCTGGGGAACTTGAGGTTGGTGGCCGGGGAAGGGCTGTGCAACGCGGCGGCGCTGTTGTTCGCGCGCTGCCCGTGGCAATTCCTCACCTCCGCACAGGTGAAGTGCGGACGATTCCGAGGCACGGATTCAGTGGACTTCCTCGACCAGCAGACCTTCGAGGAGAACGCTTTCACCCAACTGGAGCGAGCACTCGCTTTTGTGGCGCGCAACACCCGCCAGGGAATTCGCATCACCGGGAAACCGGAGCGGGAGACCGTCCCCGAGTACCCGGACGAAGCCGTTCGGGAGGCGGTGCTCAACGCCATCTGCCATCGGGACTACACCTCCACGGGAACCGTTCAGGTGCGCATCTACGACGACCGGCTTGAGGTCTGGAATCCGGGAAAGCTTCATCCCGGACTCACCATCGAGGCGCTCTATCATCAGCATCAGTCCTATCCCCGCAACCCGCTCGTCGCGCACGCTTTTTACCGGGCCAGGCTCATCGAGCATTGGGGCACGGGCACGCTGCGTATCGTGCAGGCGTGCGAAGCCGCCGGGCTTTCCCGTCCGGAGTTTGTTTGCGAGATGGGGAGTTTCATTGTGCGGTTCTGGAAACCGACGGTGAAGGCGCCGGCAGTGGCCGAGCCGGCGCTCAACGAACGCCAAAGGCGAGCTATAAAGTACGTGCAAGAGCACGGAGCCATCACAACCAGTGAATACCGTCTCGTCACGCAATCAAGTGAGCGACAGGCATCGAGAGACTTGCAGGCCCTTCAGGGATCGGGCATACTCCTCCGCCAAGGGAAAGGACGGGCAACCCATTACGTCTTGTCTGATTCTCATTCTGAAGAGGGATAAGGCGGGTTTGTGGCGGGATTTGGCGGGTTTGTGGCGGGATTCCGTGCCAGCCCCCTGGCGCGCAAATGGCACGACTCTGCACGGAGGCAATGGAGAGTTAGTGCCGGATAGACGCCGGAATGGTGCCGGATAAGTGCCGGATTCACGGCGGCATGACTGGATTCGGCTGTGGTGAGTGCGCAAGAAATGCAAGAGCGCAGAAAGGGAAAACGATGGCATCAGCAAAGAAAACGCCTAAGAAGACCAAGGCGAGTTCGGCAGGACGCAGCCGGACCGCTGGCAAGGGCAGAATAACTGCAAAGACCAGTCGGACCGCTAAGAAGTCCAAACCCAAAGCCTTGGCTCCGGCCCGCTCCCAGAAGGCGGCGCAACCGGTCTATGGGAAACGAGGTCAAGCCGGGAAGCCTTCGAGCGGCGAACAAGGCCAGGCTCAACTGATTAAGGAACTCTGGCAGGCCGCCGTGAACCTGCGAGGTTCCATTGAACCTGCCGACTATAAACGATACGTTCTCCCGATCATCTTTCTGCGGTTTCTGTCATTGCGCTACGAGCGACGACGGCACGAGTTAGAGCGCCTCGTCAAGGACAAGCGAAGCGAGTATCACTCCACCAACGCGAGAGAGGTCAACAGGATACTCAATGACAAGGACGAGTATCGCAGCGCCGGAGCCTTCGTCGTTCCAGAGAAAGCACGCTGGGATTACCTTCGTCAGAATGCCCAGGCCGACAATATCAAGAACCTTCTTGATGACGCCCTGGAGTTGCTTGAGAAAACCTACCACGACAAGCTGCGGGGTCTGTTGCCAAGAATCTATGCTGGCTCCAACCTTGACCGGGAGAATGTCACGGGTCTCATTAACCTCTTCTCCAAAGACCTCTTCCGGGAAGACCACGGCGGGGTAGATCTCATCGGACAAGTCTACGAATACTTTATCGGCGAGTTCGCCGACTCCGAAGGAAAGCGCGGTGGCGAGTACTTTACTCCCGCCAGCATTGTCCGCACACTCGTGGCCATGCTGGAGCCGAAGCAGGGAACCGTCTTCGATCCGTGCTGCGGGTCGGGCGGGATGTTCGTTCAGTCCGATGTTTTCACCCAGCACAGCGGCGCGCTGTCCTTCGCGGGTCAGGAATCGAAGGACTTCACCTACCGCCTCTGCCGGATGAATTTCTTCATCCACGGGATTGACGGCAACATCAAGATGGGCAATTCCTATTTCGACGATCAACACGCGGACCTCCAGGCGGATTATATCCTTGCGAATCCTCCCTTCAACGACGGTTCCAAGGGTGAGAAGGGCTGGGGAGCCGACCGCGTTCCCGATAAAGACCCTCGTCTCTCGCTCGGAAGTAACCGGATGCCTCTCTCCCCTCGAAACGCCAACACGATGTGGATACTCAACTTTCTTTGCCACCTCAAAGAAGGCGGCACGGCGGGCTTCGTCATGGCGACCGGCGAGTTGTCCAACAGCGAAACCGCACGACTGGCAGTTCGCAAGGCGCTCGTCGAAAACGACTATGTAGACTGCATCGTCCAACTCACCGGTCAGCTTTTCGCCAATACGCAAATACCATGCTGCCTGTGGTTCCTGTCAAAGAACCGCGAGGGCATTCACGGTTTTCGCAGACGCATGGGCGAGATTCTTTTCATTGACGCTCGCAAGTTGGGTAGTCTCATTCCCGGTTCCCGGAAGCAGAAGCAGCTCGCGCAAGAGGAGATTCACAAGATCGCTGACAACTACAAGCTCTTCCGTCTCGACCACCCGCGCGACGAGGTTCCCGGCTTCTGCAAGGTTGCGACAATCGAAGACGTGCGGGGACACAACTACGCCCTCACTCCCGGTCGCTACGTCGGTTCGGAGGAGAACGGTGACGATGGCGAGCCGTTCGAGGAGAAGTTCCCTCGACTCCTTGCGACCATAAAGGAGCAGTTCGCTCAGTCCGACAAGCTGAAAGGAGAAATACTGCGGAATCTGGAGGGGTTGAGGTATGACGGGCGATAACCATCCCAAAGGCTGGCGGCTCGTAAAGCTCGGGGACCTCGGGGAGGTTAACCGTGGTCGTTCGCGTCACCGTCCACGTTATGCCGAGCACCTATACGGCGGCCCATATCCGTTCATCCAAACAGGAGACATCAAGAACTCAAACGGGCAGATCACCAGATTCCAGCAAACTTACAGCGAGGCTGGACTGGCACAGAGCCGGTTGTGGCCTGCCGGAACTATGTGCATCACAATTGCGGCCAACATTGCCGAGACGGGAATTCTCGCATTCCCGGCTTGCTTTCCAGACTCCGTTGTCGGGTTCGTCGCGGATGAGTCGAGGTGCGACATCCGCTTCGTCGAGTATACTTTTCGGCACTTACGCCAACGCATCCAATATGAGGCCTCCGGTAGCGTTCAAGACAACATCAATCTGGCGACATTTGACCGGCTCCGATTTCCATTACCGCCTCTCCCCACCCAACACACCATTGCCCGCATCCTCGGCTCCCTCGATGACAAGATCGAACTGAGCCGGAAGATCAACCAAACGCTGGAGGCGACGGCGCAGGCGCTCTTCAAATCATGGTTTGTGGACTTCGATCCGGTGGTCGCCAAAGCCGAAGGCCGCCAGCCCTACGGCATGGACGCCGCTACTGCTGCCCTTTTCCCCGACCGGTTGGTGGAGACTGAGTTGGGCGCGGTGCCGGAGGGATGGAAAGCATCGTCCATCGGCGAGGAGTTCCGGCTCACGATGGGACAATCTCCTCCAGGCACAACCTACAACGAGGTGGGAGAGGGAATGCCTTTCTACCAAGGGAGGACTGACTTCGGAACTCGCTTCCCATTACGTCGGGTATATTGCACCGCTCCGACGCGATATGCTCAGCCCGGCGACACACTGGTCTGTGTCCGCGCTCCCGTCGGTGACGTCAACATGGCTTGGGAGCATTGCGCCATCGGTCGTGGTCTTTCCGCCATCAGACACAATACCGGAAGCCGTTCGTTCACGTTCTATTCTATGCGGAAGTTGAAAGATGAATTCGATGTATTCGAGGGGGAAGGGACGCTTTTTGGAGCGATCACCAAAGACAAGTTTGAGGGCATTCGCTTTGTTGCGCCGGTCCAGAGCATCGTTGAAGCTTTTGAGATTCTTGCAGGTGGGATGGATGACCAGATTGAGAGCAACTGGAAGGAGTCCCGCACCCTCGCCTCCCTCCGGGACAGGCTGCTGCCGAAGCTGTTGTCAGGGACGATTCGGGTTCCGGAGGCGGAAGAGGTTGCAGAGGAGGTCGTGTAGATGTCGGTTCGTGGAAACGAGACGGATTTCGAGAAGACAACCATTGATCGCCTCGGGTTGCTGGGCTACAACTACGCCAACGGCGGCGACCTGGAGCGTCCGCTGGAGGAGGTCGTGTTGCGGGATCGTTTGCAGGATGCGCTGGCCACGCGCTATCCCGACCTCCCACCGGACGCGCTCGAAGAAGCGGTGCGCCGCTTTGCCATTCCGGAAGGAGCGGATACCCTCCGCCGCAACATGAACTTCCATCTTGCGCTAACTCGCGGCATCGAGTTGCGCGTCGAGGTTGCCAGAGGACGCCGGGAGGTCCGACACGTTTACGCCGTGGATTGGGACAACGCCGGGAACAACGACTTTCTCGTGGTCAACCAGTTTCCCATTCACGGCCGGAACGACCGTCGCCCCGATCTCGTGGTATTCGTCAACGGCCTGCCGCTCGTCGTGTTCGAGTTAAAGAACCCTTACCACCCACAGCCGACGGTGGACCACGCTCTCAACCAGATTGCCCACTACCGCCTCGACATCCCGCAGCTATTCGAGTTCAACGCTCTGACCGTCGTCTCCGATGGCGTGACCACATTGCATGGAATGTGGACGGCGACCCCGGAGTGGTTCGCGCCGTGGCAGTCTATTGACGGATTCCATGTTGAAGCCAACACCACCGGAAGCATGAAGACCCTTATCGAAGGGCTGTTCCGTAAAGACCGACTTCTGTCCTACGTCCGCGACTTCGTTGTCTTCGAGGTGGTGAGCGACACGATCACCAAGAAAGGAGCCAAGTACCACCAATTCTTTGCCGCGAGGGTGGCGGTGGACAAGGCCGTGGAATCTCTGGCACCACGCAAGAGGGACAAGCGAATCGGCATCATCTGGCATACGACCGGTTCGGGCAAGTCACTGACGATGGCATTTCTCGTTGGACTGCTGCGAAGGCTGCCGCAACTGGAGAACCCCACCTTCGTGATTGAGGTGGACCGCAACGACCTCGACAATCAACTGCACGATCAATTCGTCGCCGCCCGGTCTCTGGTGGGCGACGTGAAACACGCTGAATCAGTGGACGACTTGCGGGATCTTCTGCAAACCGAAGGCGGGGAGGTTATCTTCACCACCATCGAGAAGTTCCGTTTGAAGAACAACGCCGAGGGGGGCAAAGAGATCAAGCACCCGGAGCTGTCCACGCGGTCGAACCTTGTCATCATTGCCGACGAAGCGCACCGGAGCCAGTATGGCTTCCTCAAAGGCTATGCGCGCTACCTCGCCGACGCTTTGCCCAACGCCCGTCGCATCGGGTTTACGGGAACGCCCATCAGTTTCAGCGGAGCGGATACTATTGCCGTGTTCGGCGACGTGATCCACGTCTACGATATTCAGCAGTCTCAGTGGGACAAGGCAACCGTGCCGATCTACTACACCCCGCGGCAGGCGAAGCTGCACCTCAGTCGGGAGGATATTGATA
>Ga0210015_1005246_pt1 | contig 10586 bp, 10 predicted proteins | sample CryGeymeta201522_FD_185471 | JGI IMG/M metagenome (GOLD analysis project Ga0210015, IMG submission 185471) | Groundwater microbial communities from Crystal Geyser aquifers in Utah, USA - Crystal Geyser metaG 2015-22 (SPAdes) (version 2) | ecosystem: Environmental > Aquatic > Deep subsurface >...
GCGGGTAATCTCCTCCACCGTACCTTCGCGCATCCGCACTCGCCCATCCGCCACGACGTTCCCTTGCTCGTCAATCGGTTCGCCGAAGCTTCCCGTCCGAGGAACCTGTGTACTCGTCAGGGTAAGAAACTTTCCATCCTTGTCGAACATAGCCGCCATCGGCGCATTAGGAAGCAGCACCGCCCGCCCAGCATCTTTCCCCACCGAGGTGAAGTCTTGCCCAGCGTCACTCTGCACTTCATGAACGTAAAGCCCCTTCCGCCCTTCCGTATCCGTCAGTACCGTAGCTCTCAGGTGCATTACCACCGCGATACCCTGCGCCATCTGCGTAGCGGTGAAGTGCCCCGCCATCGGCAGCTTCCTATAAACCTGCTGCCCACGCATTTCCGCTGCGAACTCTGGCACATGGAACAGCAGCTCCACGTAGTCGTCCAAGTCCTCTTGAGCGCGCTGGAAGAACTTCGGACGCTGCGCAGGGTACGTCGATTCCCCACCTCGCTGCACCACGACATCGAGCGGTCCAGACATCTGTTCCAACGCCGAGACGATAGTCGCCTTCGTCACGCGAAGATTCGGCCCTTCCAGTTCCGCCAGTCGATGCTCCAACCCACTTGCATCCAAGTCCAACTGCTTAATCCGCGCTTGCTTAGCCCAGCTCCGCAGTATCTGCAACCAGTCATCTACCGTAGCAATCTCTGGCGCCTTCTCCGCCACCATTCGTGCGGCAGAAAAAGTCCACGGGACGCTGGTTACTCGCGGCGTTACATCGCTGAAGTCGAGCGAAACCGGGTCGTAGCTGAACCGCCACTTCCCTACCGTCTTTTCCCCCACATAGTCCTCAGCAATCTCCCGAAGTGCGGCGAGCTGCCCGGATTTAGCGAGGGCAAGCATCTCCGCGTAAGCGTCGGGATTCTCCTCCCGCACATCCGCCAAGTCCCGCTTAACCGCGGCAACCGCGAGCGCGCGAGCATCCGCCACCGGCGCGGCGGCTTGTACCTTCACCTTCGGAGCTTTCTGCGTAAGGGCGAGTCCAGCGAGTGCCCCAGTGCGGAAGGCCTCGGGGAGGTTGTGGGAAATCTCCTCCGCGATAGGGCCGAGACCTTTGTTCGCCGAGGGCTTGGGTTTCGCCTTGGGAGCGGCGGCGGAGGCGGCGGTGGATTGGGGGAACTTTATTCTAGATGAACGTCCCCCATTTTCCACCTTCCTTAGCGTCAGCGCATCCACGAATTCCGTAAACGCTGTTCCCGCCGCCATAACCTTCGCAATTTTCATCTCCTTGAAGAATGCCCGCACCTTCTCCAGCACGCGCTTGAAGAATGCCTGCGAACCGAGCGGGGTGGCGTCAAGGAGTTTCTTATCGTGAGCGTAGCGAGCCATCTGCTCCGCCGCCCATTCTTCGGGGGAAAGGATACGAGCTTCGGCGGGGAAGGCGCTGGCGAACTGCAGTGCCGTCATTTTGCTGAAGTCCCAGAACTGGCCCACAGCATTCTGCCCGAAGGTTTGCCCACGGTTCACCCTCGCCCGCATACCCCAAGCGGCCTTCGCTGGGCCCATCCAGGTATTCAGGAATTCAGCCGCTGACATACTGCCGTTCAGCACCCGCGTCTTCATCTGATTATAGTCGGTGAGAACGGCTCGAACCTCCTCCGTCTGCCGCGCAAGAAAAGCCGCATCGAACAGCGCCCCTTCCGGCAGCGTATCGAAGATTAGCTTGTCCGCCTCACTCATCCCCTTCTGCAGCTCTTCCCAGACAATAATATGTCCCACCTCGTGTGCGAGCGAGTAAGCAGCTTCCGCCTGCGTAACTTCGTTAAACTTCGACGGGTCTTCAAAGTTCGTCAGGTTCGCAGGGTTGATAGCGTAAGCACCGTTACCGAGCGGCGTAACCTTCGCCGTTTGCCCGCTCCCCAGCGTCTGAAACTGCACCACCACTTTCGCCGAGCTGCCCAGTTTCCCCAGCACCTGCGTCAGCGTATCCACCACCGCCCGTCGATAGGCTTCAGGATACAGTTCCGAAGCCTCCCCTACGCCAACAACTTCCCCCTTCGCCAGCGGCACATCCCGCAGGGCTACCCCCTCCTTTTTCCCCTTCGCCGCCACGGTCACTATGGAATCAGCCAGTGCCTTCCCATCATTCGGATTCTCATAGTTCCCACGGTTGCGGGAAGCCGTTAAGCTCCTCCCCATATCATTCAACCTCGGTAGGTCATCGTTCCCTTCCTCCACCGGAAAGTCCCGATTCAACTCCGCAATATCCTCCATCGCCTGCAGTTGCCGCTCCGCTTCCGCCAGCATTTCCTCTGTCACCGGATTCGACTCGGCCTCCGCCAGTGCCGCCTCCAGCGAAGGGTCGAAGTCGGCTTCATCCAGCTGCTGCGCTATCACCCCTTCCATTCGAGCCGTTTCACTCACCTGCGCCCTGGCAACCTGTTCCACCTCTGTATCGCGCTGCGCGAGGACATTAGGAAGCGGCTCCAGCGTAACCGTTCCCCCTGAACCGGCCACCTGCCACGCGGCGATGGTGGCGGCTTGAATACCCCCAGCATCCACCGCTACCTCTTGCACCGCACGTCCCTGAGCATCCCGCGCTACCACCACCCCCACAGTAGCCTCCGGAGCCGGTTTCCGCTCCACCCCGTAGCCAAGTGCCGCCGCCACTCCCTTCGTCTTCGCTAGCTCCAGCACCGCCTCATCAGAGTACATCAACACCCCTTCCGCCACGCGAGCAATCTTTGCGCCCTCCGGTAGCGGTGGAACCTCCTCCCCTTCAGTGAACAGAACAGCAGGCTTCCGCCCTTCGACGAAAGCATCAATCTGCCCCTGTAGCGAATTCGGCTTCTCCGGTAGCGTCGTCGGAGTATTAACCAGTGCGGCACCTCCGCCCATCGCACCGCCTGCCAGACCCCCCATTGTCATAGCACCGCCAACGCCCTGCTCCCACGGTTGCCCCATAGCAAGGTTCGTAGCGGCCTGCTCCTGCCCACCCTGCAGCGTCTCTTCTCCTGTCTCAATCCCTGCAGATTTTGTGACTGCCGCAGGGGTAACCGCCTTCCCTTCCGCCCCTGCCAGTGCTTGTTCAATGTCGGTAGCGCCCGAACGGTTAGCGAGTTGCCCGCCCAGCTGCCCAATCTTCGCCGTTAGTCCGCCACTTGCGATCAACAGCGCCCGCTGCTTCGGTGTCAACGTCTTATAGTTCTGCTCTCCCTGCACCTGCGTAGCGGCCTGGCCCATAGTTACAATACCTTCCCCCAAAGCAGCTCTGGTAACTAGCGGAAGCGCAGAGGTGACCCCTTTCGCCAGCGCTGCGCCCCCCATCGCACTCGGCAAGCTTTCCGCCACCACGCCCGCCAGTGCCATCGGATTCTCGCTAACGTACTTCAGGGTGTCTACGGCGCCGAGGCCTGCAGCGCCCTTCTCGACCTTCTGCTGCTTTTCGCTCAGCAGCAGTTCGCCTACGGTATCCCGTACCGCCTTCGGGTCGTAGCCAACCGTGCGGTGCAGTGCCCCCGAAGCATTCGAGTAGGGGAGCAGGGTGTCGGCAGCGGAAAGCATCGCAGGGCCAAAGGCCAACGCTCCCTGCGCAGCCTTTGCCGTAAGGTCTCGCAGTCCTTGCGCGGTTGTTGCAAAGTCTTGTTCGATTTCGGTAGATAGTCCGTCGAGCGGATTTGCCCTGGGGGTCTCTTGGTCAGGCAAGCCGGCAAGCAAGTCCTCGGGTGCACCTTGGTCGGGCAATCCTGCGAACAAATCATCATCTGGGAGGGAGTCAAGCAAAGAAGCCCCGTTAGGGGTAGAGGTAGGTGCCATGTGTAACTTCTCCTTAGAGAGCGTTAGTTAAAAAACTTATTTCGCGGGGGTAACTTTCCCGCTTGCCTGGTTAGAATACTTTTTCCCGCCACTAACCAAATAATCAATATTCGCTTGCGTTACAGGTTTCCCTGCCGCCTGCAGTGCAGCCTTTGCGGTTTCGGGAGTGTAGGCCGGGCTTACGCCTCCAGTTGCCGCAGGTTTTGCCGGAGCCAGTAGCGTATAAGCGCTATCAAATGCTTCCGAGTCAAACGTCTGCGCTCCATAGGGCTGCCCTGGGTCAACCGGGCGAAGGAACGTACTCCCCATCGACTTCATAATCGAGGCCTTATGCTCCGGCGTTCCGTACTGCGCTGCAGCACCCTTCGCCGCAATCTCTTGCACCCGTGCTTGCGCCACACTCAGCCGTGCCTGCGCATTCAGTCGTTTCTGCTCATTCGGTGCATCCTTCGCCTGCTGTTCCAGCTTCGCAATTTCCGCTTCTAGCTTTTTCAATTCCAGACTCTTCTTCCTCTTCACCTCATCGCTTTGTTCGTAGTCCAGTCCGAGCTGCGCCTTATCCAGTTCCAGATTCGCCGCCTTGTTCTTCGTCCCGAACAGGTCATTTTCCTGCGCTCGTTTCTCCGCATCCAGGGCTTCTTGCCTCGTCTGCTCCTTTCTCGCCTCCCCGGTCTTGTGGTAAGCGCCGATCGCTGCGGAGAGCTGTTCCGAATTGCTCCTTCCATTCTGCGGGCCAGCCAGGGCAAGAGCTAATGCTCGCACCTTCTCCATATTCTCCGGCTTCGCCAGCCATTCTTTCGCCGTACCAAAGACACTCTTCGGGGCGATAGCTTCAGCCAGAGGGGCTTGCGCTACGGCAGGTGCAGCGGCAGGGAGCGGAGCAGCGGCCTCCACGTTCGGAACTTGGAATTGGTATTCCTGGGGCTGCTGTTGCTGTTGCCCCAGAAGCATCTGCAAAAAGTCGCTCATTTGAAATCTCCTTGTAACAGGGAAGCGAGGGCTTTATAAGTAGCGGGGTCGATGGAGGCAGCAGCCTGCGGCGCATTAACCGCACCAACCCCCTTCACCTTCCCCAGTCCTGCACTAGCCACCGACGGCACTCTCTGCGCAGACCCTTCCGCCTGCTTCAAGATATCCGCTAGCCCCGCCAGTGCGGTCAGCCCGCTACTTGCTTCTGGGCCGATGCTTACCGGCTGGCTATAAGGCAGGGCAGTGGTCGGCACTAAGGTCTGCGGGGAAGCCATGAAGGTGCTGTTGTAGTTAGGCACTCCATAACCACTCTGCATCATCGCTGTGTAGTCAAGTGCCATGATTATAGCCCCACCAGAGATGCTATGCTTAGCACTGTTCCCAAGTCCTGCACGTCGCTGGAACTGTTGCTTGTATTACCCGAAGTCGAACTTCCGGGAGTCACGCCGCCGTAGAGCAGCTGCGCCATTTGCTGCAACTGCGCCCAGTCTTTATTGACGTTGAAGTCCCGAACGTTTGCATCGTAGTTCTCTTGCCCTTGCTTATACCCTTCCACATTTGCCCCCACACCAGCTATCGTCTTGGCTGGCGCTTGCATCGACTGCAGTAGCGTAGGTAGGGAGTTAACCGTGGAGTTGAAGGTTTGCAGGCCTTGTCCGTAAGCATTATTGTCCAGCTGCGCATTAGCATTAGCCATGCTTTGCGATAGTTCTTTCAGTGCAAGCCCCTCAGCGATCCCTTGTCGCGAACCGCCGTAAGCGCCATTGCCGGTCGCGCTGTTCCGAATCTGCGAAAGCGGCCCGCCAGCTTGCGTGAAGGCATCGGTCAACTGAGACATACTCGCCTGCTTTGCTGCGTTGAGCGTTGGGTTGTTCGCAATGTCCAGTACATCCGCTAGCCCGAACTGTGCGGCCCCCGGCGCTAGTCCGGCGACACCACTCTGCGCTCCAGAAATCTGCCGCATCATGTCCTGCGCAGCCAACGTATCCGCGCTTGACCCAACAAACTTTGGCCCCGCATACCCCTGCGCGTTCTGCGTCTGCGTGGCGGTATCGAAGGTCTTCATAGCGGTATTGAACAGCTTATCCTTCGCCGCTTGGTCTTGCGCCGTCAGAGTCGGCGTAGCACTCCCGGAAGATTTCGTGCCACCTGGGTTGCCCAGCAATTTACCAAGAAATCCCATAATTTACCTCACCCTAAAAATCGCCACGCTGCCGTAGCCGCATCATACCCGTAGTACCCTCGCCCGCTGCCAGGATTCCAATTCGTCCCATCTGCCAGCACTACCATACCAGTCCGGAGCTTCTTCGGCGCAGCGTTGTGTTCTGTCACCTGTTGAACCGCAAGCTCTTGCATGATAGTACCTACCCGTTGAAGTTCTTGCAACAGCCACCTGCGCAGTTCCGCTTCACTATCGGTCTGCGGGGGAACGCCCTGGACGTAAATACGCTCGGCCATTTAGTACCCCCCAATCTTTTTAACCTCAAGGTCATAGCCGAACAGCTTCCAGTGCGCAGTACCTGTCGATTCAAACTTAATCGAGATAATCTTCCCACTAGCCAGCGGATTGACCTTCCGCATGGTTGTAGGGTCGAAGGGGTAAGGCCCATGCCACTGAACGCCGTCGTCTCGCTGCATCTGTGTACCCACCCAGATGTTGATAAGCTGGCTGCCCGATGTCTGAATCCGTGGCCAAATCTCCGTTACCAGCTTAACCGCTTCATTGTCTTGCGGTTGGCCTAGCCGGTCAGGGAAGGCGATCGGAAGTCCAATACGCTCGCAACTCGCCGTAATCTCCCCTCCGTCGAAGGTGCCGTCTTGGTCAAAGAGGAACCACTCTCCGCTCGGTGTATCCGTAGCCCCCATGAGCTGCGGGAAGCCAGGGTTATACGCCCTACCGCCCCAGGCCAGCGTATCGGCATTCCAAACCAGTGCATTACTTCTCCATTCGTCCGTACCCCCTGTGCTGTCCACGAACACCCCCGACTCTAGCGCAGTCAACTCTGGCAGTGTGCGGATGCTGAAGGTGTTGTCTGTATAGTTCCAAACCAGTGCGGTCTCCAGTCGCCCACTGTTATCCATGCAGAAGCATATCCAAATTTCCGACTTAACCGGATTGTTTCGCACAACTGTTTTCGACAAGTCATCCGAATTGATAGCGGAGAATAGCCATTTCCTCATTCGCTTCGTCAGTATCGACTCCACTGAATTCCCGTCGAACACTACCACATCCGAGGGGGTGAATAGGCAATGCTTCGGCCCCTTAAAGTTGAATCCGCATACTGCCCCAGCGGTTAGCATCCCAGCTTCCGCCGTCACTTGCTGGAAGCCAAAAATATCCACCCCTCCAATAAAATTCTGCAGGTAGATGGAATCTTCCTTATAGATAACGTTCGAGTTGCGTAGCGGGAGACAGTCGACGAGCGCTCCGCCAGTCTCCGCGAGTGGGAGTTCCCCCGCATCCTTCGTAGCATCTGTCTCATCCCACGAAGTCGGTACTGTCCCAGCATCAGCAGGATGCGACCATTTTATCAGATGTTGGTAGCGCGTCCCACTCTTCGTGATATCGAGTGCAATGAGGTAGTTCTTAAACGGACGGATAACTGCGGCGGTCACCCCCGCTGGCCAAGCGGTTAGGTTCTGTAGTAGTGTGGCTGTATCGGCAGGGTTCCACATCTGTGGCACTTCCGCATTGTTTGTCAGCACTGGCACACCGTTCAGGGAACAGCCTTTCCAGCCGATCCCTGTATAGTCCACGTCCACCCCCAGCGCTTGCGGCGTGAGATTGTAGTGCGTCCCGCCTTGATGGACGTACACCTTCGCCGCGCTGGCATACAGCCAGGCGAACTGGCTAGCCCCAGGATAGCTCATCAGCCATATTGGTGCTACGGCAGGTGTGGAAAAGGCCTTTGCATGCCCTTCAAAGCTTTCCAGCGCCCCGTCCTGCACCCGCATATTCGAGACAGAGCTAAAAGCCCCCGCAGGGAGCTCATGGGGGGATTGGTCGGCTACCATGCCGAGGGAGGACAGTCCTGTAATTGGTACGCGCATTTTAACTTCCCTTATAGAACGCTCCACCGAAGCTTCTGACCGCCGCATACAGCAGCCACTTCCTCCACCGCGCTACACCGAGTACCCCCATCGCTTCATAGAAAACAGCGTCGGCGTACCTCCGGCCCTTCCTCCCATAGCGATAGAGGTAGTCGTGCAAAATAGCCGCCTTAGCGTACTTCCCGCTCGGGGGCAATACGGGCCAGAAAATGCGGGGTATACTGGCGAGGTCGGTCACAAAGCCCTTCGGTACTGTAACCCACTCGTTAGCCTCAGGCTCTCCTACGTAGAAGCTGAAGGGGGAAAGCAACTCCCACTTGTCGTCTGCAAGCATCCGCAGGTCGGCGGGAGTGGTGAACTGACTCACCAGACCACTCCCTCGACTTCCGCTACCGTTGCCGCCGCTGCAATCGCGTCCTTGAGCTGGCGGCGCTTCGCAAACAGCGGCTGACCGCGCATCAGAATCACACCGCGCAATTCAGTAAACTGTGCGTCGGTCAGTGGCACCTTCACATTGGCTGCGTCGTACCAGTCAATGCTTGCTCCGGCCGGGAGAGCCGTAGCTACCTGCGCCATGAGCGCTACAGATTCTTCATCCGCTTGGAAGGTGTGCCCAGCGTAGTTGACGGACGCTTTATTCTCCGCAGTATAGGCATCAGTGATAAGCGTAATTTGCTTAACCTTTGCCTCGGCCAGAAGCTCCGCAGCCGTAGGTGGCGGAGGGGTCAGAGCATGCCAAGCATCGAGGGCGGGTTGTAGGTCACTCAGCGTAACTTCCCCCCCATTCGGCGCACCATCGGTTAGCTCTACATGCCCCTGCTCTCCGCGCTCGCCCCACTGAATCGCATGCACATTAGGGTACATTTCCGCCAGCCCGGCAACTTTGCGGAATTCTCCATCTACTCCAACCACGCCATCGACAGGTACTATCGTTACTCGCATTTTAATCCCCTCCGATCTTCAAAATCTGCCCGTTTGCCAAGCCTGCTACTGACATCATCATCTGCTGGCCTGTCGCGTTCGCCTTTACCATTTCATTGCGGAAGCTCTCCACTGCCGCCCCCGTCTGCCGCTGCATTTGGCTGTTCTCAATCAACAGCACAGGTGTCCACGCGAAGGCACAATCTCCTTGCTTTACCTCCGCACCATCCTGCGGGGATTTGCCGTGCACGTACACCCAGAAGCGGCAGGCTTGCATTTCGCCATCTACTATCGCGCCATCCTCGATGCACTCCCTCTTCATTAGCGGGCAGATGATTTTGTCTATTTTTGCCATCAGGTTAATCTTTCGTAGCAATGATGAGGTCGGTGTACTTCACATTCATGGCGAGGCTTGAGGAAGCGAGCGTGTGACTGTGGGCAGTTCCGGTAAAGGATTGTGCTGGGGTGGTGTGCGTGTGAGAGCCATTACCTCCAGTTGCGACCGTAGAAATGTAAGCGTTGACTGGAACCCCGGACATGCCTGCATGCCCCGCTATAGCGGCGTGCGGCCCCGCCTGCCAAAGAGCGTGGTTCTCTACGTGACTATGGCTCGGCATTTGTGCTACAGACAGCGTGGTGGCTCCCGATGTCCCGGCGTTCACTGTGCCGCCCGCCGCAAAGCCGTCAGTCGTACCGCCAACTACCCTTCCCGCTGCAAAAGCAGTTGAGAAGGCAAGTGAACCGCCACTTGCCACCGCGCCTGTCACTATACGAAGCGCGGAATCGTTCAGCGCTGCGGTAATATCCTTCGTCCAGCCTGTAGGGGCTGCGGTCTGGTTGAACAACATGCGCGTGCCGCTGGGTAGATGACGCTTAGTAAATACGTCCGCCTTAAGCACCGCCTTAATCAGCCGCAGATGGTCGTCGCCTTCGCTCCGAGGGTCAGTGCTAAGCGGATTCGTTGCTACAAGGTCGTCAATCGTTGTTCCAGCTTCGAGTCCCATATCAAGCTCCCGTTAAAGTAACTGTCACGGAGAGTACATCGCCATTCGTTAGCGGTTTCGCCCCTACGCTGAACTGCGTCGCACAGTACAGCACTCCGGTTGTGCCGCCCTTTACATTGTTTGCGCAGAGGAAGAAACCATCCACTGTGCTCGTCGCGTTCGCATTGAACACCGCCGCACTTGCGCTATTATCCACACTCTTCCCTGCCACTGCGCCAAGGGTGAGCGTTCTTCGCGTAGCATCCGAGTAGCCTGTATTCTCTGTCCAGCCTGCGTGAGAGGCCATAGTATCCGCCGCAGCGTAAGTAGCTGGATTAGTGACCAGCCCCACATACCACGCTGCCGAATACGCCGCACCCTTAAAGTACTTGTCCAGCAGGTCGTTAATCCCAGCATCGAAGACGAGGTTCGTGTCCTCACTCTCCCACTGGAGTTCCCCTGCCGCATTGTGGCACTGGGTTTTCCACAGTGTGCGAGGTGCACGAAGTGCCAACCGTTCGCTCGTGCTTCTCAGAATCGTGGCGGAGCCGGCAGCTCCGAAGTTGCACTGTTCCATAAAGTATCCTTTGCTTATCCTGTTACCCAGTTGGGCGGTACGGCGGCGTCTTGCTCCCAAACACTTGCGCTAATAATATCCTCAACCCATGCGCCTGTAAAGAGACTTTCCTTATCCCAAGGGCTGATGCGGCTAAGAGCTTGAGCGGAGAGAAGAAGGGGGAGGACGCCGGAACCGCTCGTCGCATTGCTCGTCGCATTATCTACCGCTAAACCTAACCCTACCGAACCCTCCGCATAGACTTCCCTCAGCGCGCTAGCCTCGGCCGTCAACGTAACGCC
>Ga0210015_1005261_pt1 | contig 10574 bp, 8 predicted proteins | sample CryGeymeta201522_FD_185471 | JGI IMG/M metagenome (GOLD analysis project Ga0210015, IMG submission 185471) | Groundwater microbial communities from Crystal Geyser aquifers in Utah, USA - Crystal Geyser metaG 2015-22 (SPAdes) (version 2) | ecosystem: Environmental > Aquatic > Deep subsurface >...
TCGCATGGAAGGTTCGAACTAGCAATTGCGAATTGGCAATTGGCAATCTGCAATTTGCAGTTGGCAGTACACACTCCCTGGAGGGAGTGATGTTCAGGTATACGAACGGGCGGCGAATTCCTGCGAACGCTGGAACCACTCACCCACAGCCCTACGCATACTGCAGCGCCAGCGCCGTCACGGGTTCCGCCTTTGTCGGGTGTTCGAGCAGCGCCTCCAGCGCGTCCATCACCGACGGCGCGAAGTACTCCTCGCCGCAGTTGGGACACCGCTCAACCGGCACGTCCCGCACCACGTAGAGCTTGCCCTCTCGCCACTCTTGCACCGTTGTCTTGGTGGGCAGTACCTTGGCATGGCCGCACGTTCCACACTGCATCTGTGTCACCTTCCTACCGTCGTGTCCGGGCGTCGCTCTCCCAGAACTGCTCGTCCGGGAAGTAGACCGTGTTCACCTGCAGCACGTTGCCTACGCGCTTGGCCGCAACATGCACGTCATCACCGTTGAACCGCTGACCAGAGATCAGCCAACACGTGAAGCCATGCTCATCGGTGGTCGTCTCGATGATCCCGCCGCCGGTCAGCACCTCGGCAACCTCCGCCCGGCTGAGCTGTCGCCTGCGCATTCTCTCGCCGGCGTGCCGAGTGAACCGGTATTGCTCTGACAGCACACAGCGCCGAATCCACGCCATGCTCATCGCTCGAGACTCCTCGTCCAGGCTGCGAGAGAACATCGTAGCACGGAGCGCGACTGGCGGCAACTTGGGCAGGGCAAGGGCGAACCTCGAACAGCCAACCTCGAACGCTGAAACCACTCACCTGGAATCCGCCCCGCGGCGCGGTCAGGAGACCTGCGCCGAACGAGCTTTGTCGCCCTTCGTCGCGGGGCGTCCAACGGCAAAATCAACGGCAACGGCGACAAAGCTGGAGCTTTATCCTACGGGCGTCCCCGTGGGACAAATCGCTGACCTGTCGGTGTGTGTTGGAACAATTGCCAACTGCAAATTGTCAATTGGCAATTGCTAATTCGAACCTCCCATGCGACCACAGCGACAACCCGGCAACGTGCAAGTCAACGGCGACAAAGCTGCAGCTTTATCCTACGGAATGTGAGGAGAACGTCAGCTCGCCCCCTTCGGTGCACCGCATCACGATCGTCGCTCCCTCGGCAAACCGCCCTTCCAGCAACGCTCGGCTCAGCGGCTGCGAGAGCAGCCGCTCGATGGTGCGACGCATTTCGCGGGCGCCGTAGATCTCGTCGAAGCCTTCGGTGAGGCGGCGGTCGTAGGCGCTGTCGTCGAGGGTGAGGGTCAGATGCCGCCGGGCAAGTTGCTCGCGCTCGATCAGCAGCAGGCGGTCGATGATCTCCCGGACGGCTGCGCGGGCCAGCGGGTCGAAGAAGACGACCTTCTGCACTCGGTTCAGCAGTTCCGGTCGCAGCCGCAAACGCACCTCGTCCATTGTCCGCTGGCGCTGCCGCGCCACATGGCCCGAACTCAACTGCAAATTGCCAATTGGTAATTCGCAATTGTCAATTGGCCGCTCAGCCGCTTCCCGCCGAAACCCAATCCTGCCCGCCTCCTTCGCCGCCGCGCCGCCCAGGTTGCTGGTCATCACCAGAATGCACTCGGCGAACGATGCCCGGCGGCCCTGGGCGTCGGTGAGGCGGCCCTCGTCGAAGACTTGCAGGAACAGGTCGAGCACCCGGGGGTGGGCTTTCTCGATCTCATCGAGCAGCACCACTGAGAAGGGGTGGGTGCGGACGGGGCCGGTCAGTTGCCCGTCTTCGTCGTGACCAACGTAGCCCGGCGGCGCACCGATCAGGCGAGCGACGCTGTGCTGTTCCTGGTACTCGGACAAGTCAATGCGGACCATCCGCTGCTCGTCGCCGAACAGGTGCTCGGCTAAGGCTTTGGCCAATTCGGTCTTGCCGGTGCCGGTCGGACCCAGGAACAGGAACACGCCGGCCGGCCGGTTGGGCGCCCGGAGTCCGGCACGCGCCGCGCGGAGGGTGTCGCAAACCGCGGTGAGCGCGTCGTCCTGGCCTTTCACCCGTTGCCGCAGCGAGTCTTCCATGGTCAGCAGGCGGGCCGCTTCATCGGCGGTGAGCTGCTCCACCGGCACGCGGACGTCCTGGGCAATGGCACGGGCGACGTCGGTTCGCTCCACCGTTGAACCCGCAGGGTTGCAGGGCGTCTGCTCCCCGCCGCCCCGGATGCTGTCCAGGCGCTTGCGCGCGCAGACCCGGTCCAGCAGGTCCAGGGCTTTGTCGGGCAGGCGCTGGTCGGTGAGGTACCGCATGGACAGCTCGACGGCCGCCTCGAGGGCGCCGGCGGTGACGGTCAGCCCGTAATGCGATTCGAGCCCCGCCCGGAGCCCGCGCAGGATCTCCAAAGCTTCGTCCCGCGTCGGCTCATCGACCCAGACGACCTGGAAGCGCCGCTGCAGGGCGCTGTCTTTCTCAATGTACCGACGGTACTCCGGCGTGGTGGTCGCCCCGATGCAGCGGATGTCGCCGCGGGCCAAGGCCGGCTTCATGATGTCCGCCGCGTCCATGGCCCCGCTGCCGGCCCCCGCCCCGATGACGGTGTGGATTTCGTCGACGAACAGCACCAGCTTCGGGTCCTGCGCCGCCTCCGCCAACAAATGCTGCAAGCGCTCCTCGAACTCGCCCCGGTACTTCGTCCCCGCCACCAACGTGGCCATGGACACCTCGACGATCCAAATGCCCTCAAGCTGCTCCGCAACGCTGGTCTCGACCAGTCGCTGCGCCAATCCTTCCACCACGGCGGTCTTGCCCACGCCGGCGTCGCCGACGAGGAGGGCGTTGTTGCGGACGCTCTGGATGAGCACTTGGGCCAGCCGCCGCACTTCCTCGCTGCGGCCGAGGACCGGGCGCAACTTCCCTTCCCGCGCGAATGCCGTCAGGTCCCGCCCCAACCGGTCGAGCAGCGGCGTGGCGCCGGCGCTCGGCCGCCCCGCTTCCTGTGCGCCGGCCGGTTCGGCCACCGGTTCGCCAGCCACTGCCGCCTCCTGAATCGCCCCCAACAGCGCGCCGGGCGCAATCCCGTCGTGCTGCAGCAACAGCGCCCACGGGGTCCCCGGTTGCTCGGCCAGCGCCCACAGCAGGTGCAGCAGCCGCACGGCGTCTCCGCCCAAAGCGAGGCACAGCGTCGCGGCGCGGTCGAACACCCGTCGAGACTCCGGGCTGCGGTGCATGCCTTCGGTGGGCGCCACGCCCTCCGTCCCCAGCAGCGCTCGCAGCCTACGCCGGAACAGGGCGGCGGCGAGTCCCACGCGCCGGAACACCTTCCGCAGCTCCTGGACCTCCGCCTCGAGTGCGGCGAACCGGCCCGCGGTGCCCGGCTCATCCGGAGGCAGCAGTTCCTCCAGCGGCATGTCCGTGAGCTTGCACAGCGCCACGAAGAAGTGCCCGGGCTTGATGGTCGCGTGCCCGGCCGCGCCGGCTTCGAGCGCGGCGACGTGCCAGGTGAGGAGAAGAGCGTCGGAGGGGGTGGACATGGTGGTGGGTGGTGAGTGACGGGAATTGACAACTGCAAATTGCCAATTGGCAATCTGCAATTTGCCCGTTATCGCATGCGGTTCTTCCTGCGCTCATTCGCCGTGACGACGGACTTGCCGATGATGTTGCAGAGCTCGCTTGCCTCGGCGCAGAGCGGCCCGGTCGTGTCGGCAGGCAGCAGACAACGCTTGGCAACGAGACGAATCCAGAAGCGAGACTCCCGCAACTCCTTCAACACGATGCGGAGCTTGTGGATGAAGTCAGCGCGGCTTTCCGCCGCGCAGGCTTCCTCGTAGTTCGGTCCCGGCGAGGTGCCGCAGCGCAAAAGTTGACCCGCGATGTGCCGTCCGGCCCGGGTCTTGGGAAGCGCGTCGGTGAAGCCCACGATGTTCGACGCAAACTCCAACATCCGTTCAGATAGCTTGTCCGGTGTCATGCCACGAACCCGTCCCTTCAGTCGGTCTCAACTGCAAATTGGCAATTGCAAATTGGCAACTGCAAATTGTCAATTCCCAATTGTCCTTGTTCACCCTTACCTCGCCCCCACCCTCTCCAGCCGTTCCTTGAGCGGCGACTGCGGGGCGGTCAGCATCAGGCCGGGATCAGTGTCCTCAGTGTCGGTCTCAATTGGCAATTGCGCATGGGCAATTGGCAATTCGCAATTGCCCATGTCCTCCGCCCTGCGTGCCGCCAGCACGACGGCGGTGATATTGTCGGTGCCACCGGCGGCGTTGGCGGCCTCAATCAGGGCTGCCACGGCGGCGGCCGGGTCGTCGTGGGCGGCGACGAGGGCGACGATGTCAGCATCTTCGACCATATCCCACAGCCCGTCCGAGCAGAGCACGATCCGGTCGCCGGGGAGCAACGCCAGACTGGTGTACGCCGGGTTGACCCGCCCTTCGGTGCCCAACGCGGCGGTGAGCTGGTTGCGCATGGGGTGGTCGCGGAGCGCCTCGGGCTTGAGTTGGCCGGCTTCCACCAGCCCCGCCGCCACCGAGTGGTCGCGCGTTTGCACCCGGGTGCGGCCGCCGCGGATCAGATACCCCCGGCTGTCGCCGATGTTGCTGAGGTGCAGCCGGACCCCGTCGAAGACGGCAATCACCGCCGTGCTTCCCGTGCCCCACAGCGCCCGGTCCGCGGCGGCCAGGGCGAGGATGGCGTCATTCGCCCGCTGCAGCGCTTCGGCAAGCAGCCCGGCCAGGTCGGCAGGCGAGGTCGCGTCGAGCCGGTCGGCAGACAGGTGCGCGGCCAACTCCTCCACCGCCAACCCACTGGCGCGGTCGCCTGCCGCGTGGCCCCCCATGCCGTCGCACACGAGGAACAGCCCCGCCGCGGCGTCGCACAGAAAGGCGTCCTCATTCCGCTCCCGCGCCTTGCCCACGTCGGTGTTCCCCGCGGCCTCCAACACGACCGGCTCCGGGGGCGTGAACCCCGGGTCGGTGGTGATCTCAAGCGGGTCCGTTCTGCCGAAAAGGCGGCCGAGCCAGTTGGGTCGCGACATCAGTTGCTCCTGGATGGTGAATGGTGAGTGGCGGCGGCGCCAAGGGCAATTGCAGATTGCCAATTTGCAATTAGCAATTGTTCCAACACACACCGACAGGTCAGCGACCTGTCCTACACTCGCCCGGGTCAAGGCGTTGCCGGGTTGTCGTTGTGGTCGCATGGGAGGTTCGAATTAGCAATTGCCAATTGACAATTTGCAATTAGCAATTGTTCCAACACACACCGACAGGTCAGCGACCTGTCCTACGGGGACGCCCGTAGGGTAAAGCTCCAGCTTTGCCGCCCTTGACCTGCACGTTGCCGGGCTGTCGTTGTGGTCGCATGGGAGGTTCGAATTAGCAATTGTCAATTGCCAATTTGCAATTGGCAATTGTTCCAACACACACCGACAGGTCAGCGACCTGTCCTACACTCGCCCGGGTCAAGGCGTTGCCGGGTTGTCGTTGTGGTCGCATGGGAGGTTCGAATTGGCAATTGCGAATTGGCAATTGGCAGTTGTCAATTCCCCCTGCTCACGCACCGCCGCAAGCGTTCGGCAGAACCGCCCCAAAACTCGCTCGCGCCGCTTCGCGGCCCGAGCAGCGTAGGTCAAGGACAACAGCAAGGTCAAGGGCGAGGTTAAGATCTAAGGCATTGTAAAGACTTAAAGACCTAAGGAGCTAAAGAGGTTATCAAGGTCTTGGGCGCAACGAAAACCCCTGCTGCCGGTCCTGTTGTCGGGGTCGATGTTGCAGCGGTTGGCGCAGCGCAACCTGTAGAGGTTGAGGTAGAACCACAACCGCCCCGCAACACCCGCATGGTCCCTGACTCCGGCCCGCGGGGGTTCTCCTTTGGAGCCTTTTCGTAGTAGTTTCCGTCGTACCAGTCGGCGCACCACTCCCACACGTTGCCGATCATGTCCTGACAGCCATAGGGGCTGACGCCTTCGGAATGGCTGCCCACCGGGGCCGTCTTGCCGGACCATTCGCACTTGTGGCGGTAATCGCAGTGGGCGGCCTTGCCGTTCCAGGCGTTGCCCCAGGGGAAGATCCGCCCGTCGGTCCCCCGCGCTGCCTTCTCCCATTCCGCCTCCGTCGGCAACCGCTTCCCTGCCCACTGGCAGTACGCTGTCGCGTCGTTCCAACTCACGTTCGCCACCGGGTGGTCCTCCTGCCAGCCCCAACTTGGCGTTGACGGCATCGACTTCCCCGTCGCCTCGCAGAACGCTTTGTACTGCGCCACCGTCACCGCGTGCACGTCCATGGCGTACGCGTCCAGGTACACCGTCCGCTGCGGCTGCTCATTTGACCTAGCGTCCTTGTCCGCGTCCGTGCTGCCCATCAGGAACTCGCCCGGCGGGACGATGACCATCTCGGTGACCGACTCGCGGATCTTTGCAAGACCCATAGCATCAAGAAAGTCCTCCGTGGACACTTCCACGACTCCGCCACGGCCTGTACGGGAACCCCCATCGCCGCCGGGGCGACACACAACGGGTTCTGTGCTGATAGCGTCCGAAGGCGATCGACCCAACTGCACACCCAGCCACCAGACCTTCGCCCGCGCTCTTGCTGGCGCCGTACTGCTTGGCAGATCCGCCAGAGCCAGATTCAGCCGCGACGGCAGGTGATTCCCGTCCTGAATCAGCGCCTCCTTCCACTTGCGCCGCGCTTCCTCCTCCCGCCCCAAGTCCAGCAGCGACAACGCCTGGTTGTTCAGTTCATCCGGCCCCGCCTCGATGGCTTCGGGCACCGCCCGCCGATACGGCTCCCGCACCACCTTGACGTAGCGCTTGCGCAGGTCCGTCGCCAGCCGGTCCGGGGCGGGCCGCTTGTCGACCCGCTCCTGCAAACACCACCAGACCGGCTTCACGACCGCCCGCGGTGGCGGCTGGTTCCGCGCATGTTCTCGCAGGTACTGCTTCACAAACGTCGCCGCCGCACTGCCATACCCCGGCCGCCCACCCGTCAGCAGCTCGTAGTACATCACCGCAAACGACCACAGGTCGCTGGCCATGCCCACTTCTACGTCGGCGCCTCCCTGCCGCCGGCTCTGCTCCGGCGACATGTGCGCCGGCGTCCCGCCCCGCGTCGTGAACACCGACTCCATCAACTGCCGGCCGCCACCGGCATGCAGCTCCTCACTCTCCGCGCCCTTCGCCAACCCGAAGTCTGTCAACTTCACCGTGCCGTCACGACCCAGCAGCACATTCGCCGGTTTGATGTCCCGGTGCGCCAACCCGCTCCGGTGCGCGTGGCTCAAGGCGTCCAGGCACTGGATGGCGAGGTCCAGCGCGGTCCGAACGTCCAGCTTTCCCGCCCGCGCCAGCCGCTGCGCCAGATTCTCGCCTTCCACGAACTCGCAGAACAGCCGCAGCATCCCGTCCAGCTCCCGCACATAGTAGGCCGTCACGATGTTCGGGTGCATCGGCAGCTTGATCCACGTCTCCGCTTCCCGCACGAACGCCTGCCGCGCAATGTCATCGCTCACCAAATCCGGCCGGATCTCCTTCATCGCCAGCGAGATCCCCCACTCTCGGTGCTTCACCTTCCACACCTCGCCCATCCCCCCGAAGCCGAGGCGCTCCTCCACCTCGTACAGGTCGGCGAGCACCTCGCCGCGTTGGTAGCGGGGCGAGTCGCTCGTAGCGGGTGGCACAGGTCGCTGACCTGTGGGCGGTGGCGCGGCATCGCCGCGCACCGTCGCCAATTGCGTCCGCTCCGCCGCCTGCGACGGGCGCTTCGAGCTGCCGGGCCGCGGCGACGGCCGGTACTGCGGGCGCCGCGACGTGCCGCCGCCGGTCAGGCGGGACCAGAGGGTGTCTTTGGGTGGGGTGCTCATGGAAAGGCTCCTGGGGGAGGGAGATTGACAATTGCAAATTGGCAATTGGCAATTGGCAATTGGCAATTTGCAGTTGGCAGTACACACTCCGCGGAGGGAGTGATGATTCTATATACGAAGGGGCGGCGAATTCCTGCGAACTCGCGGAGATTTCCTCACCGCCCCGCTCTGCGTAGGATAAAGCTCCTCGCGTCCGCAGGGCGCGCGCTTTGTCGCCCTTCGTCGCGGGGCGTCCAACGGCAACGGCAACGGCGACAAAGCTGGAGCTTTATCCTACGCACCTACGCACGGCAAGGGCGGAACGGGCCGCAGGCGTCCGGGGGGGGCTTCAGGGTCAGACCCTCGTCGATGCCCCACAGTTCGCGATCATGTGCCGAGGAGAACTCCCACTCCGCCGGTGTGAGCGCAAGATCGGCACGGACAGGGTTGTTCCGCACGTACTCGCAGATCCAGTACAGCTCGCGGTCGCCGCGTACCCAGTGGTCGTACGATTCTTGTTGCCAGAACTGCCCCGCGCGACTGAGCAGTTCGTTGCAGCCACGCCCCGTGAAGGACTTGAGGCTCTGCAGGATGGCTTCCTGAGGCGTTCGCCGCTCATCGAGGAACGAGGCCTCGTACTCGGGCGTGACGCTGAAGACCCAATGGAGATGGCTTGGCATGATGACGTACTCGAATACGTTGTAGCGTAACCCAGCAAAGTGGTACAGACTCTCCTGCACTTTTCGCGCCAGAGCGGGACGCTCCAGGAACCGCGCTCGAGGCGCTCGGTCCCAGCGCTCGTCGGCGGCCCGGAATGCGTCAATATACCGCCTCCGCGCCAGCTCCCGACGGTTCATGTCATCCCGCGCGCAACTGTCGAGCCACCGCTCCGGGTGCGCTCGCATCCCGGCGTTTTCCTCGCTGGTGACGCTGTCCTGGAGACAGGCCGTGACGAAGTAGGTAGCTCCGGGCAGGTCCCAGTGCGGGAGGTGTCGATGGCGGAAGACCTCGGGGGCGTTCATTGTCACCTTCCTCGCAATCCGTGTGTTCGTAGGATAAAGCTCCAGCTTTGTCGCCCTGCTCTGCGTAGGATAAAGCTCCAGCTTTGTCGCCCTGCTCTGCGTAGGATAAAGCTCCAGCTTTGTCGCCCTGCTCTGCGTAGGATAAAGCTCCAGCTTTGTCGCCGTTGACTTGTGGGACAGGTCGCTGACCTGTCGCCCTCCCGTAGGATAAAGCTCCTCGCGTCCGCAGGGCGCGCGCTTTGTCGCCCTTCGTCGCGGGGCGTCCAACGGCAACGGCAACGGCGACAAAGCTGGAGCTTTATCCTACGCTACGCGGCTCGTTCCAAGGCCTCCCGCATCTCCGCCGCGGTCTGGTAGCGCCGGCCGCGGTCCTTCTCGATGGCACGCTGGATGACTTGGCGCAGCGGCCGCGGCACATCCACCCCTCGGCGCTCGAGGGGGATGGTGTCGTCTTCGATGATGGTCACAAAGGGGTCGCGCTCTTCCGGGGGGCTGAAGTTGTACACGAACTGGCCACACACCAAGTGGTAGAGCGTGGCGCCCAAGCCGAAGATATCGGCACGGTGGTCGACGCCTCGGCAGTCTAGCACCTGCTCCGGTGGCATGAAGGGCACGGAACCGCGCACCTCGCCGCGCTGGGTCAACTGGCTCATGCCGGCATCGCGGTAGTTTTTCGCCAGCCCGAAGTCCGTCAGCTTCACTTCGTAGTGGCGGCCCTGCTGGCGCAGCAGCAGGTTGGGGGGCTTGAGGTCGCGGTGGACGATGCCCCGACCGTGGGCATGTTCCAGCGCCTGTAAGGACTGGAGCCCAAGCTGGCACACCAAGGGGGCGGGGAGTCGGCCCCGGTGGCGCTCGCGCAATTCCTCGGCATTGAGACCGGGGACGAACTCCATGACGAGGTAGAGTTGACCGTCGTACTCACCGTCATCGCGGAAGCCGACGATGTGCGGGTGGTCCAACTGCAGCGACAGCCGCGCCTCCCGCAAGAACAACACCCGCGCCTGGCGGTCCACTGCCACTTCTGGAAGCAAGGTCTTCACAGCAACTTGCTCGCCCGTCTGGTAGTGCTGGCCCAGCCAGACCTGCCCCATGCCGCCCCGACCGAGATCCCGAATCCAGCGGTAGCCGGGAATGCGCTCGTCGTTCTGCGCCATGGCTTCCCGGCACTGCGGGCAGACGACCGTGAGCGAGGCTCCGCCATTCCCGTTGCGGGACCTCGGCGCCGGCGTCGATTCACCGCACCGGGCGCAGGGCGTGATCGGCACCACGCCAAGCTCAGACTCCGGCTCGGCGAACACCAGTTGGCCGTCAGGGCCGCTGCCGTCGTCATTGAACCGGAGGAGCTCCCCTTCGGCCGCCGGCGCTTCCGCCGCGCTGTGTTCCGGTCTCCCGACCGGAACACCTTGGCGACCGGAGGTCTCCAGAACGCGGCGGAAGGACTGCGGAGACCTTCGGTCCCAGCAAGTGCGCGGTCAGGAGACCTGCGCACAGCGAGGCCTTGGGTTACTTCGACGCTGACGGACATATCTGTTCACCTTTGGTGAGTCGCGAAGGCAATTGCGAATTGCCAATTGCCAATTCGCAATTGTCAATTGGCCTGCGGCGCCGCGCTGTGTTCCGGTCTCCCGACCGGAACACCTTGGCGACCGGAGGTCTCCAGAACGCGGCGGAAGGACTGCGGAGACCTTCGGTCCCAGCAAGTGCGCGGTCAGGAGACCTGCGCACAGCGA
>Ga0210015_1005262_pt1 | contig 10572 bp, 10 predicted proteins | sample CryGeymeta201522_FD_185471 | JGI IMG/M metagenome (GOLD analysis project Ga0210015, IMG submission 185471) | Groundwater microbial communities from Crystal Geyser aquifers in Utah, USA - Crystal Geyser metaG 2015-22 (SPAdes) (version 2) | ecosystem: Environmental > Aquatic > Deep subsurface >...
GGATGGTGGCCACCACCTCGTCCACGTTCTCGACCGCGACCGCCAGGCCGCACAACACATGCGCCCGCTCGCGCGCCTTGCGCAGCTCGAACGCGGTGCGCCGGGCGACCACCTCCTCGCGGAAGTCTAGGAACGCCGACAGGATGGTGCGCAGCTCCATCTGCTCGGGCCGCCCGCCGTTCAGCGCCAGCATGTTGCAGCCGAAATGGGTCTGCATCGCAGTGAAGCGGAACAGCTGGTTCAGCACCACCTCGGGGGTGGCGTCGCGCTTGAGCTCGATCACCACGCGCACGCCGAAGCGGTCGGATTCGTCCTGGACGTGGGCGATGCCCTCGATCTTCTTGTCGCGGGCCAGTTCGGCGATTTTCTCGATCATCGCCGCCTTGTTGACCTGATAGGGCATCTCTCCGACGATGATCGCAAAGCGCCCGGCGCGGATTTCCTCGATCGTGGTCTTGGCGCGGATGATCACCGAGCCGCGCCCGGTCAGATACGCCGCCCGCGCGCCGGAGCGGCCGAGGATGGTGGCGCCGGTGGGGAAGTCCGGCGCCGGGATGTGCGCCATCAGCTCCGCCGAACTCAGCTCGGGGTTCTCGATCAGCGCCAGGCAGGCGTCGATCACCTCGCCCAGATTGTGCGGCGGGATGTTGGTCGCCATGCCGACCGCGATGCCGCCCGCGCCGTTGACCAGCAGGTTGGGGAATCGCGACGGCATCACCACCGGCTCGCGGTCCTGCCCGTCATAGTTGGGCTGGAAGTCCACCGTCTCCTTGTCGAGATCGGCCAGCAGGAAGGCGGCGGGCTTGTCCATGCGCACTTCGGTGTAGCGCATCGCGGCGGGGGGGTCGGCGTCCATCGAGCCGAAGTTGCCCTGACCGTCCAGCAGCGGCAGGCGCATGGAAAAGTCCTGCGCCATGCGCACCAGCGCGTCATAGACCGACTGATCGCCGTGCGGGTGGTATTTACCGATCACGTCGCCGACCACGCGGGCGGACTTGCGATAGGGCTTGTCGTGGGTGAAGCCGTTTTCGTGCATCGAGAACAGGATGCGGCGGTGCACCGGCTTCAGCCCGTCGCGCAGGTCGGGGATCGCGCGGCTGACGATCACGCTCATGGCGTAGTCGATGTAGCTGCGCTTCATCTCCGCCTCGACCGAGATCGAGGGGCCGTCAAACACCGGGCGGGGCGGGGCTGCGCCCTTGTCGTCGTCGTCGCTCACGCGGCTGCTCCTGCTCGCGGGCCTTTGCGGCCCATCTCGGCGCGCAGTCTAGGCGCTGGCGCGGGCGGGAGCAACGCGCAGGCATTCTCTGGCGCCCCGGTCCCGGCGGCTTTCCGCTGGAAAGCCGCCGGGACCGGTCGGCCGGAGGCGCAAGCCGCAGGCCGAGGCAGGCTGCTTCATGGACGACGGCCGCAAGATCGGCGCGCGGTCGCCGGGGGGAGGCGACCGCGGGTCGATCCGACGCGGGTCGGATCGACCGGGCGCTCATTGCGCCGGGCGCGTTCAGACCGAGCCGCCAGAGGGTGGCGCGACCGCAAAGTGATGACCGTCGCATCGCCGGGCAGGCTGCGCTCAGCGCCCGAACAGCGCCGCGCCCTGCGGCGTGAGGTGGGCGGCGAACGCCGCGCGGTCGATCACGATCACCGGCGCGCCGTCGGCGTAGGAGGCGACGGCGTAGGGCGCATAGTGGAACGCCAGCCCCGTCGCGCGCCCGTCGGGGCCGGGCTCCGGCGTGAAGTTGCCCAGCGCCTCGGGCGTCGGGGCGGTGGCGTCCGCCACCGCGTCGCGCCAGAATGCGCCGATCTCGCCGCCGTGAACCTGCGCCGCGATCGCCGCGCGCAGCGCCTGCGACAGCGCCTCAAGGCCCGGCGGCGTCACGAAAGCGTCGATGCCGACGAAGGCGCCCGCCTGAGATTCTCCGGCTTCAGCATCCCATGTGCGCGCCTGCACGCCGCGATTGCCATGGGCGCCGCCGGTGTAGAAATCCACCGTGCGCAGCACGCTGACATAGCGGGCGGAGACGAACGGCGTCGCGTCGGTCAGCGCGAAGCTGTAGGGGCGCGCGGGGTCGTCGTTGGCGCCGCCCCATTCCTTGAACTCGGCCAGCGCGGCCTGAGCCTCGGCGCGCAGGATCGCGTCGAGGGCGGGGTGCGCGGCGGGCGCTGCGGCGAAGGCGACCGTGGCGGCGTAGCCGGGGCCGTCGCTGCGCAGCGTCATCGGCCCGGCTGTGGCGGCGGCGGCCATCAGGGCGAGCGCGAGCGAAAGCGGTCTCAGGGCCATTGCGGTTTTCGCTTCTCCAGAAACGCAGCCACGCCCTCGGCGGTGTCGCGGTGCAGCATGTTCTCCGCCATCACCCGGCCGGTGTGGGCGTAGGCGGCGTCCAGCCCCATCTCCGCCTGTTCATAGAACGCGCGCTTGCCGACCCGCACGGCCGACGCCAGCTTGCCCGCGACGCTCAGCGCCAGCGCGCGCGTCTCGTCCGCCAGCGCCTCGGGCGCGGCGACGCGGTTGATCAGGCCCAGCCGCTCGGCCTTTGCGGCGTCGATGAACTGACCGGTGGTCAGCATCTCGAACGCCGCCTTGGCGGGAATGGCGCGGGTCAGCGCCACCATGGGCGTCGAGCAGAACAGGCCGACGTTGACGCCGTTGACGCCGAATCGGGCCTCCCGGTCCGCGACCGCCATGTCGCAGGAGGCGACCAGTTGACAGCCTGCGGCGGTGGCCAGCCCCTGCACCTCGGCGATCACCGGCTGCGGCAGGCGGGTGAGCGATGTCATCATCCGCGCGCATTGCGCGAACAGCGCGGTGAAATAGCCGCGCCCCGCGTCCGGCGCCGCGCGCGCCGCCTGCATCTCACGCAGGTCGTGGCCCGCGCAGAACGCCCGGCCCGCGCCGCGCAGGATCACCGCGCGCACGGAGGCGTCGGTCGCCAGCGCGTCGAGTTGGCTTTGCAGCGCCGTCAGCAATCCTTCCGACAGCGCGTTGAGTTGCGCGGGGCGGTTCAGGGTGAGGGTGGCGACGCCGTCGGCGTCCTCACGCAGCAAAACCTCGGCGTGCTGGCTTCCATCGGCCATGGTCTGGCCCTTCCGTGTTGCTGCGGCTAGGCATGACTCTACGCAAAACCGGGGCCGGGGAAAAGCGATGACGCCGAAACTGACCGTGCAGGAACTGACGCATTTTCTCGACGAGGTGTTCCCGCAGGTGCGCGGCCAGATGGTGATCGAGGCGGTCGGGCCGATGACCGCGCGGCTCAGGATGCCCATCGACGACAGCCGCCTGCGCCCCGGCGGCACCGTCTCAGGCCCGTCGATGTTCACGCTGGCGGATTGTTCCTATTACGTCGCCACGCTGGCGATGATCGGGCGCGAGGCGCTGACGGTGACGACCTCGATGACCATCAACTTCCTCGCCAAGCCCCCGGCGGCGGACCTCGTGTGCGAGGCGCGCATCCTGCGGCTGGGCCGGGTGCTGAGCGTCGGCGAGGCCACCATCTGGTCGGACGGGCGCAGCGACGGGCCGGTGGCGCACGCGGCGGTCACCTACGCCATTCCGCCGCGAAAAAGTTGAGGTATCCAGATACCGCTTTGCTAAACGCCTTGAGATTGCGGCGAAAATCCGCGCATCGCCCGATTGACACCGGCCCGCAAATCGCTAGAAGCCGCTCCAGCGACGCGCGGACACGCGCCAGAGAGTGGAACAGACATGAAAACCTACAGCGCCCGACCGGCCGACATCGAGAAGAAATGGGTCGTCATCGACGCGCAGGGCGTGGTGCTGGGGCGTCTCGCCTCGATCATCGCGATGCGCCTGCGCGGCAAGCACAAGCCGACCTTCACCCCGCACATGGACATGGGCGACAACGTGATCGTCGTGAACGCCAAGGAAGTGCAGCTGACCGGCGCCAAGCGCGCCGACAAGGTGTATTACCGCCACACCGGCTATCCGGGCGGGATCAAGGGCGTGACCGCCGGCAAGGTGCTTGAGGGCAAGTTCCCCGAGCGTGTGGTCGAAAAGGCCGTGCAGCGCATGATGCCGGGCGGCCCGCTGACCCGCAAGCAGCTGGGCAATCTGCGCGTCTATGGCGGCCCCGCGCACCCGCATGAGGCGCAGCAGCCCGAAGTGGTCGATGTGGCCGCGATGAACCCCAAGAACACCCGGAGCGCCTGAGCATGGTTGACGACATCCACACCCTCGACGCGCTCCAAGACGCCGTGACCGAAGCCGCGCCGATCGTGCGCGAACCCAAGCGCGACGCGCTGGGCCGCTCCTACGCCACCGGCAAGCGCAAGAACGCCATCGCCCGCGTCTGGGTCAAGCCCGGCAAGGGCAAGGTCGTGGTCAACGGCAAGGAGATGAAGGCGTATTTCGCGCGCCCCGTGCTCCAGATGCTGATCGGCCAGGCGTTCACCGTCGCCAACACCGTCGGCCAGTTCGACGTGACCGCCACCGTCAAGGGCGGCGGCCTCTCGGGGCAGGCGGGCGCGGTCAAGCACGGCATCTCCAAGGCGCTGACGCTGTTCGACCCCGCGCTGCGGCCCGCGCTCAAGGCGGCGGGCTTCCTGACCCGCGACAGCCGCGTGGTCGAGCGCAAGAAGTACGGCAAGGCCAAGGCGCGCCGCAGCTTCCAGTTCTCGAAGCGGTGATCGCCGCTCGGTGAAGCGTTCGCGGCCGCAGTCTTGAAGCAGAGACTGCCTTGCAGCAGAGGCTGCGGCCGCCCCATCTTGACCGGGGCGGCCATCGGCCGCGACGGCGGGAGCGCGCGAGGAGCGCACAGGCATCGTGCAGGACGGCGCGACGGCGCGGGAGATCAGCTACGCCTACAGCGCCCGCACCCGCGCGGGCCGCGCCTTCATCCGCGGCGTCGAGAACCTCACCGGCAGGCCGCGGCTGATCCGCATGGCGCGCGGCTATGACCTGGAGGTGGCGCAGGGGCGCGACTTCTGGGAGGTGATGCAGGAGCGCTATCGCCTGCGGCTGGCGGTGGCGGCGCCGGATCTGGCCAACATCCCGCGCGAGGGGCCGGTGGTGGTGGTGGCCAATCACCCGTTCGGGATTCTCGACGGGCTGGCGATGGGGCGCATCCTGTCGATGGCGCGCGGCGACTTTCGCATCCTCGCCCATCAGGTGTTCCACAAGGCGCGCGACCTGCGCGAGGTGATCCTGCCGGTAGATTTCGCGCTGACGCCCGAGGCGACGGCGGTGAACCTGCGCACCCGGCGCACGGCGCTCGACTATCTCGCGGCGGGCGGCTGCATCGGCATCTTTCCCGGCGGCACGGTCTCGACCAGTGCGACGTGGTGGAGCCGGGCGATGGACCCGGCATGGAGAACCTTCACCGCCAAGATGATCCAGCGGGCGCAACCCGCCGTCATCCCGATGTTTTTTGATGGCCAGAACAGCCGCCTGTTCCAGATCGCCAGCCACATGAGCCTGACGCTGCGCATGGCGCTGCTGATCAACGAGTTCGACCGCAAGCGCCGCCATGACCTGCGCGTGTCCATCGGGGGCGCGCTGCCGCAGGCGGGGCTGGCGGCGTTTCGCGGCGATGCGCGCGGGCTGATGGACCACCTGCGCCGGGCGACCTATGGCCTCGCCGACCCGCCGCTGCGCGACATGGGCTATGGGCATGATTTCGGCTGAAATCGCCCCGCGCATTGCGCGCGAAGCGGCAATTCGCTAACCAAGCGCTTGAAAAGACGTGAGGGAACCATGGCGAAAATCGCGATCCTGGGGGCGAGCGGCTATACCGGCGCGGAGCTGACCCGCCTGATCGCCACCCATCCGGGCATGGAGATCGCGGCGCTGACCGCCGATCGCCGCGCGGGCGAGAGCATGGCGGCGGTGTTCCCCCATCTCGGCCACCTCCGCCTGCCGACGCTGACGCGGATCGAGGACGTGGACTTTTCCGCCGTCGATCTGGCGTTCTGCGCCCTGCCGCACGCCACCACGCAGGAGGTGGTGAGCGCGCTGCCGCGCGATCTGAAGGTGGTGGACCTGTCGGCGGATTTCCGGCTGCGCGATCCGGCGGTCTATGCCGAATGGTATGGCCACGCACACCGCGCGCTCGATCTTCAGGCCGAGGCGGTCTATGGCCTGACCGAATTCTACCGCGACGCGATCCGCCCGGCGCGGCTGGTTGCGGGGACGGGGTGCAACGCCGCGACGGGGATGTATGCGGTGCTGCCGCTGCTGGCGGCGGGCGTGATCGACCCCGACGAGATCATCATCGACCTCAAGACCGGCGTCTCGGGCGCGGGCCGCGCGGCGAAGGAGGCGATGCTGTTCACCGAGGTCTCCGGCGGCCTGCACGCCTACAACGTCGCCAAGCACCGCCACACCGCCGAGTTCGATCAGGAGTTTTCGCGCGCGGCGGGGCGAGCGGTGGTGTGCAGCTTCACGCCGCATCTCATCCCGATGAACCGGGGCATCCTCGCCACGGTCTATGTGCACGGCGACGCGGCGGCCTGTCACGCGGCGCTGGCGGCGCGCTATGCCGATGAGCCGTTCATCCACATGCTGCCGCAGGGCCAGCCGCCGCAGACCCGCCATGTGAGCGGGTCGAACTATGTGCATGTCGGCGTGTGCGCCGACCGGCGGCCGGGGCGGACCATCGTGTTCGCGGCGCTCGACAACCTGATGAAGGGGGCCTCGGGGCAGGCGATGCAGAACGCCAACCTGATGCTGGGCCTGGCGGAGACGCAGGGGCTTGAGGCGGCCCCCCTGTTTCCGTGACGGCGGCGCAGCGCAGACAGGACGCGGGAAGCGGCGTTCCCGGCTGGATCGCCGCCAATATCTACTGGGGCCGGATCAAGGCGCTGTGGCGGATCGCGTCGTCGGCGCTGGGGCGGTTCAGCCGTCAGGACGGCGACGCGCTGTCGGGCTATATCGCCTATTCCACGTTTCTCTCGATCTTCCCGTTCGCGATCTTCGCCACCGCGCTGATCGGCGCCACGCTGGGGCGGATGGAGAGCGACCGCCTGATGGACGCCCTGTTCGGCATGGCGCCGCCGCATATCGCGCAGACGCTGGCGCCGGTGCTCAAGGGCATCACCGCAGGCGTGCGCGACGGGGTGCTGACGATTTCGGCGGTCGGCGGGCTGTGGGTGGCGTCGAACGCGGTCGAGGCGATCCGCGTCGCCTTCGACCGCGCCTATGGCGTGCGCAGGCCGCGCGGCTATGTGCGCCGCCGCCTGCGCGCGCTCGGCTTTGTGGTGCTGGCGGCTGCGACATTTGCGCTGCTGGGGTTTCTGATCATCGCGGCGCCGCTGGCGCTGGCGCTGATCGAGAAGTATTCGGGCTTCAGCGCGCCATTCGGGGTGGGCGCGCTGCGCTATTTGATCGGCGTTGCGATCCTTGCGCTGTTTCTGTTCCAGATCAACCTGTTGCTGCCGTCTCAGCGGCCGCCCCGGCGCAGGCTTTGGCCGGGGATATGGGTGTCGGTGGCGCTGTGGACGGCGGGCGCCGGGGGATTTTCGGTCTATCTGTCCTATGCGCCGTCCTACACCATCACCTATGGCGCGTTTGCGGGCGTCATAGTGACGCTGCTGTTCTTTTATCTGACCGGCGCCGCTATAATTCTCGGGGCGCAGGTGAACGCGGTGCTGATGGCGTTCCGGCGGCCGACGGCGCGCGACAGCGAAGCGTCAGGTTGACGGCGCTAGGATGCGGCGGCGCGCAGGGCGACGCGGTGAAGCGGGAGAACGAGCGATGGCGATGACGCGCAAGAAGCGGCGGATCATGCTGCTGGCGGCGGGCGCCGTGATGATCAGCGGGGCGACCGCGCTGGCGGTGGTCGGCTTTCGCGAGTCCATCGTGTTCTTCGTGCCGCCCACCGAGATGCTGGCCAAGAACCCCGCGCCAACCCAGCGGCTGCGCGTCGGCGGCATGGTGGTCGAGGGCACCGTGGTGCGCGGCGAGGGCAAGCAGATCAGCTTCACCGTGACCGACTACGAGACAGAGGTCGCCATCGCCTTCACCGGCGTGCTGCCCGACCTGTTTCGCGAGGGGCAGGGCATCGTCGCCGAAGGCTACTGGCGCGACGGGCGCTTCGTCGCCGAAGAAGTGCTGGCCAAGCACGACGAGAAATACATGCCGAAGAACGTCGCCGACACGCTGAAAAAGCCCGCGCCGGGCGTCTGAAACCTCACGCGGGATGCTGCATAATGATCGCTGAACTCGGACATTTTCTGCTCATCATCGCCTTCGCCGTGTCGCTGGTCGCGTCGGTCGCGCCGCTGGTGGGGGCGCATCGCGGCTGGTCGGACTGGATGGCGATGGCCGCGCCCGCCGCGCTGGTGCTGTTCGCGCTGGTGGCGGGGTCGTTCGCGGCGCTGACCCACGCCTTCGTGACCTCGGATTTCTCGGTGCGGCTGGTGGCGGCGAACTCGCATTCGCTCAAACCCCTGATCTACAAGATCAGCGGCGTATGGGGAAACCACGAAGGCTCGCTGCTGCTGTGGGTGCTGATCCTGACGCTGTTCGGCGCCCTGGTGGCGCTGTTCGGGCGTCAGATCCCCGCCGGGCTGAAGGCGCGGGCGCTGGCGGTGCAGGCGATGATCGGCTGCGGCTTCCTCGCGTTCATGCTGTTCACCTCCAACCCGTTCGAGCGGCTGTTTCCGGTTCCCTTCGACGGCAATGACCTCAACCCGCTGTTGCAGGACCCCGGCCTCGCCTTCCACCCGCCGTTTCTGTATTTCGGCTATGTCGGGCTAAGCATGGCGTTCAGCTTCGCCGCCGCCGCGCTGATCGAGGGGCGGGTGGACGCCACCTGGGCGCGCTGGGTGCGCCCCTGGGCGCTGGCGGCGTGGGCCTCGCTGACCATGGGCATCGGGCTGGGCAGCTGGTGGGCCTATTACGAGCTTGGCTGGGGCGGCTTCTGGTTCTGGGATCCGGTCGAGAACGCCAGCTTCATGCCGTGGCTGGCGGCGATCGCGCTGCTGCACTCCGCCATCGTGGTCGAGAAGCGCTCATCGCTGAAGAACTGGACCATCCTGATGGCGATTCTGGGCTTTTCGCTGTCGCTGCTGGGCACCTTCATCGTGCGCTCCGGCGTGATGGAGAGCGTGCACGCCTTCGCGGTCGATCCTGAGCGCGGCATCTTCATCCTTGGCCTGCTGATCGTGGCCATCGGCGGCAGCCTTGCGCTCTACGCCTGGCGGGCGCCCTCGCTGAAGTCGGAAGGCGTGTTCTCGCCGATCAGCCGCGAGGGCGGGCTGATCCTGAACAACCTGCTGCTGATGGCGGGCTGCGGCGTGGTGTTCGCGGGCACCATGGCGCCGATGGTGCGCGAGGCGCTGACCGGCGACAAGATCTCGGTCGGCGCGCCGTTCTTCGATCTGGCGTTCACGCCGTTCATGGCGCTGCTGGCGCTGGCGCTGCCGCTGGGGGCGCTGATGCCGTGGAAGCGCGGCGATCTGGGCAAGGTGGCGGCGAAGCTGTGGTGGGCGGCGGCGGGCGCGCTGGCGTTCGGCGCGCTGGTCTGGGGGATGCAGACCGGGCGTTCGCCCATGGCGCCGGTGGGGCTGGCGCTGTCGGCGTGGGTCCTGCTGGGCGTCGCGGTCGAGATCGCCGAGCGCGGCAAGCTGTTCAAGGCTCCGGCGGCGGAGACGCTGCGCCGCCTGTCGCGCGCGCCGCGCGCCGACTGGGGCAAATGGGCGGCGCATTCGGGGCTGGCCATCGCGATCTGGGGGATCTCGGCGATCACCGCCTGGCAGGTCGAGGACATCCGCATCGCGCGCATCGGCGACAGCTATGATTTTGGCGGCTACACGCTGACCTTCGACAGCGTGCGCGAGGTGCAGGGGCCGAACTATGTCGCCACGCGCGGCGAGTTCCACGCCTTCCGCGACGGGGTTCAGGTGGCGCATGTCTATCCCGAGAAGCGGCTCTACACCGAAGGCCGCTCACCGATGCCGACCACCGAGGCCGGCATCGACGCGGGCTTCACCCGCGATCTCTACATCGTGCTGGGCGATCCGCAGGCCACGGGCGACGGCTGGGCGGTGCGCGCCTATGTCAAGCCGTTCGCCAACTGGATCTGGGGCGGCACCATCATCATGGCGCTGGGCGGCGTGCTGTCGCTGACCGACCGGCGCTATCGCGTCGGCGCGCCGACGCGCGCGGCGAAGGCGCACGGGGCCGCCGCGGCGGTGGCGGCGGAATGAGACGCCTGCGCGGCCTGCTGATCGCGCTGGCGCTGCTGATGGCGGCGCCAGTGGCGGCGGTGCAGCCCGACGAGGTGCTCGACGACCCGGCGCTGGAGGCGCGGGCGCGGGCGCTGTCTTCCGGCCTGCGCTGCCTTGTCTGCCGCAACGAAAGCATCGACGACAGCAACGCCGATCTCGCCAAGACGCTGCGCCTGCTGGTGCGCGAGCGTCTGGTCGCGGGCGACAGCGACGCCGAGGCGGTGCAGTATCTGGTGGACCGCTACGGCGAATACGTGCTGCTGAACCCGCGTTTCACGCTGGCCAACGCGCTGATCTGGTTCTCCGGCCCGGCGCTGCTGCTGGGCGGCGGGTGGCTGGCGTGGGGCTTCATCCGCCGCCGCGAGACCGCCGCCAGGCCGGCTCCCGCGC
>Ga0210015_1005274_pt1 | contig 10554 bp, 6 predicted proteins | sample CryGeymeta201522_FD_185471 | JGI IMG/M metagenome (GOLD analysis project Ga0210015, IMG submission 185471) | Groundwater microbial communities from Crystal Geyser aquifers in Utah, USA - Crystal Geyser metaG 2015-22 (SPAdes) (version 2) | ecosystem: Environmental > Aquatic > Deep subsurface >...
TAAAAGAACGTACCGGTGTTATTGATTTTGGATACTCGCTTGATGAAAACGGTAAAATTCGCGGCGACTTTGATTCGTCAAAAATTGGAAATTGGAAATTGGAAATTGGAAATTTATGGTATACTCCTACTCCCGGCGGCACCGGCCCAATGTTAGTGGCTAAAATCTTTGAAAATTTCTATAAACTAAACGCGATTTAATGTCTAAATTTAGGGTTTTAGGACAGAGATGGTTTTCTTTTTTATTTCTTCCAATAATTTTTTATCTTGTTTCAGTTTTTCTCGGCTGGCTTCCAGGCCGACGCCGAGTTTTTCATTCTCAAAACTATAGGTGTTGCCGGTTTTTTTAACAACGCCGTTTTTTATCGCCACATTTAAAACATCGCCTTCGTAAGAAATACCTTCACCATAAATAATATCAAATTCCGCTATTTTAAAAGGGGGGGCGACTTTATTCTTTGCTACTTTGGCCCGAGTGCGGTTGCCGATTACTTCCTCGCCTTTTTTAATCTGGGCGATTCGCCGAAGGTCAACGCGCACCGAAGCGTAAAATTTCAAAGCCCGGCCGCCTGGAGTAGTGGTTGGCTCGCCATAACCCATCATTCCAATTTTTTCCCGAAGCTGATTAATAAAAATAATTAAAGTGCCGGCTCGGTCAGCCAAAGCAGTTATCTTACGCAAACATTGAGACATCAGCCGGGCCTGTAATCCGATAAACTGCGCTCCCATCTCGCCTTCAATTTCTGCCCTGGGCGTCAAAGCAGCCACCGAATCAATTACCACAACGTCAATCATTCCTGAGCGCACCAGACTTTCCAAAATATTTAAAGCTTCCTCACCGCTGTCCGGCTGAGAAATCAAAAGATCATTAAGTTTAACGCCTAATTTTTGGGCGTATTCCGGATCCATGGCGTGCTCGGCGTCAATATAAGCGGCTTTACCACCCTGCTTTTGAACTTCAGCAATGGCGTGAAGACTTAAGGTAGATTTTCCACTCATCTCAGGTCCAAAAACCTCCACAATTCGGCCCTTGGGAAAACCGCCGACTCCCAAAGCCAAATCCAAAGAGAAAGAACCGGTCGGGATAACCATCACATCAACTTTTTTAACATCACCCAATTTCATTATCGCCCCTTCACCGAATTTGTCCTGAAGAGAACTCAGTAATTTATCTAAGTCGCTGCCTTTTTCTAAATTTTTATTTTCTTTCTCATCTTTTTTCATTTTATCTTCTGACAAACGGTAATAATCCCATAATCCTCGCCCTTTTTATGGCTTTAGCCAGCATCCGTTGATGTTTGGCGCAGATGCCGGTATATTTGGGGTCAATAATTTTAGCCTGAGAGGAAATAAACCGCTTAAGCAATTCCGCTTCTTTATAATCTATTGTTTTTGAGTTTTGGGAACAGAAAAAGCACTGCATGGTTCGCTTCGCTCACCCGCGTATTAGTTTTGCGTCGGTTTAGCGATTAAAATGGTAAATCTTCTGCCTTTATATTCTCTTCATTAATATCAATTTCCGGCAAATCTTCCTTTGGTATAATTGTTTCTGGCGCCGGTTTTGCCGCTGATTTTGCGCTAAACGCTTCTTGACCGCTCCTCGGACCAAATTGAATTCTTTCAGCCACAATTTCTGTCCGATACTGTTTACTGCCGTCTTTTCCATCCCATGAGCGCGTCTGAATCCTGCCTTCAACCAAAATCAAACTTCCTTTGGCAAGATACTGGCTTACGATTTCAGCCTGGCGGCCGAAAACTACGATATTATGGAACTGAACATCTTCCTGTTTTTCACCTTGCTGATTTTTCCAAACGCGATTGGTAGCCATACCAAAAGAAGCCACCGCGGTGCCCGAAGGCAAATTCCGGAGTTCCGGATCCCGAGTCAAATTGCCGACTAAAAAAACTTTGTTTAGATTCATTGTAGTATTTCTTCTAATTTCTTCTCTAGCGCTTCATTGCTTAATGCTTCGGTCACGGATGTCTTTTTTGGCAATTGAGGAGTGACTTCTTGGGCATGGCGACTTGAGGCCCTCTCAACCACCCTGCGTTCATCCTTTTTAACAATCGGTTGAGTAATAACGGAAAATCTCAAAATTTTTGGCTCATTTTTTAAGCTCTCGGTTAAATTTCCAATGTCTTGGGGACTGCCAGAAAAATGTAAATAACCGGAGTAAGCGAAATTCTCCTTTTTTATCGGATAAGCTAGTTTTATTTTTGATATTCTATCTCCATCGATAACTGGTAATTGGAAATTTCTTAAAATTTTTCTAATCCCCTCTTGGTCTTCCTCTGATTTAACCAAAAAAGCAATTTCGTAATTTTTTCTTTCCTCGTTCATATTAATTATAATACTTGATAATCGATAAAGAGTAAATAGTTGTTTATTTTTTATTCATCGCTTGTCTTCTTTTTCCGAAAACCGGTTCCGGCTGGAATTAAGCGACCAATAATAACGTTTTCTTTCAGACCCCTTAAATTATCCGTCCTTCCTTCGGCGGCTGTCATTACCAAAATTCGAGCCGTCTCCTGGAAAGAGGCGGCTGAAAGAAAACTTTCTGTAGAAAGAGCGGTTTTAGTGATGCCGGTTAAAAGTTGTTTAGCCCGGGCTGGCTCTTTGTTTTTCTTTTTCGCCTCGCGATTATTTTCAAGGAATTTTGACTTTTCAACAATTTCTCCAATAATAAAATTTGTCTCTCTTGGCTCTTTAATCATTACTCGCGAAAACATTTTTTTTATAATAATTTCGATGTGCTTATCGTTGATATTGGTGCCTTCGGAAACGTAAATTTTCTGGACCTCATTAATAATATAACGTTCAACCGCTTCCCGGCCTTTAAGTTCAAAGAGTTCTTTGATGTCTATTGAACCCTCGCAAAGCTGGTCGCCCCTTTTTACCGCCTGTTTTGGTTTGACAAAAACAATATTGGTCCGCGGAATTGAATATTCTGTAATTTTGAATTTTTTATTCCCTTCAGGAATTTTTAATTTTATTACTTTTAACGACCCTTTTTCTTCAATGTCCTCAATAATACCGTCATCCTCGGCCAAAGGCGCCTTGCCTTTGGGAATCCTGATTTCAAAAAGTTCTTGAACTCTCGGCAAACCATGAGTAATGTCAACGCCGGCCACGCCGCCAGTATGAAAAGTCCGAAGGGTTAACTGAGTCCCAGGCTCGCCGATTGATTGAGCGGCAATAATGCCGACCGCTTCGCCGGTCTTAATTGGTTCATTTCTTCCCAAATCAAGACCATAACATTTTGAACAAATACCATAAAGAGTTTTGCAAGTGATAGGCGAACGAATTTTTATTGACTCGATTTTTGATTTCTCAATGATTTCGGCCGCTGGCCGCAGAATAATCTCATTGGCCTTGACGATTGTTTTTCTGCCAATTTTAATGTCTTGGCAGCTGGTCCGACTAAATAATCGCTGACCAAAATTGTAGCCGAAACTTTCTCCGTCAGCCCGGAAGATTTCAATTCCTTTTGCGGTTCCGCAATCGTTTTCCTTAATTATCAAGTCCTGAGCCACATCGACCAATCTTCTGGTGAGATAACCGGCCGAGGCGGTTTTTAACGCTGTATCAATCAGTCCTTTCCGGGCGCCGTGAGTATTAATAAAGAATTCTAGAACATTTAACCCCTCTTTATAAGAAGCCTTAATTGGCAATTCAATAGTTTCTCCTTTGGGACTCTGAACCAATCCTTTTATTCCCGCCATCTGCCCTGGCTGCGACCATCCCCCCCGAGCCCCGGAATCAATAATTGAATAAACCGGACCATAGTGGTCTAAATAAAGAGGAACTTTTCTGCTGACCTCAGCTACCACCCTTTCCCAAACTTCAATCGTTTTTATCCGCGATTCCGAGCTTGTTAGAAGTCCGTCTTGATACTGTTTTCTAATGAGCGCTATCTCCTCCTCGGCTTCTTTTAAAATTTTCTTTTTTTCCGGAGGGATAACCAAGTCACTCATTCCCCAGCTGACCCCGGATAGAGTTGCCCAGCAGAATCCCAGTTTTTTAATTTCATCTAAAATTTGCCAAACTTCTTTAAGTTCATATCTTTCTATTAATTCGGTAATAAACTTTTGCAATTCTTTTTTATTTAGGGTTTTGTTAACGAAGTTGAAATCCTTTGGTAAGACGCTGTTAAAAATCAGTCGGCCGACGCTGGTTTCAATAATCTCGCTTTTTATTCTTACCTTTATTGGCTCGTTAATTTTCAGATAGCCAAAATGGTGAGCCAAGATTGCTTCCTCGGGGCTTGAAAAAATCTTGCTCTGTCCGCGTTTATCCGCGTTTTCATCTGCGTGAATCCGCGTTAAGTAATAGCAGCCCAGAACAATGTCCTGAGAAGGACTGACGATTGGCTCTCCGGTGGCTGGCTTTAAAATATTGCTGCTGGAAAGCATCAATTCAACTGCTTCTTCCTGGGCCTTTTCTGTTAAGGGTAAATGGACGGCCATCTGGTCGCCGTCAAAATCAGCATTAAAGGCCGTACAAACCATCGGCGGAATTTTGATGCATAGGTCTTCAATAAGAATCGGTTTAAAGGCCTGAATTCCCAAGCGGTGGAGAGTGGGGGCGCGATTTAAAAGCACTTTTTTATCGCTAATGACCTCTTCTAAAATTGCCCAAATTTCCGAGGAGGCGACCTCAATTAAATGATTGGCATTTCTAATATTATAAGCCATTCCCTTTTCAATGATTTTATTGATAACAAAGGGCTTAAAGAGCTCGAGGGCCATTTTTTTTGGGATGCCGCATTCATTAAGCCGTAATTCCGGACCCACCACAATCACCGACCGACCCGAATAATCCACTCTTTTACCCAAAAGATTTTGCCGGAATCTTCCCTGCTTCCCTTTTAACATATCAGCCAAAGACCGAAGAGGCCGGCGCTGGCTGGAAAGCTGGGGCTGAGTTCCCAAACGAGCGGTATTGTCAACCAAGGCATCAACCGCTTCCTGTAACATTCTCTTTTCATTGGTAATAATAATTTCCGGAGCTTTTAATTCCATCAATTTTTTTAAACGGTTATTGCGGTTAATCACCCGGCGGTATAAATCGTTCAGGTCAGAAGTGGCGTAGCGGCCGCCGTCTAAAGCCACCATTGGCCTAAGGTCAGGAGCTAGCACCGGCAAAACCGTTAAAATCATCCATTCCGGCCGGCTATTATTTTTTATAAAAGAACGGATTAATTTGAGGCGATAAAGTAGATAGCGTTCCCGGCTGTTCTCTTTTATGACTTTTAGTTCCTTCTCAATTTTTAGGGCCTCTTTTTTTAAATCAATATTTTCTAAAATTTTTCTCACCGCTTCGGCACCGCTGGAGGCCTCAAAAACATTGGCAAAACGCCGAGCCAAATTGAAATATTCTGTCCCGGCTAGAATTTTTCCGGGTTTTAACGAAAGTAGATCTTCTTTGGCCTGAAGTCTGGCCATTTTTAACTCCTCAAATCCCTCGGTTTTCTTTCGGGATTTAAATTCTCGCTCCAATTCCTCCAGAACCTTTTTTCTATTTTCCTCATTAACCTTAGTGACAATATAAGCCGCGTAGTAAATTACTTTTTCCAATTTCTGAAGAGGCGTATTAAGAAACAGACCGAGCTTTGAAGGAATGGTTCTTAAGAACCAGACATGGCTAACCGGAGTGGCTAATTTAATATGACCCATTCTTTCGCGCCGCACGGACGCCCTGGTGACTTCAACTCCGCAACGGTCGCAAATTATTCCTTTATAGCGAATCCGGCGATATTTGCCGCAATAACATTCATAATCTTTAGTTGGACCAAAAATGCGCTCGGAAAAAAGACCGTCTTTTTCTGGCCGCTGGCTTCGATAATTAATCGTTTCGGCTTTAAGCACCTCTCCATAAGACCAGGAGAGGATTTCTTCCGGAGAAGCAATTTTAATTTTTAAAGCATTAAATTCCATATTTTATCATTTCGTATTTTGTAGCCTTTCCTCTTTGGTAATTGTTTCCACTCCCAAACCCAAGGCCTTAAGCTCGTTTACCAAAACATTGAAAGCTGAAGGAATGCTGGGGTTTTTAATTTTTTCGCCTCTGATGATGGCCTCAAAAGCCGCACCCCGACCAAAAACGTCGTCAGATTTTATGGTTAACATCTCTTGAAGACAATGAGCTGCTCCATAACCCTCTAAGGCCCAAACCTCCATCTCGCCAAAACGCTGGCCGCCAAACTGGGCTTTTCCGCCCAAGGGCTGTTGGGTAATTAATGAATAAGGGCCGGTAGAACGCATGTGGATTTTGTCTTCCACTAAATGGTTAAGTTTCATCATATAGATATAACCGACGGTAATCGGCTGCGAGAAAGGCTCGCCTGTTCTTCCGTCATAAAGGGTGATTTTACCCGTTTCCGGTAAACCGGCTTTTTTTAACTCATCCTTAATTTGTTCTTCGTCGGCTCCGACAAAAACCGGAGTAACAGCCCGATAACCAAGTTTATGGGCAGCCATTCCCAAGTGGGTCTCAAAAACCTGACCCAAATTCATTCTTGAGGCAATGCCTAAGGGATTTAAAATAATGTCCACTGGCGTTCCGTCTTCTAGATAAGGCATATCTTCAACCGGCCGAACCTGTGAAATTACTCCTTTATTGCCGTGCCGGCCGGCCAATTTATCGCCAGCCCTTACTTTTCTGAGTTGGGCGATATCAATTTGGATTTTTTTAATCACTCCCGGCTCAAGTTTATCGCCGCGGTCTCGGGAAAAAATTTTAATGCTTACCACTCGGCCGGATTTACCATGAGGCAAAACCAAGGAACTGTCCCGAACATCAGCCGCTTTTTCGCCGAAAACAGCCCGCAGTAATTTTTCTTCGGATGTCAATTCCACTTCGCCTTTAGGAGAAATTTTGCCCACCAAAATATCGCCGGCATTGACCTCGGCTCCGATTCTAATAATCCCTTCTTCATCAAGATTTTTAAGCTTTTCCTCCGGAACATTGGGAATGTCCGGGGTAATTGTTTCTGGTCCTAATTTAGTGTCCCGAATATCGCAATAAAAGTCTTCAATATAAATTGAGGTGAATAAATCTTCTCTTCTGACTCTCTCAGAAAGAATAATGGCGTCCTCAAAATTAGCGCCTTCCCAAGAAATAAAGGCCACTAAAAGATTCTGGCCTAAGGCGAGAACGCCATCCTCGGTCGAAGAGCAGTCAGCTAAAATTTCTCCTTTCTTTATCCTCTGGCCTTTCTTTACTAATGGTCGTTGAGAAATAGAGGTATAGTAATTTGACCTTCTGAATTTATGGACAGGATAGATTTTTTTCTTTTCGCCAGCCCCTTCAACAACAATAGAACGGCCATCAACCTCTATTACTTCTCCATCATTTTCGGCAATGAGTAATCGGCCGGAATCAAAAGTTGTCTTCTCTTCCATACCGGTGGAAACCAAAGGCGCTTGGGGTTTGAGCGGAGGCACGGCTTGACGCTGCATATTAGCGCCCATCAGCGCCCGATTAGCATCGTTGTGCTCAAGAAAGGGAATCAAAGAAGTTGCTACTCCAACTACCTGATTGGCTGCCGCATCAATAAATTCTACTTCTTTTCTTGAGCAAGTTGCCGGCTTGCCATTAAATCGAACTTCCACCATGTCCTTGATAATTATTTGCCGACTGTCTATTTCCGTACTTCCTTGGCTGATTTTGTGTTTTTCTTCTTCTAAAGCATCCATCCAGACAACTTCTGAAAATACTTTTCCGTTTTTAACTTTTAAATAAGGAGTCTCTAAAAAGCCGAGTTCGTTAAGTCGGCTATAATTGGCTAAATGGCTAATTAATCCGATATTTTGTCCCTCTGGCGTCTCAATCGGACAAATCCGGCCGTAATAAGAACTGTGGACATCACGAACCTCAAAGCCGGCTCGCTCTCGCGTCAAGCCACCCGGACCCATGGCCGAGAGTCGCCTCTTGTGCTCCAATTCGGAAAGTAGATTAACTTGGTCCATAAATTGGGAAAGTTGAGAAGAGGCGAAAAATTCTTTAATTACCGCTACCAACGGCCGGCTATTAATTAATTGAACCGGCATCAAACTTTCTAAATCCAAAGTGGACATTCGGTCCTGAATGATTCTGCGCAACCGAGCAAAACCCACATAAAGTCGGTTCTGGAGGAGTTCTCCGACAGCTCTAATTCGGCGGTTGCCTAAATGGTCAATATCGTCCGGCTCAGCCAAGGGATTGTTATTTGACTTGATAATTTCTTTGACCGTCAAAATTAAGTCTTCTAAATCAAGAGTTTGGCCTTGTTTGTTTTTGATTCCCAATCTTTGATTCAGTTTAAATCTCCCGACGCTGGAGAGATTATAGCGGTCAATTCGATGAAACATCGCGTCAATTAAACTCTTGGCGTTTTCTGGGGTGGCCAAATCGCCTGGCCGAAGTCTTTTATAAATTTCACTGTAAGATTCGGGGATGTTTTTTGCCGGGTCTTTCTTTAGAGTCATCTCAATAAATTTTAAAGGTCCTTTATCAACGTCGCTGAAAACTTTAATAATTTCCTCACTGTCTTTTAATCCAAAAATTTTTAAAAGGTCTGTTACTGGCGCTTTACGGTGGCGGTCAATTTTAACAGCCAGCATCCCGTCAGAGTCAGTCCCAAACTCCAACCAAGCGCCGCGGTTGGGAATAATTTTAGCTCCGAAAAGTTTCCGGCCTCTAAAAGCCTCAGCCGTGAAGAAAACTCCAGGGGAACGAATCAGTTGAGAAACAACTACTCTCTCGATACCGTTAATGATAAAAGTGCCCCTTTTCGTCATAATAGGAAAATCACCCAAATAAACCTCCTGCTCTTTAATGCTTTTGTTCCGATGATTAAGTAATTTTATTTTTGCTCTCAGCGGCGCTTCATAAGACAGGCCCTTAAACCGCGAAATTTCTTCATCATATTTCGGTTCATCAAAATAATAATCCAAAAAATAAAGTTCTAAGTCTTTCCCGGAATAATCTCTGATCGGCGATAATTCATCAAAAAGCTCTCTCAATCCCTTTTTAACAAACCATTCCCAAGAGGTAGTTTGAATCTCCGCTAAAAATTGTTGTTTAATGAATGGGCCGGGAAGAGACGAAAAAATTTTAAGAGGAAGTTTCATGACTAATAATTATATTTAGGACACAAAAAAATGCCCTTTCCCTTGTCCCTTGGGGTTAAAAAAGACGATTTATTTTCTTAATAAATATATTGCACGATTGTTGTTGTGCTCGTCTAATGTTTCGCTAAAAATTGTTTTTTTTGTTTTTGGGTCAGAAAGATAATACCAATAATCTGTTTTCTCTGGATTTAAAACTGATTTTATTGATTCTAAACCGGGGTTGGTAATCGGACTTTCGGTCAAACCGGGATAAAGATAAGTATTGTAAGGGGAATCAATTTTATAATCCGCCTCTGTAAGTTGCAGACAACCAAAAAATCTACCGGAACATTTAGCATAAACCAAGCTCGCATCAATCTGAAGAGGCATGCCGGTTTTTAATCTTTTTAACAAAATTCCGGCCGCAATTTTTTTCTCCTCATAATCAGGAATTTCTTTTTCTAAAAGGGAAGATAAAATTAATTTATCTAAAATATTATCACTGCCTTCAAAAAAAGGCAAGGCTTTAATTTCAAAATTGTCTAAAAACTTGTGGATAACTAAATTAATGTCAGAATCAGAAAAAAAACGATAAGTGTCGGGTAAAAGAAATCCCTCAAGCATCTTCGCTTCACTTAGCCAGGGATAATCATTTTTAAAAAAATTAATATCTAAATTCACCAAATCATTCGGCCTGATAATATTCAGCGAGCTCAACTTGTCGTCAATCTCTTTAACTGTCATTCCCGGGGTAATCGCTACGGAAATTTCCAGCGGGCCCTTTGTCAAAATTCTTGCCAGTTCTGGAATAGAAATATCGGTTTCCAAAATATATCTGCCCGGTTTAAATTGATGGGCCTGAGCTGTGAGCAAACTGTAAATTTTAAAAATTGTTTTTGACCGAATAAGGCCTTCTTTTTTTAATCTTTCGGTAATTTCACTAAAGCTCGTTCCCGGCGATATCTCAAGTAAGCGGGAAACGGAATTCTTGGCCACTGGATTGGTAGAAAAAGACTGAAAAGAATAAATAATTATCAGTCCAAAAAAACTCAATAAACCTATTAAACCAAGAATTTTAATGTTCATGGCGAAAAATCGTTTGAATTATACCCACCAAAATTAAATTAGTCAAGAGGCTGGAGCCGCCATAGCTTAAAAACGGAAAGGTTACTCCAATAACCGGCGTCAGTCCCAAATTTGAACCGACATTAAAAATAAATTGGACAGTTAATAAAATAGCTGTTCCCAGACAAATAAACCGATTGAAATTATTATCGGCATTCAGGCCGATTTTGATAATTCTTAAAATTAAAGCCCCGAAAACCAAAACTATGAGCAACCCTATTAATAATCCCCACTCTTCAATAAAAGCCGCAAAGATAAAATCGGTTTGAGCCTCAGGCAAAAAACCTAACTGCGCCTGAGTTCCTTGTTGAAACCCCTTGCCAAATAATCCGGCTGA
>Ga0210015_1005284_pt1 | contig 10540 bp, 12 predicted proteins | sample CryGeymeta201522_FD_185471 | JGI IMG/M metagenome (GOLD analysis project Ga0210015, IMG submission 185471) | Groundwater microbial communities from Crystal Geyser aquifers in Utah, USA - Crystal Geyser metaG 2015-22 (SPAdes) (version 2) | ecosystem: Environmental > Aquatic > Deep subsurface >...
GACCTGGCTGAGGTGGACGGTATGATGGCCTCGGCGCACATCCTGCCGCAGTTGAGCGCGGCGGGCCTGCTCAACACGCTCACGGGCCAACCCGGTTGGCCGGACATTCGCAAGGTGACCGGCCGTCCCTTCGCCAGCGCGACGGATCAGATCATCTTTCAGGATGGAGTCGCCGCGCTGGGAGAGGCTGCCTTGCACAACCGCGCAAACGTTGTCCGCCTGCTCGACGACCTGATCTCCAATCTCACTGGCCTGCGCGATGACATTTCCCAGGAAGATGCCGATGGTCTAAAAAACCATCTTGACGCTGCCCGCGAAGGGCAACTGAAGTGGTGGCAAGAACGCAGCGCCGGCGACTGGCTCTCGGTCGAGCACGGCCGGCCCGAAATGCCTAAAAGCGGAGATATGTGGAAACAGCAAATTGGCGGCCTGAGCAAGCTCTTCGGACCTAAGCGCAAAGGCGAAGAGAAAAAGAAATAATTTATGCCATACTTTTGTTACATCCTCGAATGCGCCGATGGCGCCTATTACACCGGCTGGAGCACCGATCCCGTCCGCCGCGAACAGCAGCACAATGCCGGGCGCGGAGCGCGCTACACCCGTACACGCCGGCCGGTGAAGTTGGTATACGTGGAAGAGCAGCCGGACCGTGGCAGCGCGATGAGGCGGGAGAGGCGCATCAAGGAAATGGCACGGGCAGAGAAACAAGCACTGGTTCTGAAATGTAAAAGACCCTAAAGGTCTTGGAGACCTTTAGGGTCTAAAAATCTTTCGAAAAAACCTACCCCGTAAACAACGGCAAATGCCCCAGTGCGATGATATGCTCCCACTGGGCGCGCTCGCCCTCGGTCATGATGGCCGCCTCGCCGACGACCTCCGCCCCTGCCTTCTCCATGATCATCCTCATCCCCTGCAGTGTCGAGCCGGTGCTGATCACGTCGTCCACGATCACGGCGCGCTTGCCCTTGACCAGCGACTGGTCTTTTTCGTCCATGATCAGGGTCTGCGGCTCGCCGGTGGTAATGGATAGCGTCTCGGCGATCAGGGCTGCACCCATATAGGGTTTATACGCCTTGCGCAGGACAACGTAAGGTTTCCTCGTTTCCACCGAGAGCGCGTACGCCAGCGGGATGGACTTGGCCTCCGCCGTCACCAAAATATCGAACTTGACAGCCCTGAGTCCCTTTCCCAGGGCCTTGGCGCAGGCTTGGACAAGCTCGGTATCGCCGAGAATGTTGAGGATGGCGATCTTCAAGCCGGGCTTGACTTCGAACAGCCTCAGGCTACGTTTTAGACCGGCGATTTCGACATCGTAGGTTTCTCGTGTGGGCATATTCCTCTCTCCATGAGAATTTTTGGCGGGGTTAGTTTATCATAATTCAACGCAAACGGCGCCAAAAGCGCAATTAAATATTCGCGTTACATCGTACTCGGAGAGTATTCGCCAATTCGCGACATTCGCGTTAGAATCTTTTCATGTTCCCCGACATCCAGATCAACGACCATGTCCGCCTGCGCAAGCCGCATCCCTGCGGCTCGTACGAGTGGATCATCGTCCGCCTGGGCGCGGACATCGGCCTGGAGTGCAAAGGCTGTGGCCACCGCGTCATGCTCACCCGGCGCGAACTGGCGCGGCGGTTGAAAGCCATCCTTCCGAAAGACAAAAATGAACCCTCCGCCTAAAAAACCGCATATCCTCTTCCTCTTTTCCGACGCCGGCGGCGGACACCGCGCCGCCGCGGAGGCCATTATCGAGGCCCTGGGACTGGAATACGGCGAAGCCGTCAGCACTGAGATGGTGGACTTCCTCCAGGATTACGCCCCGCCTCCCTACAACCGCCTGCCGCACATCTATCCCGACCTGGTGCGCGTGCCCGAATTGTGGGGGGTAGGCTTCCACATCAGCGATGGCCGCCGCCAAGCCCGCATCATGACTTCAACCCTCTGGCCAATTGTGCGCCGCGCGGCGCGCCGACTGGTGCGCGAGCATCCCAGCGATATGCTGGTCAGCGTGCACCCGCTCGCAACTTCTTTTCTTCTGAAGGCCCTCGGCAAGAACCGCCCGCCGTTCATCATCGTAGTGACTGACATGGTCAGCACACACGCCTTGTGGTTCGACCGGCGCGCCGACCTGATCCTCGTCCCGACCGAGATGGCCCGCCAGCGCGCCATCGAATGCAGCATGCTCCCCGAAAAAGTCCGCGTGGTGGGGCAACCAGTGGCCGAAAGTTGCTCTACCCCTCCTGGCGACAAACACGAGTTGCGTGAACAATTGAACTGGCCACAGGACAAGGTGATCGTCCTACTGGTTGGCGGCGGGGAGGGAATGGGGCCATTGGCTGAAACAGCGCGTGCCATTGACGAATCAGGCCTGGACGTGGGCCTGGTCATCGTGACCGGGCGGAATGCCAGGCTCGAGGCCGAACTCGAAGCCCAGTCCTGGGAAAATCCCACCTTCATCTACGGCTTCATCCACGATATGCCGTGCTTTATGCGCGCGGCCGACGTGTTGGTCAGCAAGGCCGGGCCAGGGACGATTGCCGAGGCGCTCAACGCCGCGCTGCCGATCATTCTCTGCGCCGAATTGCCAGGCCAGGAAGATGGAAACGTCAGCTTTGTGGAACACGTCGGCGCGGGGGTCTGGGCGCCGGAACCGCTGCAAGTGGTGAGAGCGCTGACGCGTTGGGTTTGCCGTCCGGGGGAGCGCGACAGGGTGGTCGAGAATTGTCGTCGCGCCGCCCGGCCGGAGGCTGCGCGGGCCATTGCGCGGATTCTGGGAGAGCAATTAAGGCTGGTATAATCCCCTTGCCATGCCCATCTTGGCCCCCAACACCCTGGAGTTCTTCAGTCGCAGCCCTGAGCAGACCCGCCGAGTCGGCATGAGACTGGGCGGGTTGCTTCAGAGCGGCGACGTGATCTGCCTGCAGGGCGAATTGGGCGCCGGTAAGACCACCCTCGTCCAGGGCGTGGCCCAGGGCTGGGGCTCGCTGGATGCTGTCACCAGCCCCACCTTCGTGCTGGTCAACGTTTACCGGCGGCCGGACGCGGCCCAACTCTTCCACCTGGATGCTTACCGGCTGGAATCCGTTTCCGAAGCCGAGGAGTTGGACGTTGACGCGCTGCTTGCCCAGGGGCCGCTGGTAGTCGAATGGCCGGAGCGGATCGAACCTGTCCTGCCCGACGAGCACCTGTGGGTAAAACTGGATTACGTCGCAGAAGAGCATCGCGAGATGCAGTTCACCACGCGGGGCGAGCGTTACGAAAGCCTGCTGGCAGCCCTCCGCCGGGCAGTCTATGGAGTGGCGTGATGCTGCTGGCGCTGGATACTTCCACTGCACAGGTTGGCCTGGCGCTCTACGATGGGACGCAGGTCGTCGGCGAACTTTTCTGGCACAGCCGCGCCCATCACACCACCGAACTCGCCCCGGCGTTAGCTGGCCTGCTGGCGCGCACAGGGGTCAAAATGGACGAGGTCAAAGCTCTGGGCATTGCGTTAGGCCCCGGCTCGTTCACCAGTCTGCGGGTGGGACTGGCGCTGGCAAAAGGCCTGGCCATGGCGCGGCATTTGCCGATGATCGGGATCCCTACCCTGGACATCCTGGCTGTAGCGCAGCCCGTCCGGGACCTGCCGCTGGCGGCCGTACTACAGGCCGGGCGCGGACGTTTGGCCGTCGGCTGGTACCGCGCTTCCGAAAACGGGTGGCAGGCCGAAGGTCCGGCCACGCTGACGACGGCCGAGGCGCTGGCCCAAAGCATCAGCGCGCCGACCATCGTCTGCGGAGAGTTGTCCACCGAAGAACGTCAGCGCTTCGCGCGCAAGCACAAGAACGTCATCCTGCCTTCCCCGGCCAACTGCGTTCGCTATCCGGGAATCCTAGCCGAAATCGCATGGCAAAAATGGCAGGCTGGTAAAGTTGATCCGGCTGCCTCTCTCGCGCCAATCTATTTGCACCTCGCGGGAGGCCTGCCCGCGTGAACCAAAACGTGCCAACTTGCCAACCTGCCAACCTTCAACTGGTTTTCCGGCGCATGAGGTTGGAGGATGTGCCAGCCGTTCACGAGATTGACACGCTCTCCTTCAGCCTGCCCTGGTCGGAGCGGTCATTCCGCTTCGAGGTGACTGAAAACACCGCTTCGCGCGGCTGGGTGGCCGAAGCGGCGGTGAACGGCGAATCCAGGATCATTGCCATGCTGGTCTTGTGGCTGCTGGTGGACGAGGCGCACATCGCTACGCTGGCCGTCCACCCCGATTTTCGGCGGTACGGCATCGGCAGCCAGATTGTCGTGGAGGCGCTCGAAGCCGCTTGTGCAGAAGGCGCGCGGCGAGCCTTCCTGGAAGTCCGAGAGGGGAACGTCGCCGCACAAGAGATGTACTTGAAGTTCGGATTTGAGATCACCGGTCGCCGTTCGCGCTATTATCGCGATACTGGCGAAGACGCGATCCTGATGACGTTGAAAACGTTGGAAGGTTTCAAGGTTGGAAGGTTGGAAAGTTGGAAGGTTTCGACATCAACCCTCACCGCGTGAACCTGCAAACTTGCGAACTTGTCAACCTGTCAACTTGTGAACGTGCAAACGTATAAACGGAGGAACTTGTGGATTCTTCTGAAGTTTTAGCCCAAATCGCCGCTGAAGTTTCGACCTGCCAGGCGTGCGCCCTGTACCACTCGCGCAAGAACGCGGTGCCTGGCGAAGGCCCGGCGAATGCCGAGATCATGTTCATCGGCGAGGGGCCGGGCTTTTATGAAAACGAGCAGGGGCGTCCCTTCGTCGGCGCGGCGGGAAAGTTCCTGGATGAACTGCTGGCTCAAGCCGGACTGGAACGCCCCGAGGTATGGATCGGCAACGTGGTCAAGTGCCGACCGCCGGGCAATCGCGATCCTTTGCCCGAGGAGCTGGCCGCATGTGACAGGTACCTCGAGCGGCAGATCGCGGCCATAAACCCGAAGATCATCATCACCCTCGGACGCTACTCGATGGGCAAGTTCATGCCCGGCGCCAAGATCAGCGCCGTTCACGGGCAAATGCGCCGAATTGGTGACCGCTTCGTGATCGCCATGTTTCATCCGGCGGCCGCGCTGCATCAGGCCTCGCTGAAACCGGCCATCATGAAAGATTTCGGCCAACTACCAAAACTGCTGGAGCAAGCGCACACTGCGCTGGCAAAATCCGCGCCCGTGACGGCGGACGAACCGCAGGAAGAACCGAAGCAATTAAATCTATTTTAGTTTCATGCCCTCACCCCTGCACCCCTCTCCCGAAATTGGGAGAGGGGACGGGGGTGAGGGGGAGGAAAAAATGACTGTCAAAGAAACTCTTCTCAAGCAACTGAAAGAAAAAACCGCCCATATTGCCATCCTGGGAATGGGCTACGTTGGCCTGCCGCTGGCAGTGGTCTTCGCCGAGGCGGGATTCACCGTCACCGGCATTGACCCGGACAAGCGCAAGGCCGATTCACTGGACAAGGGCATCAGTTACATTCCCGATGTTCCGACTGAAAAGCTGGCCGGACTGGTCAAATCCGGGCGTCTCAAGGCCACCACTGACTTCTCGGTGCTCAAGGATATGGATGCGGTCAGCATCTGTGTCCCCACGCCGCTGCGCAAGACCGGCGACCCGGATATGTCATTCATCATGTCTGCCACCGAACAACTGGCGAAGTACATGCACAAGGGGATGGTCGTCGTGCTGGAATCCACCACCTATCCCGGCACCACGCGCGAGGTCCTGCTGCCGATGCTGGGTGAGAAAAACGGCCTGAAGGTGGGCGAGGACTGGTTCCTGGCTTTCTCGCCGGAGCGGGTTGACCCGGGCCGGGAGGACTACACCACCCTCAACACCCCCAAGGTGGTGGGGGGCATCAGCGCGGCCTGCGCCGAAGTCGCCGCGACGTGGTACAGCGGCGCCATCCAGCACATCCACATGGTCTCGTCGGCCGAAGCCGCGGAAATGGCCAAGCTGCTGGAGAACACCTTCCGCATGATCAACATCGCCATGGTCAACGAACTGGCCATCATGTGCGAGCGCATGGGCGTGGATGTGTGGGAGGTCATTGACGCAGCCGCCACCAAGCCGTTCGGTTTCATGAAATTCACGCCGGGGCCGGGATTGGGCGGTCACTGCATCCCGATCGATCCGCTCTACCTTTCCTGGAAAATGAAGGCATACCAATACACTGCCCACTTTATCGAGCTAGCCTCCGACATCAACACCAACATGCCGCGCTATGTGGTCAGCCGAATCCTGGAGGCCATGAACGAGCGCGGCAAAGTGCTGAAAGGCAGCCGGTGCCTCGTCCTGGGCGCGGCCTACAAACCGGAGATTGACGACATCCGCGAGTCCCCGGCGCTGGACGTGATTGGCTTGTTGCAGAAAAAGGGCGCCGAGGTCTCGTACCATGACCCGTACATTCCCCACCTTCGCACCCACGACGGACTGGAAATGGACAGCGTGCCGGACCTGATGGCGGCTGTTCGCCAGGCGGATTGTGTGGTGATCGTGACCGATCATAAAGTCTACGATTACAAAGCGATCCTCGAAGCGGCGAAGTTCATCTTCGACAGCCGCAACGCGCTGGGCATGATGGGCAAGGATAACCCGAAAGTTGCCAGACTCTAGACTTGGCGAAGGTATACTGAAAGCGGGCACGAATTGCGCTTTTGCCCAATTCGTTCCGTCGGACTAAAGTCCCGCCTCAGTTCGTGGAAGTCGGTTGCCCTAAAGGATGCTTCGCGAAAACCGACTCGTAACGCCAGTCCGAAGGGACTTCCATGTACTGAGCAGGTGGCTTCGCGAAGCACCCTGTGGGTTCGCGAAGCACCCTGTGGGTAGCCCCGCGAAACAGGCAGCAGAAACCCGCAATTTATGGCCGTGCGAGGTATAGGTCAGGAAAATCCGCATGAAACAATCTCTAAAGCAAGCTGTGCCGCCATTTCTATTGAACCCCATCAGTAGAATAAAATGGAGACTCATCGCGCGCTTCCGAAAGAAAGCACAAAAGATCAATGCGGCTTTTTCCGTGGCCTTTCAGCGACTCCTCGGGGCAATGGGCTATTCGGTAGCCAGGAAAAGCGACTATTACTCCCCACTGCCCTCGCTCGACCGCCTGAAAAAGAATTACGAACGCTGGTATCGCCCCAGCGCGCTCGCAGGCATCGAGTACGATCTCGAAGCCATGAAGGAGGAGCTCCAAAGCCTGCTTTCGCGTTATTACGATGAGTTCTCCGCGTTCCCGGCTTTCGAACAGCTTCGAAAAAAGTTTGGCCCCGGCTTTACCAAATTGGATGCGCTCACGCTCTACATGCTGATCCGGCAGCTCAAGCCGACGCGCTACATCGAGGTCGGATCCGGCCTGTCCACCTATTATTGCAGCCTGGCAGCCGAAAAGAATGCCAGCGAAGGCCGCCCGCTCCAAATGACCTGCATTGAGCCGCATCCTTACGAGAAACTGTACACCCTGTCGGGGATACAGGTCATTCCCAAAGAAGTGCAGGATGTGGAATTGTCGTCCTTCCAGCAATTGGAGGCTGGCGACGTTCTTTTTATCGACTCCACGCACGTCTTGAACATAGACGGCGACGTGCCATTCCTTTACCTGGAAGTGTTGCCCAACCTGAAAGTTGGCGTCACGATCCACATTCACGATGTGCCCTTCCCATATAACATTCCCTATCCGCCCAGGCTGTGGCTGTTCGGGCAGACCTGGCCGATGTATTGGAATGAGGCGATGGTCTTACAAGCTTTTCTGTGTTTCAACAAGCAATTCGAGATAACCATGTCCCTGCCCCTCATCCGTCACTTCGATGAACCATTCTTGAAACAAGTCGTGCCAAACTACGAAACGGTAGAGCAGAACCCCAACACATTCAGCTCGATTTGGCTGAAAAGGATCGCATGACAAATGGCTGATTACCTGGTTACCGGCGCAGCCGGATTCATCGGCGCGCGTGTCGCCGCAATGCTGATCGAGCAGGGACATACCGTCACCGGCGTGGACAACCTGAACGACGCTTACGACGTGCGCATGAAAGAACATCGCCTGCGCAAGCTGCAGGCGCTGCCCGGATTCGAATTCGTCCGGCAGGATATTTCCGACCGCGCCATCCTCACTCCTCACTCCTCACTCCTCACTCCTCACTTCGATGCCGTCATCAACCTGGCCGCCCGCGCCGGGGTGCGCGCCAGCGTCGAGAACCCCTGGGCCTTCGTCGAGACCAACGTTCTCGGCACGTTGAACTTATTGGAACTCTGCCGCCAACGCGGGATCGGAAAATTCATCCTCGCCTCGACCTCCAGCATCTACGGCGCGGACGCGCCCCTGCCTACGCCCGAAAGCGCGGATAGCGACCATCCTCTCCAACCCTACGCTGCCAGCAAAAAGTCGGCTGAAGTGCTTTGCCACAGTTATCACTCGCTCTACGGTTTGGATGTGAGCGTGGTGCGCTATTTTACCGTCTACGGCCCGGCCGGACGTCCGGATATGAGCATGTTCCGTTTTGCCAAGTGGATCACTGAAGAGCAGCCGCTGCATCTCTACGGAGATGGGGAACAGTCGCGTGGCTTCACCTACGTGGATGACATCGCGCGCGGCACCCTCGCCGCTCTAAAGCCGCTCGGCTACGAGATCGTCAACCTGGGCGGGCACGAGGTTATCACGATGAACGGGCTGATCGAGATGCTCGAAGAGATCATCGGCAAGCAGGCGCGCATCGAGCGTCACCCGGCCAATCTTGCCGACATGCTGACCAACTGGGCTGACGTGGGCAAAGCCCGCCGCCTGCTCGGCTGGCAGCCGCAGGTCGGCCTGCGCGAAGGGGTGCAGCGGCTCGTAGACTGGTACCGCGCCGAACGCTCGTGGGCAAAAGAGGTCGCCACCCTGTGACATCCCTCCGCGAAACACTGACCGCCTGGCGGCAGGATAACTTGTTGCGAAAGGTGCTCCGCAATACTGGTTATCTTTTCGTCGGTAATACGCTTAGTTCTGTCGCGCAGAGCATCCTGGCGGCGCGGCTGCTGGGTGTGCTTGGATTCGGTATCCTGGGAACGGTCATCGCCTTCGCCTCGAACGTCAACCGGCTGCTGTCCTTTCGCATGGGAGAACTGGTCATCAAATACATGGGGCAGTTCCTAGCACAAGAGAAGAAGGAACATGCCGCCGCGGTGCTGAAAGCTGCCGCACTGACGGAAACCCTCACCTCGGTGGTGGCCTACCTCTTGCTCGTCCTGCTTTCGCCCTTGGCAGCCAGGTACATCGCCAAAGATGTAACCACCGCCCCGCTCTTTACTTTCTATGCCCTGGCATTGTTGACCAACTTCGTCGCCGAGACTTCCACCGCCGTCTTGCAGGTTGGCGACCACTTCCGCAGCCAGGCCATCATTAATTTCCTGCAATCTTTCCTGACGGTTGCCCTGATCGCCTACGCCTTTCTCGTCCACGGGGACATCTGGCTGGTGCTGACCGCCTATCTGCTGGGCAAATCGCTCAATGGTCTGGCGCTGGCCGCGGTCGCGCTCCGTCGCGCCGGGCAGATGCTGGGGCCGGGTTGGTGGCGAGCCTCCTTCCGCTTGCTGCCGCCGCGCCGTGAGTTCTGGGGCTTTGCCTTGAGCACCAACCTGAGCGCCACGGCCAGTATGTTGATCCGTGACAATGAGGTGGTCTGGGTTTCCTATTTTCTATCGCCGCTCGAGGCCGGGTACTATAAGCTTGCCCTGGCGGTCATCAATCTGATGGTGATGCCGATCACGCCCTTTATCAATACGACTTTTCCAGAGCTGACGCGCGCCGTGGCGCAAAAGGCCTGGCTGCGACTGCGCGACCTGCTCAAAAAAATGACCATCCTCTCCGGCGCGTGGACCGGCGCGGTCGCGCTGGCGCTGGTCGTCGCCGGCAACTGGCTGATCGTGACCTTCTATGGCAGGGAATACGGCCCGGCCACTCCCGCCGTGCTCATCTTGCTGATCGGCTATGGCGTCGCCAACGTCCTGTACTGGAACCGTACCCTTTTGCTCTCACTGGGCTTGCCGAATTTTCCGCTCAAGGCCATCACGTTCACAGGCGCGGCCAAACTTATCCTCGGCTTTTTCCTCGTGCCCCGCTATGGCTACCTGGCCGAAGCCGCATTGCTTTCAGGCTTCTTTGTCATCTCCATTGGCTCGATCGTGGCACGCGGCCTGCGGGAGATCAGTTTTCAGTCATCAGTGAGCAGTAATCAGTGAAAATTGTTGCCATTTCCACATCCAAAGTTCCATCCAACACGGCCAACAGCATCCAGGTCATGAAAGTCTGCCAGGCTTTCACCCAACTGAGCCATGATGTTACGCTCATCGTGCCGGGCGCTCAACCTTCCAACCTGCCAACCTTCGACCTTCAACAACACTACGGCTTGTGCGTGGCATTCCCGGTGGAATGGCTCTCCGGCTCGCGCCGCCTCTTCCCCTGGATCGCCGTCCGCCGCGCCCGCGCCTTGAGTGCAGACTTGCTCTACGCCTGGCCGGTGCAATCCGCCGTGCTCGGGCTGCTGGCCCGGTTGCCCGTTATGCT
>Ga0210015_1005289_pt1 | contig 10533 bp, 10 predicted proteins | sample CryGeymeta201522_FD_185471 | JGI IMG/M metagenome (GOLD analysis project Ga0210015, IMG submission 185471) | Groundwater microbial communities from Crystal Geyser aquifers in Utah, USA - Crystal Geyser metaG 2015-22 (SPAdes) (version 2) | ecosystem: Environmental > Aquatic > Deep subsurface >...
TGTCGGCTACCCTCTTCGTCACGACCGGTTGGCTGCGGGACTCCGACCACGCGCCCGGCGTCTGTCTCTCCTGGCGGGAAGTCCGCGAGATGGCGGCCGCCGGCATCCGCTTCGGCGCGCATACGGTCTCGCACCCCTCCTTGCCCGAGCTATCCGAGCGGGAAGCGGAAGCGGAGATCCGGGAGTCCAAGCGAGTGCTGGAGGACCGCCTGGGAGTGCCGTGCGCCCTGTTCGCCTACCCGTTCGGTCACGTCGACCGACGGGTCCGCGACTTGGTGGCGAAGGCCGGCTTCCAGTGGGCGGTGACCACCTGCGAAGGCGTTGCGTCTCTGGACGGCGACCCCTTGCTCATGCCACGCACCTACCTCGCCGCCTCCGACTTGCTCTACACGGACCTGCGCCTCAAGCTGCGGGGTCTCCATGAATGGCGGGGGCCGCTCTGGCGGACCTCGCGGCTCCGCCGGGCAGTCCATTGGCGCGACCCCGTGCGCTGACTGGACCGGGCCGGTCCACCCGGAGCGCCGTCGGTCGCCGCGGCCACCGGCTGACCCGGCCGAGCCGCGTTGTCCGACCCGCCGACGGGGGCTATACTGGGTTCGTGCCATGACCTCCCCCAAGATCAGCGTCGTCATCCCGACCATCAACCGCCATGAGATCCTGGACCAGACTGTGGCGTCGCTCTTGGACCAGACGTGCACGGGCCAGGAGATCATCGTCGTCGACCAGTCGGAGTCGGCAGCCGACTGCACCTCTGGTCCCCTGTCTGACCCCCGCGTACGCTACTTCCGCGTGAGTCGCCGCGGTTCGCCAAGGGGGCGGAACTACGGCATTGCGCGGGCACGCGCGGAGATCGTCTTCTCCGGAGATGACGACATCATCGCCAGTCCCCAGTTGCTCCAGGCCCACCTGCACTGCTATGGCGACCCGGAAGTAGGAGGTGTTGCCGGGCGAGTACTCACGCGGGAAGACAAGCCACTGCCGCCCAACCCCGCCGTCGGCACGGTGAACTGGTGCACCGGGAAGATGGTCGCCAACTTTCACGCCACCCAGCGCCAGCGCGTGTGGCACGTGCAGGGGTCGAACTGCTCGTTCCGAGCCTCTGCGTTGCGACAGGTGGGCGGCTTTGACAAGGCGTTCACCGGCATTGGACACTTCGAGGAGCCGGACCTGGCGTTCCGCGTGGTGCGGGCAGGCTGGAAGCTCGTGTTCGAACCCCGCGCGGAGTCCCGGCACCTGCAGTGCAGCGGGGGCGGTAACCGGCCGCGGTCGTTCCACGAGCGCACCTTCTGGCACTTCCACAACTACGCCGTTCTCTATCGCAGGCACTTCCGACAGTGCTACCTGCCGGTGTTCTGCGCGTATCAGGTTGCGCGCGCTGTTGGCTACGCCGTGCGCGAGCGCGACCCGGCGCTGGCGTCGGTGGCGGTTGGGGCGCTGGCGCGCGGGTTCGTCCGGCCCGTGCGCTGGTAGCATGCAAGCAATGAGGTTCCCATGCTCCAAGCGATCCGAGGCAAGGTCCGACAGTGGCAAAGGCGACTCTCGCTGCCCATTCCCGCTCACGGCTTGGTGCTGGACGTGGGCAGCGGGCACAATCCACACCCTCGCGCCGACGTATTGTGCGACCGATTCCTGATCGACGACTACGAGCGCGGCGGCGCCTTGATTGCGGACCGACCACTGGTGGGCGGCGACCTCACGTGCCTGCCGTTTCGCGATCAGGTGTTCGGCTACGTCATCTGTGCCCATGTCCTAGAGCATATTGACGATGTGGCGACTGCTCTCGCCGAGCTTGCGCGCGTCGCCCCGGCGGGCTATGTCGAATGCCCGTCACCGATGGCCGAGTACCTCACGGGTCGGGAGTCGCACTACTGGCTGGTAGCAGAAGAAGCCGGTCAACTCGTGTTCAGGCGGAAACCACAACCGGTGCTCGCGCCGGAGTTGCGCGACCGAATCGTGGGACTCCTGAGAGCCAAAGACAAAGCCTACCTGAGCTTCTACTGGACGCATGAAGCGTCGTGGGATGTGCGGTGCGCGTGGCGCGGGACGATTCCTCACCGCATTGAACGCCTGTCGGCCGCGGTCATTGCGTTCCCGAAGAGCGAACTGCAGCCCGAGGGCGCCTCCGGGCGACCTCCTACACCTGAGGAGCTCCTTGACTCTGGCCCTCCGGGGGTGAGAGGGCGCGTTCGCCAACTCGTTCATGGCGCGATTCGGCGCCGCTTGGCGTCCGGTCAGCCGGTGGATCTTGAATCGCTGGTGCAGTGCCCGGTATGTCGCGGCGAGTTGGTGTTCGCCCGGGAGGCCGCGCGGATGGCATGCACCGGGTGCGGGGGACAGTATCCTCTCGCGGGCTCGGCACCAATGCTCCTTCCGGAAATGCGCCAGCGGCCGGCAGACGGCTGGAGGAAGGCGTGAACGTGCTCCGTCTGTTTGCTCGAACGGAGTGTGCGGGCTTGCCTGGAGGCGGTTACCCGGTGAGCCAGAGCGAACTCCCCCCGGAGCCAGCGCTAACCGGTCGCGGCGATGCCGCGGTAGTCACGCGGAACATGGCCGTCATCTCCGCGGCGCAGTTGGCGGTCCGCGCGCTGACGTTCGGCTACCACGCTCTGCTGGCGCGCGGGTCGGTGCGCCCCTTCAGGTGGGAGGACTCGTGAGGATCGCCCAGTACTGCCCGCTCGACCTTACAACCAAAGGCGGCTTGCAGACGGCCGTCCTCTGCCTGTCGCGAGCGCTGACGCGCCTCGGGCATGAGGTCGAGGTTGTCTGTCAGCGGGGCGAGCCGGCCGCTGGGCTGCCCTTTGTCTCGCGGACGGCGTTCAAACCGGAGCGCTATGACCTGGTTCACACCCACGCGCACCTGTGCGCCTGGCCCGTCTGGCTGCGTCGGCGGGTGAAGCGCCACGTCCACACGCTTCACGGCACGACCCTTGGGCTGCGGTTGGCGTGTCGCAGACCAAAGGCCCTGCTCAACCCGCAGAACTGGCGAGGCGTCGCGGCGGAAGCCTATGCAGCCCACCTCGCCGACCGCGCCATCGCCGTGAGCGGCCGAGCACGCAACGAGGCCGTTCGCCTCTACCGCGTGCCCGCATGGAAGGTCAGCGTCGTCTACAACGGGTATGAGCCTGCGAAGGCGTCGCCGAGTTCGGCCACCCGCGCCCAATGGCGACGACGGCTGGCGCTCGGCGACGGCGAGGTCGTGTTCCTCTTCGTGGGGCGCAACGAGGACTATGTGAAGAACGTCCGCCGTCTGTTGTGGGCCTACGACCTCACGCGCGGACAGACTCCTCGGTTGCGGGTCGTCATGGCTCCGGGCGGGCGGGCAGCGCCTCCAGGCGTGGTAGCCACCGGGGCCCTTTCGCACGCCGAGGTATCCGAACTCTATGCAGCGGCGGACGCTCTCGTGTCGACCTCGTTTTACGAAGGCTGCTCCGTGGTCATCGTGGAAGCGATGGCGGCGGGTCTCACGGTCCTCGCGACTCCCGTGGGCGCGGCGCCTGAACTGATCGAGCACCTCAGCAACGGGGTGCATCTCGCGCGAGAAGGACGAGACTTGCCGGGGTGGATGGAACGAGTGGCGGAGGACGCGGCGCTCCGACGGCGGTTGGGGACGGCAGGCCGTCAGGCGGTTCGTCGCTACACTTGGGACCACATTGCCGCCCGGACCGTCGAGGTGTACGAGCGGACCCTCCAAGAGGTGCGGCAGTGAACGACGCTTCCGGCCGCGAACCCACACCCGTCTCCGGGGCCTCGCAGGTCGTGCGCAACGTCGCGGCAATGTCCCTCGCCGAGGGGGTCACCCGGGTCCTCGCTTTCGCCTACAACGTAGCCCTGATGCGCTACCTGGGCGCTCTCGGCTACGGGCAGTACGCCTTCGCCTTCGCGCTGGTGGCTCTGGTGGGCTCCGCCGGGGAGTGGGGCTTCGGAATGCTGACCGCCCGAGAGGTCGCCCGTGAGCCGCGGCGTGCAGGCTTTCTGATCGGCAACCTGGTGATCGTGGACGCGGCGCTCGGAGGGGCAGTGCTGGCCGCCACGGTTGCCATCGCGGCGGCGAGTGGACGACCTCCGGCGGTGCTGGCTGCCACCGCGGTAGTGGCTCTGTTCTGGACGACCGCCAGTGTGACCGAACTGTTGAACGGGGTCGTTCGCGGCAGGGAACGCCTCGACCTCGAAGGTGCGCTGAGCCTGGTGGAGAAGTGCCTGGCCGTAGGGCTCGGGTTCTACGGCATCTGGCGCCGCTGGGAGCTGCCGGCGCTGGTGGGGATCACCCTTGCCGCAGGACTGGGGCGAACGGCGCTCACCTTTGCTGTCGTACGGGCGCGGTTCGCGGAGGGAGGGACGGAGCTCAAGCCGCAGCAGTGGCCGGCTCTCATCCGCGAGGCGATCCCGCTCGGTCTGGCCGGCATCTTGATGCTGTCGTACTACCGCGTGGACATGGTGCTCCTGCCTCTCCTGTGCGGCGAGCGCGCTCTCGGCGTCTACGCCGCCGCCCGCAAGCTGGTCGATGCCCTTAGTTTCGTGCCGTCCGCCTTCCTGAACGCCACGCTGCCCCGGCTCTCGCGTCATGCCGTGGCCGACCCCGAGTCCTTTCGGCGAGGGGCGTTGCAGGCGTGCAAGGCCATTGCTCTGGCCACGTTCCCGGTGGCTGGCTTCCTGTCCGCGTTCGCCGAGCCGTTAGCGACCAAACTGTTGGGGCAGGACTTCGCCGTCTCGGCCGACGTGCTGCGGGTGGTTGCCTGGTCATACGCGCTCATGGGAACGAACTACGTTCTCTGGAGCACGCTGACGGCGGCGGATCGGCAGGTGCACGCGCTCCGCTGCACGGCTGCGGCGCTGGCGGCAAACGTATTGCTGAACCTGTGCCTTATCCCGCGATTGCACCACCTGGGTGCGGCGGTATCCCTGGTCGCCACGGAGGGGATCGCCTGCGCGCTGATGTGCCGGGCCGCCAGGGACCTCGTCCCCGTCCACACTCTCCCTGCGCTTTGGCTGCGTCCCGGTCTGAGCGTCGCGGTGCTGGTTCTGACCGCGCTTATCATCATGCCTCACTCACTCATTGCCGCCGCCCTGGCGTCGGCGTCGGCGTTCGCCGGCGCCGCCTTCATCACTCGCGCCGTCACCCCGGACGACTGGCGGACTGCCGTCAGCGGCCTGTTCCGCCGCGTATCCGACGAGGCGACCACGGTGACCCACCCATGAGCGCTCGCGAAGAGCTGGACTGGCGGGACCTCTGGCGCTTCCAGTCGGCGCTGCACCCGCGGTATGCAATCAACGGACTCGATTACGTGAGGTGGACGCAATACGCCTTGGCGTGGCCCGCGCTGACGCCGCGTCCCGGGCTGCGGTTGCTCGATGCAGGCGCTGGCTCCTTGGGCATCTTCGACGCCTACCTGACGGATCGGCTGAAGTGCGAGGTGTGCGCGTTGGACCTGCCACCGGTGGCGGACGCCCTCCGCCGCTGGGTCGCCCGGCACGGTGAGCCCAGAGACACTTTCACGGCCGTGGGTGGCGATATCCGCCGCCTGCCGTTCTCCACCGGCACCTACGATGCCGCAACCGCCTTCAACACTCTTGGGCACCTACGCAACGACGGGGACACGGTGGCTCTATTGGAGCTGTTGCGGGTGGTCAAGCCGGGCGGCCGCGTGGTCGTCACCGTGCACTACAACCGCGAGTTGCGCGCCGAGATCTTCCGCGACGACGCTCAGGGCGCCGACGGGATTGTAGAGCCCGGGCTTCAGTTCTGGGTACGGATCTATAACGACACCGACCTTCGTCGGCGCCTCCTCGAGCCGGCTGGGGGCGCGACGGCGGAGGTGCGCTACTACGGCGAAACCTCATTTTCCTGGGGGCGGTTGTACTACGCGCGGCGGCCGCCCGTGCTCCGGCTTGTCTCCCGATGCCTGCGCTGGGCCGCGCCCCTGCTGAGTTCCTGGTACTTGCGCGAGGTGCCGCCTGAGCACCTCGGTCGAGATGACTGGATGGGGTGCGGCGCCGTGATTGCCTTCACCAAGGGGCCCTGACTGCCACCGTGGACACGCATTCGTCCCTCGTACCTGCCCACTTTGCGCAACGCCTCGATGAGTACGGCGCGACCCGGCGTCCGGCAGCCTGGTGGCGACTCGCGCCGGTGGGTCGGCCCGCCGACTGGGCGCTGTCCCTGCTCTTGGCTGCGCGCCGGCGACCGGCAGGGCTTCGCGTCCCCTACTTCCACAGCGTTGGGTCCGGCCTGTGGACAGGCTGGGTGTGCCCGGTGCCGCAGGTCTGGGAGCGCGCGTTCGCGCGCTTCCTGGCGTACGCTCGACACCGGTTCCGGTGCGTTACGTCGCCCGGAGCAGCGTGGGGCGCCGCACCTCCCTGACTGCGGCGCGCTCTGGGTGACCTTCGACGACGGCTACCGGGACAACTACGACCGGGTGTTCCCGCTGCTCCGCCGTTACGGAGTGCCGGCGACGATCTTCGTGACCACCGGCTGGCTTCGTCCACACGACGACGGCCCTGGGCTCGGCATGAGCTGGCGCGAGGTCCGCGAAATGGCGGCCGTCGGCATCCGGTTCGGCGCGCACACCGTGACCCACCCATCGCTCCCCGCGTTGTCCCTCCGCGAAGCCGAATGGGAGATCCGGGAGTCGAAGCGCCTACTGGAGGAGGAATTGGGGACGGAATGCACCGTCTTCGCCTACCCCTTCGGCCACGAGGATTGCCAACTCCGCCAACTGGTCGAAGCTGCTGGCTTCCGGTGGGCCGTCACCACGCGCGAAGGCGCGCCGAGACCGTCGGATAACCCTCTGCTCCTGCGCCGCACGTACGTCTGTGCCGCGGACCTGCTGTACGCGGACTTCGCGGTCAAACTCGCCGGTTGGCATGAGTGGCGAGGCCCCCTGTGGCGACTGAGCCGACATCCTCGCGCCGTATACTGGTAGCGGTCAGGCGCCGGTGGCCGATCGAAGGCAACGCTGCCTTGACAGTGAGCCAGCCGACAAGGCATCATAGAGGCTCAGCCCGATAGCGCCGCGCGTCGGCGCCGTATGCGCGCGTTCGAGCGCAGACAATCAGTCTCTCCCCGGAGGCACCCGTTGTCTCGACACCCCTCGTATCCATGGCTCATCGTCACCTGCGTCGTGGTCTGCGCCTGGTCGCAGCCGGCGCACGCGTACCTGGATCCCGGCACGGGAAGCTATCTCCTCCAGTTGGCGCTCGCCGGTCTGCTGGCGGGGCTCTTCGCCCTGAAGGCGTTCTGGGCGCGGATCAAAGAGGGCACCGGCCGGTTGTTGAGGAGACAGAAGAGCGGTGAGCCCCTCGACACCGACGAAGCATGACGAAGTGCTGGGGTCGTCCTTCCGCGACCCCAGCGGGTTCCTCTTCCGCCGGGAGGGCCGCCTGTACCGTCAGGTCAACGAGGTCTACCGGCGGGACTACGACCGGCTGATGGCGTCCGGGCTTTACGAGACGCTCCAGCAGGCGGGGCATCTGGTGAGCCACGCCGAGGTCGACGTCGATCCGCCGATGCCGAAGCAGGCTTTCCGGGTCATCGAGCCGACGCCAGTCCCGTTCGTGTCCTATCCGTACGAATGGTGCTTCGGTCAGTTGAAGGCGGCGGCCCTGCTGACGCTGGGTCTCCAGAAGACAGCGATGGGGTTCGGCATGGGTCTCAAGGACGCCAGTGCCTACAACGTCCAGTTCTGGGGGTACCGCCCCGTTCTCATCGACACCCTGTCCTTCGAGCGCTACGAGCCGGGGATGCCGTGGGTGGCCTATCGGCAGTTCTGCCAGCACTTCCTCGCGCCCTTGGCGCTCATGTCCTTCGTGGACGTGCGCCTAGGCGGCCTGCTTCGCGTTCACCTCGACGGCGTGCCGCTCGACCTCGCCAGCCGCCTGCTCCCGGCTCGCACCCGCCTGAAGCTGGGGCTGCTGCTTCATCTCCACGCCCACGCCACCAGCCAGCGGCGATACGCCGGCAAAGCCGTGCGACCCGGCTCAGCCAGGATGAGTGAGTTGGCTCTGCGCGGGCTCATCGACAGCCTGGAGTCTACCGTCCGCGGCCTGCGGTGGCGGCCCGAAGGCACGGAGTGGGCCGACTACTACGACAAGCTCAGCTACACGTCGGCGGCGCTGGATCACAAGCGGGAGTTGGTGGCGCAGCTCCTGGATCGCCTGCATCCTGCCCCGACTCAGGTCTGGGATCTCGGCGCCAACACCGGGCTGTTCAGCCGAGTCGTCAGCGACCGCGGCATCTTCACTGTGGCCGCCGACCTCGACTGCGCCGCCGTGGAGCGGAACTTCCAGTCAGTCACGGCGAACCGTGAGACGAACCTGCTCCCGCTCGTTTTCGACCTGACCAACCCCAGCCCCAGCCTCGGCTGGGCGGGACGGGAACGACTGTCCCTGGTTGAGCGCGGCCCTGCAGACCTGACGATCGCTCTGGCGCTCATCCATCACCTTGCCATCGGCAACAATGTCCCCTTCGACCGCGTCGCAAGCTGCTTCGCGCAGCTCGGCCGCTCGCTGATTGCCGAGTTCGTTCCCAAGGACGACCCGCAGGTGCAACGACTGCTGGCGACGCGGAAGGACATCTTCGGCGACTACACACAGGCACGGTTCGAAGAGGAGTTCGCCCGGCACTTCAGCATCGTCGAGAAGCACGCCATTCGCGAGTCGGAACGACACCTGTACCTGATGCGGCGGCACAGCCCATGAAACCTCCTGTCATCCTCCACCCGTTCCTGTTTGCCCTGTTCCCGGTCCTCGCGCTTCTCAGCCATAACCTTGCGGAACTGACTCTCGGCGTGGCAGTCAGACCGGCCGCGGTCATCCTCGGCGTGGTGTTGGTTGTCTGGGTGACGCTGGCGCGGCTAGGGCGAGATCCCCTGAAGGCCGGTCTGCTGGTTTCGCTCGGGGTGGTGCTGTTCTTCTCCTACGGTCAGTTCTTCCTGCTGGTGTGGGGCTGGGTGCTGGGGCCCCTCGAGCTTGGCAGGCACCGGTACCTGCTCCCGCTCTGGGCGATGATCTTCCTCGTCGGCAGCTACTTTATCTGCCGGGCTCGGTCGGCGCTGCCCGAGTGGACGAGAATCGCGAACGCGACGGCGGGTCTGTTGGTGCTGTCGTCTGCAATCACCTTGGGCGTGCAGCAGACCCGGCGGATGGGCGTGCAACCCACCCGCGTCCAGCAGGAAGCGCCGCACCTTCACCTGCGACGGCCCGCGGTTGCTCCTGACATCTACTACATCATTCTGGACCGGTACGGCAGTGCCGACGTCCTTCGCAGGTCCTTCCAGTACGATAACAGTCTGTTCTTGGATTTCCTGAAGAAGAAGGGCTTCTTCGTTACCCAAAGCAGCCAGGCGAACTACCCGACCACGTGGTTGTCTCTTGCGTCCTCCCTCAACATGCGGTACTTGGACTCGCTCACCGCAACGCTCGGCAGGAACACCAAGGACCGCGCCGTTGCCTACCAGATGCTGCAGAATCACAGAGTCGGGCAACTGCTCAAAGCGGCCGGGTACAGGTATGTCCACGTCGGCAGCAACTGGGGCCCGACCAGAGCGAACGTGCTTGCCGATGAGAACGTGGGACCTCCGCGACCCCTATCGGAGTTCTCAGCGAAGCTCTGCGAGACAACCGCTCTCCTGCCGTTCTACTTCCAGCGCGAACTCCGGGGAATCAGAAACCGAACGCTGCTTGCCTTTAACAAGCTCGAGCGGATTGCCCCTGCAGGTCAGCCGAAGTTCGTCTTTGCGCATCTGCTCATTCCCCATGAGCCCTACGTGTTCAACCGCGACGGTAGCCGGCCGACACCCACTGAACTGGCGAGCAGAACCGAAAAGGAGAGCTACCTGGAGCAGCTTGAGTACGCCAATGCGCGCATGACGAAGATCATCGACAGGTGGCTGAACGGCCCCGGTCCACCGCCTGTCGTCATACTGCAATCCGACGAGGGTCCCATCCTGCAGGAATACCCCCGCAAGGATCCCTACGAGACCTTCGCCACGCCGGAAGAGATCACCATCCGCAAGCGCATCCTCAACGCCTACTATCTGCCGGGCAGCGGCAAACCGATCCCGTACGACACGATCTCACCGGTGAACTCGTTCCGACTGATCTTCAACCGCTACTTTGGGGCGGCCCTGCAAATGCTTCCGGACGAGACCTACATCTACCACGATGAGCGGACTCCCTACGACTTCCGCAGGATAGCGGAACACACCGGGGAGCTGCACCATACTGCGAGTCGGTGAGCACCCGACCGTCGCCCTGACTGACCGCTGGACCGGTCGCCCGCCGACGGAAGCGGACGCCACCCCCGGGTCTGCCCTGCTGTTGACATCGCCCACCAGCCAAGGTACCCTAAAAGGTCGTTGTCTGGGCCGGGGTTTTTGCCAGTCCGGTTCCTGGGAGCCGTTAGCTCAGTCGGTAGAGCACCGGACTTTTAATCCGGTTGTCGTTGGTTCGAACCCAACACGGCTCACCATTCTACCACTCGATCCGGCGCCATGGTCTAACGGTTAGGACACCACTCTTTCAAGGTGGTAGCGGGGG
>Ga0210015_1005292_pt1 | contig 10532 bp, 6 predicted proteins | sample CryGeymeta201522_FD_185471 | JGI IMG/M metagenome (GOLD analysis project Ga0210015, IMG submission 185471) | Groundwater microbial communities from Crystal Geyser aquifers in Utah, USA - Crystal Geyser metaG 2015-22 (SPAdes) (version 2) | ecosystem: Environmental > Aquatic > Deep subsurface >...
TTGACGCTCTCGAATCCGCACTCCGGCAGGCGGCGGCCCACAACCGCTACGGCCAGGAAGCGCCCGCGGCGGTTCTCTGGACCGACGGGGAGAAACAGTGGCCTCCTCTCCTGCCGCTGCTGCGTGAACGCCTCCCGATTCTGACCTTGGGCGGATACGATCCCGAAAACCGTACAGGACCGGCAATCTGGATTCGTTGCATGTTGTCCCGCACTCTCCCGGAGGCGGACTGGCCTGAAGAGGCGGTTCCAGTGGTCTACCTTCCCGGTGTGAGCCGCGCCGAGTTGAGAGCCGTGGAAGAATGCCCGAAGGAATTGAAGCCACTGGCAGAGCTTCAGTATCGCGGGGCGCTGTGGACGCAGAAGAATGCGAAAGACTGGACGATTGCCGCCTTCCTCCAGAGCAGTGATGGTGGACTGGGGACACCGGTGACAGGCGACCAGGCGACCCGACAATCGCTTGCTTGCGCTCTGGCCGAGTTGGCGCACGAAGACGTTGAGAATCTGCGAAAGCAGGCTCCCCTCAAAGCCTCCTTCTTCGATAGCCTGGTAAACCCGGACCCTCCCCGCAACCTGTTGCTCTGGATGTGCAATCCCGAAGGAACTCGACAAGCGATGAGTCGGCAGCAATGGACGGCGTTTGTCTCCACGTGCAAGTCGCAGTATGCCTTCGACCCCGAGGGCGATGGCGAGCTTCGGGCCGCCGAACTGCTGGCGGACGGGAAGGGAGCCTGGGGGGAGGTGTGGCAACGATTCGTGGATTCGCCGCATCAGTTCAGCGGGCTGAGAGACCTTCTGGACCGCGCGCAACCCGCGCAACTTCCCCTGATTGTCGCGGGCGCTTCGGTTTGGCCGCGATCCAACCGGCAACGGGAAGAGGAACTGCGGAAGGCGCTGTGTGCTCTCAAGACCAGGTCTACTCAGGAGGCGCGTGAGACGCTTCGGTCTCTGGAGAGGGAGCATGGCGGCCGGCGCGAGTGCGTCTGGGCGGCGCTGGGGGATGCGCCTCTTGCCTTCGCCCTCAAACATCTCACCGCGTTGGCCGACGCGAGTGAGGCTCCGCTGTCTGGCGCAAATCCAGAACAGATGGCTGACAAGTATGCAGAAAAGGGCTGGCAGGTGGATGACGCCATGCTCAAGGCACTGGCCGAGGTACAGAGCCCCGCAGATCTGGAACCCGTAAAGGCCATTTCTGACTCTGTCTACCGTCCGTGGTTGCGGGATGTGGCTGAGGAGTTTCAGAAGTTGGTGAGTCAGGACGGGCTGGAACACCCCGATCCGGCGGCATCTCTGGATGATCCTCCTGCGTGCGTCTGCATTCTCTTCTCAGACGCTCTCCGCTTCGACCTGGCGCGCCGACTCCGGAGCGAGTTGGAGGCCGAGGGTCTGGAGGTGGAATTGGGGTGGAGCATGGCCTCTCTGCCCACCGTGACGGCGACGGCCAAAGCAGGAATCTCTCCGGTGGCCCCGCTCCTTCAGGCAGGGCCCGAGTTCTCCCCTTCCGTGGAGTCAGGAACGAAAGTGGACATTGCCGTGCTTCGACGGCTCCTGTCCGATCACGGGTATGACATCCTTTTAGAGGAGGACGTAGGTGACCCCTCGAAGTCTGCATGGACGGAAAGCGGACGGCTCGACGCTCTGGGACATCTGGAAGGATGGAAGCTGGCGCATCGAGTCGAAGAGGAATTGCGATCCTTGACAAGCCGCGTGAAGAACCTGGTGCAGGCGGGGTGGAAGGAGATCGGAATCGTCACCGATCATGGATGGTTGCTTCTTCCAACCGGACTTCCCAAACAAGACTTGCCCGAACATCTGACGGAAGTTCGCAAGGGACGTTGCGCAAGGATGAAGGCGGGTTCTGAAACAGACCTGATGACCGTGCCGTGGCGATGGGACCCAACGGTTGCCATCGCCGTTGCTCCCGGTATTTCCTGCTTTGTCGCAGGCAAGGAATACGAGCATGGCGGCGTCAGTCTGCAAGAGTGTGTGGTTCCCCGAATGAGCGTGAAAGGCACTGCGTCTCAATCTGTCGATGTGACAATCGCGGAGGTTCGCTGGCAGGGATTGAGGTGTCGCGTGAGTCTCCGGGGCGACTACGCCAACTTGTCGGTAGACCTGAGGAAGAAGGCAGCAGATGCCTCTACCTCGATGGTAGACCAGACCAAGACAGCCGGAGAGGACGGTCGGGTTTCGTTGGTGGTGCCCGACGACAAACTCACGGGTGAGGGAGCGGTATTGGTATTGCTCGGCACCGGGGGAGAAGTCGTCAAAAAGCAGGGAACCGTTGTTGGAGGAGAGAAGAATGGCTGACATCGAACTTGACCATCTCGACCAAATTGCGGCGAGCGCGTTCGAAGGCTATATCGTGCGCAAGGATCTGGCGCGCCGCTTCAAAGGCCGCTACCCGGTGCCGACTTATGTGGGCGAGTTCCTTCTCGGTCGCTATTGCGCAACGACGAACGAAGAGGAGATCGAGGAGGGGCTGAAGATCGTCGAGCGCCAGATGCGCGAGCGCACGGTGCGCGCCGGGGAAGAAGAGTATCACAAGTCCCGCGCCCGGGAACAGGGCTCGATCCGCATCATTGATCTGGTGACGGCGCGACTGGATGCCAAGACCGACAGCTACGTTGCGACGTTTCCCAGCCTGCAACTGAACAATGTCAGAATCGCGCCTCGCGATGTGACCGACAACGAGCGCCTGCTGACTGGCGGCTTCTACGCGGAGGTTAAACTCTCCTACGACGCGAGCATCGCCCAGGAGCAGAACGGACGCCCCTTCGCGGTGGATGGCCTCCGCCCCATTCAACTCAGCAAGCATGACGTGCTCACCGATTTCTGCCGAGGCAGACGATTATTCAGCTCGCAGGAATGGCGGCATTTCCTGATTCGCAGCGTGGGTCTGGAGCCTGCAATACTCTCGGACCGGGCACAAGACTTGATGTTTCTCCGTATGGTGCCGTACGTCGAACGCAACTACAACATGGTTGAGCTCGGCCCCCGCGGAACGGGCAAGAGCCACATCTACCAGCAGGTCAGCCCCTACGCCCATCTGGTCAGCGGCGGAAAGACGACCGTGGCCCGTATGTTTGTGAACCTCGCGAACGGTCAGAGAGGGTTGGTCTGCCTGTATGATGTCGTCTGCTTCGACGAAGTGAGTGGAGTAACCTTCGACCAGAAAGACGGCGTCAACATCATGAAGGGATACATGGAGAGCGGGGAGTTCAGTCGAGGGCGCGACAACATCCGCGCCGATGGGTGCATCGTGCTGGTCGGTAATTTTGAGGTGGATGTCGAGCACCAGCAACGCATCGGGCATCTATTCGGTCCCCTGCCTGCGGAAATGCAGAACGACACGGCATTCATGGATCGAATCCATGCCTACCTGCCGGGATGGGACGCTCCGAAGATGGAGCCTGACCTCTACACCGATCACTTTGGCATGGTCAGTGATTTTCTGAGCGAATGTTGGAGTCGCCTGCGAATCCACAGCCGGATGGATGCCTTGGAATCCAGCGTGGATTTGGGTCCGGCCCTGAGTGGTCGTGACCAGCAAGCGGTGCGGAAGACGACCAACGGGTTGCTGAAACTGTTGTATCCCGATCCTGACATGGAGATTTCAGACGAAGACCTGGAGTGGGCTCTGCGGCTGGCCCTGGAATGCCGACGGCGGGTCAAAGAACAACAAAAACGGATTGGCGCAGCGGAGTTCCGCAACACGATGTTCAGTTACCGATTCCTGCCCGACGGGGTGGAACAGTTCGTGGCAACGCCCGAGTTGCAGAGCGCAGACTTGATCGGCGGCGACCCGCTGCCAGTCGGGCATGTGTGGGGTTTCAGTCCCGGAGGAACCGAAGAAGGTCCCGGCCTGTATCGCATTGAGGTCAGTGAGACGCCGGGTTCCGGTATGAGACTCGCGAACGTAAGCCCCCCCGGTCCGCTTCGGGAAAGCGTGAATACCGCCTACCAGAACCTGATTGCGAGAAGCAGGGAACTGGTGGGCGACCGAGACCCGCGTCAGCACGAATTGCACGTTCAGGTGCGCGCGCTGGACGCGGTTCGCTCAGGAGCGCGGGTGGGAGTGCCGACCTTGCTGGCGTTTTGCAGCGCGGTCTTGGGGAAGAGCCTGCGAGGGGGGCTTGCAGTGATCGGTGGGCTGAGTGTTGGCGGGACAGTGGAGCCTGTTTACAATGCTTTGGTCATTGCAGAACTCGCCATCGAAAAGGGCGCCCAAGTCCTTCTCTTACCGGTCGCTGCTCGACGGCAACTCAACGACCTGAGCGACGACTTGGCGGCAAAGCTCAATATCATCTACTACACCGACGCGAGGGATGCGTTGTTCAAGGGGTTGGGGGATTAAGGAGGGATAAGTCGATCGTCATGAATTCTGTCCCCATTTTCTCACCACAGAGATCACGGAGAACACGGAAATGAAGGCAAATCTTTGCAGGCATTGCGGTTTTTGAGGGGACAATATATTTGATGATTTACTTCGATCAATCCATGAGGCGATCGGGGATCGAGGAGGACACATGGACCCCCTCCTTCTCCTGGCGTTCATATCCTGGGTGCTGCCATCGTTGCGGACATCTTCGCGTTTGGTGAACAGGTGGTCGCGGGCGGACAGTACCATTATCTCTATATGGAGTGTGTGGCCGCCGGAGGCGACCGAGCGCCGGGGATTTGCACGGCACAACTTCTCGCCCTTCTCGATTGGGTGCGGTCCCATTCGAGCCGCCAATCCGTTGACATCCACGCGGAAGGTTTCTCCTGCGGACTCATCGCTCTCTGCACGGCCGCTTTGCAGCCCAAAGGGATTGGCGCGATGCGCGTCAACGTGCCCGACACGCTCCGACGGCTCATTGACTGGGACGTTGAATATGCGCAGAATCACGTCATCTTCTGCTTCGGACTTCCGGAGCGGTTCGATATTCACGATCTCATTATCCTTTCCGATCCCGTCCGCATTGAGATGGACGGACGCGGGCCAATGAGGAGTCCGTCATGACCACCTGTGTGCTGAGAGTCTCTGCCGCAGCCGCGCCGATTCCGGTGGAGGAAGTCCCTTCTGCGGGAGGGAATGCGGCATATCAGCTTTCCCCGAAGCAGGAGGCTCCCCTGCGCGCCGCGGCGCTTGCTGTCGACGCTGGTGAGCGGCTTTGTGTCATCTCGTGTGATGTGCTGAACGTGCCGACGGACGTGGCGGACGCGGCGCGCAAGCAGATTGCAGCGGATACAAACATCCCCGCGGACAACCTCCTGATCTGCGCGACCCACACCCACCACGCTCCTTGCACGATCGACATTCTCGGCTGCCATCGAGACGCGGCGTTCTGCCAGCGATTACAGGAGGCGATCGTGCAGGCTGCGATCGAAGCGAATCGCGCATGCGACGCGTCCATCGGCGCGGCGGAACTCCAGTTCGTCAAGAGTCAGGAAGCAACGGTCGGGTGCAACAGTCGCTACCTGCTCAGAGATGGGACCATCGCCTGGCACAGATACGACTGGGAAGACGTGGTTCGACCGACGGGTCCTTTCGACCCGGACCTCCCGGTTCTCGTCTTCCAACGACGAGATGGTACTTGCGCCGGTCTGCTCCTCAACCATTCCGTCCACAACATTGGGGCACTCACACAGGGGAAACTCTCACCCGGCTTTTATGGGCTGGCCGCGCAGGAGTTGGAGCGTCGGCACGGTTGCACTCCGCTCTTCCTCCCCGGCGCTTTCGGTTCCAGCCACAACACGAGTCCCTTCGGGACATCACCGAGGATTCCTTCGGTATCGACCGCAGAATGTGTCCACCGCGTGGTGACCGCGGTTGAGGAGGGAATTGAGAAGGCCGAGAGGATTCCCCACAGTCCGGTGACGGTGATGAAACGGCCCTTCGTCTACCGTGTCCGGGAATTCGATGAGAACGCAGAAGAGGCCGCGGTGAAGTACTGGGCGGAGAAGTACGCCCCTGAATCCGCGGAGGCAACGCAACAGGTCTTTCGGGACATGAGGGCGGCGATGGCTCCGGTGCAGGGAGAAGAGCGTGAGACTTCCTTGCAGGTGATTCGCCTCGGAGACATCGCTCTCGTCGGTGTCCCGGGGGAGATGTTTTCCAGACTTGGATGGGAGATTCGCCGCGCTCACCGTTCCGTCACACGTACGTTATTGGCCTCGCCAATGACACCATTGGATACGTTGGCGACCTCGCGGCGTACCAACTCGGCGGCTATCAGCTTTGGGCCGGTTGGCACAGCCCCGCCGCGCCGGGCACGGGTGAGGCGATGGTGGAACAGGCGCTGGAGATGCTGCAGGGCGCCAAGTGTGCATAAAGTGATGAGTGCCTCTTCGGCTACTCACCCCATACCCTCGCTACCCCGTAAGAACTCGTCCAGTATGAAACTGGGGGCGTTCCTGTCGACAACTGAACGGTTATGCCATATCTTTGCCGCAGCCACTGTGTTCTGGTATACTAACCCGCATCTGAACGGTTACTCCGCGTGATATACACACGTTAAGGTTGAGAATGCACCCTCCCTCACGTGCGCTTCGTAAGGGCACACGCAGTTTGTCGGCCGCGTGTCTTCGTAGAGCTGCTGTTCCATCATCTCGCTATTTTTACCACCATGCCCAGACTCCGTATCGCTCAAGTCATGGAAGCCACTACCGGCGGGACGCGTCGTCACCTCGTTGATCTGGTGACGCACCTTGATCGCGGCCAGTTCGATGTGTCCGTTGTCTGCTCCAACCTGAGGGACTCGGCGTTCGATGAGGACATCGATCGCTTCCGCGAGATGGGCGTGCCGGTACACATCATCCCGATGGTGCGCGAGATTTCCATGAGTAAGGACCTCGTATCGCTTCAGAAGCTCGCCAATCATTTCCGGAACACGGAGTATGACCTCATTCACGCCCACAGCTCGAAAGCAGGGGTATTGGCGCGATGGGCGGCGCGCCTCGTCTGTGGCGATGATCGTCCGAAGGTTGCCTACTCTCCGCACGTTTTCCCATTCCTGATGCGGACCTCCCGACTGAAGCGATTTGTCTTCCGGCAAGCGGAGAGGCTCTCAGCGCTCCACACCGATCACTGGATAGCCGTCTCCCAGACCGATTCCCGCGCCGCTCTTGATGCGGGCATCTGCAAGCCAGAGCAAGTCACGCTCATTCATAACGGGGTTGACCTGACCCGATTCCCCGAAAGCCCGTCAAAGTCCGCAGCCCGTGCCCGTTTGGGCGTTGCCGACGACCGTTTTGTCGTTGGCTGTGTAGGAAGGTTGACGAAGCAGAAGGGGCAGGAGTACCTGCTGCGCGCGTTGCCTGAGATTGCGGCGCAAGTTATGGACGTTTGCGTTGTATTGATCGGCGACGGAGAAGACCGGCCGATGCTCGAGAAGCTGGCGCGTCGTCTGCGCGTCGAGGAGCACGTCGTGTTTGCGGGATATCAGCCGCAGGCGGAGCACTTGTACCCTGGGATGGACATCTTCCTTCTCGCCTCCCTGTGGGAAGGCTGCCCCTACACGCTGCTGGAAGCAATGTACTCGAGAGTTCCAGCGATCGCAACCGACATCGAGGGAAACCGGGAGGTGGTCGAGGACGCAAAGACCGGCTTACTGATTCCACCGGCCAGCCCAAAGGCCCTATCACAGGCCGTCATCGGCCTCCACAACTCCCCGGAGAAAAGAGAAGCTCTGGGTGCGACCGCACAGCAATGTGTGCGGGAATTCTACACCGTGGACCGGATGGTGAAAGAAACCGGGCGCCTGTACACGCGGCTGTGCGGTGAGGCAGTCGGCTCATGGGTCGGACTCTGCGAGTCCGCAGAGATCGTCGATCGGTCCTAAAGCGACCATCGTCCACGCATCGAAGGGACGTTGCTCAAGTACAGCATGGGTCTGTTCCAGCGTGACATTGAGCAGATCATCTACGTGTTCGTTGAGGGTGCGGACCTCTCCCCGATAGACCCAATCGAACCCCACCGGCACGAGGCGCCCAAACGGAGTCTCCCCGCCAACGACCATCCCCGACGCAAGCTTGCGCTGCGCGCGGGAAAGCTCTTCCTGGGTCAGCGCGAACTTTGAGTTCGCCCCGCAGTCCTGAACCTCGGTTAAGATCCTGCGGGCAATATCCAATACCTCCTGAGCCTTTTGCGGCAGCGCGGAGAGATAGACAATGAACTCGCCCGACTGGTCTTCTGTGTCGAGGTAAACATGAGCGGTATCTGCGAGCCCAGGATCGACGAGCGCCCAGTAGAGACGCGATCCCTTCGAGCCGCCGATGCTCTCGGCAACGAGGTTTCCCGCGTGGCGCCTCTCGTCCTGGGCGGAGAACCCCGGCGCCACCAGGGCGATGTGAACCATCTGGAGTTTCTCGTCCTTGATGAACTCCCGGCCAGTCTCAAAACTTCTTTCGGGAAAGGCTCGTCTCGTCTCCGCTGTTGCCCAACTACCGCACTGCCTCTCGACACTCGCCTTTGCCGCTTCCCAGTCGTAGTTGCCAGCGAGCGTGAAGCAGAGGTTATTGGGCGCATAGCGAAGCGCGAAATATTCATTCATCTGGTCGCGTGTCAAATCCCGGATGGTCTGCTCCGTCCCCAGCACCTGATGGCCGAGAGGGTGATCGCCAAAAAAGACCTGCCGGGCGCGGTCGAAGAGTCGAAACTGCGGACGGTCCTTGTATAGGGCAATCTCCTCAAGAATGACGTTCTTCTCCATATGGAAGTCTTCGTCGCGCAGGCTCGGACGCATCATGTCGCTGAGGAGGTCGATGACACGCGGTTGAAATTCCGGCAGCACCGCGCCGTAGTAAACGGTGTTCTCTTCGGAAGTGAAGGCGTTATACTGAGCCCCCATTTCATCAAATTCGCGATTCACGTCTTCCGGAGTTCGCCGGTCGGTGCCTTTGAACATCATGTGCTCCAGGAAGTGGCTGGCACCCATAATTTCGGGAGTTTCGTCCCGCGCTCCGGTGCGGACAAAGAAGCCTGTCGCCATCGACCTGGCATTCTCGTTATATTCACCAATCATCTCCAGGCCGTTGTCGAGAGTCGCTCGATCAAATCGCAACGGGTCATTCCCCCTTCGCTTCCAATGCCGTCGGGCCGAGGGTCAGCACCGTGAAGTTCGCCGGTGGAATCGCCCTGAGATGTTCCCCCACCGAATCCGGCGTGACCGCCTCAACGGCGGCGCGAATCTCCTCCATCGACCGGACTCGACCGCGGAGATAGTAATCACTCGCAATGGCAACGGCACGGGACGACGTAGACTCTCCCGACATCACCAGACGGGACAACAGACCGGTGCGACCGCGGTCAATCTCTTCCTGAGTCACGCCTTCGGCGAGACGCCGCAGCTCCGACAGGAGAACATCGAGCGTCTCCTGACTCCGCTCAGGGGTAGTCCCCGCGTAGCATTGGACGAACCCATGGTGCTTGACCGCCTGGAAGGATGCCATCACGGCGTAGACAAGTCCCCGCTTCTCCCGCACTTCGGTGAACAGTCGCGCCGCCATCCCACCCGAGAGAACCTGCACCGCCATAAGGCCTTCATAGTACTGCTTGTGGTCGGGAGCAACGCTGTCATACACGACCCCGATCTGCTCCTGGTTGCTGGGATGATCGAGGTGGGTCAACGGGGTTCCACCTTCTGTTGATGGCACCACGGGCGCCGGGCCACCGCCGCGCCAACCACCGAAGAGAGCGTTTGCCCGCTTCCGCACAACCTCCCAGTCGAAGTTGCCAGCGACGGAGAGAATCGCTCCGCTTGGCTGGAACCGAGTCTCGTGTGCTTCCCGAAGATCATCGATGGTCAGTGACTCAATGCTCTCTTGGGTGCCGAGTGAGTTCCGACCATGCGGACCCGGGAAGTGAGCCTTGCGCAACTCCACCATCGTCTTCTGCATGGGGTTCTCTTCGAGGGACTCAAGGTTCTGCAGCGCAAGCGCCTTCTCCGCCGCCAGTTGATTTGCTGGCAGGTGTGGTCTCAACACGATGTCTGTGTAGATATCGAGCGCCTGCAACAAATCGTCGCCGAGCAAAACGCCCCCAAAACTTGTCAGTTCGTCTCCTGCGCCTCCCCCGCGCTGGACTCCGAGGCTGTCGAGAGCGTCCGACACTTCCCGGCTGTTTCGGGTGCCGGCGCCGCGGAAACATAGTCCGTACAGTGCGTGTGCCGCGCCAACCTTCTCCTCCGGGTCATTGACGGACCCCGCGGGGACGAGCATTCGGAACGCGGCGGAACGCACGAAAGGCATTTGTTCGGCCACCAGGGTAAGACCGTTATCAAGGACATGGGTGTAGTTCATAGAGTTCTCATCGGACTCTGAGTCCGCGGCACGGTTGCAGCTCGTGACGCGTAATCTGTGGAGAATACTGAGGCATTTTAGTGGAATGTGCACCTGCTGTCAAACGCGGCTGAAATCCCAGCATAAGAATGGTGCCACTGGAAAATACCTCGATCATCAGCCATCCAGTCCCTACTGGATGGCTACAGAGCGCAGAGAGAAATGCCGGGAAGCCCCTGCTTCCCCAGCCGAGAACGCAACCTCTGCTGG
>Ga0210015_1005293_pt1 | contig 10532 bp, 8 predicted proteins | sample CryGeymeta201522_FD_185471 | JGI IMG/M metagenome (GOLD analysis project Ga0210015, IMG submission 185471) | Groundwater microbial communities from Crystal Geyser aquifers in Utah, USA - Crystal Geyser metaG 2015-22 (SPAdes) (version 2) | ecosystem: Environmental > Aquatic > Deep subsurface >...
CATGCGGGGTCCGATTCGATGGCGATCGTGCAATTCCAAGCGATCAAGGAGGAACTGCGCGGTCTGCTGGCCGAGCGTTTGTCCATTCGCGCCAGAACCTTCCCGCGTGCCGTGTCGAAGGCCGGCAGGCTCCTTCCGGCATCCGCGCGCGCTGCGGCCGGGGAATTGATCGCCCTTGAAGCGCGCATGGCGCATCCGAAACTTGCGGCGCGGACGGACCCCGGGCAGGCGAAGCGTGCAGCGGCCACCATTCGGGAAGCGCTCGCGCGTCATCGCCCCGGCGCACGAGCCGGGCAGCAGCGCAGCCTTTTGCTGGCCGAGATCGGCTTTCGAGCTCTTGTCGTGGTCGGTGCGGGACTTGCCTTCCTGCGTTGGCAAGGTCTGGTCTGACCTGCAGGCCAATCGCCCGGATGGACAGCACGCGTCACCCGGCGTGCATCTCGCGCTTTTGGGTGGAGAGCGCAGTGGGGGCGCGCGCGAGAGAAGGTTTCACCCCTCGCACCGTCGTCGTGCCCGAGCGCGGCGCAACCCCAGCCCGCTAGAGCGTGCCGCGTTCAATCGCAGTCACGCGACGCGCTCTAACCTTTTCATAGCGCACGTCCTGGGCGCGCAAAACCCGTCCCCACTTTTGCGCGACGTGTTCTAATGCGCCGACTTGATGAAGGTCCCGTTCCGCAAGTCGCGCATCGCCTGCTGCAATTCGGCCTGGGTGTTCATCACGATCGGCCCGTGCCACGCCACCGGTTCCTCGATCGGCGCGCCCGAGATCAGAAGGAAGCGCACGCCTTCGGGCCCGGCCTGCACCGTGACCTCGTCGCCGGTGCCGAACCGGATCAGGGTGCGATCGCCGGACATGTCGCGGATGTTCACTTCCTGACCCATGACCTCCTTCTCCAGCAGCACCCCCTCGGGCGACGACGCATCGGCAAACGCCCCGGCGCCATGGAAGACATAGGCGAACGCCCGGCGATACGTGTCGATGCGGAAGGTCTTCCGGACGCCCGCAGGCACCGAGACGTCCAGGTATTGCGGGTCCGCCGCAATCCCGTCGACCGGCCCGCGCTTGCCCCAGAACGCGCCGGTTATCACGCGCACATGGGTGCCGTCATCATCCGTCACCTCCGGAATATCCGCGCCGGTGATGTCCTGGTAGCGCGGCGCGGTCATCTTCTGGGCCGAGGGCAGGTTGCCCCACAACTGGAACCCGTGCATCTGCCCCTTCGCGTTGCCCAACGGCATCTCCTGGTGCAGGATACCCGACCCGGCTGTCATCCACTGCACCGATCCCGGTCCAAGGCGGCCGGTATTCCCGAGGCTGTCGGAATGTTCCACCGTGCCCTCCAGCACATAGGTGATGGTCTCGATCCCGCGATGGGGATGCCACGGGAAACCCTTGGCGAAGTAGGCCGGGTCGTCATTGCGGAAATCGTCGAACAGCAGGAACGGGTCCAGTTCGGACGGGTCCTGGAAGCCGAAGGCGCGATGCAGGTGGACGCCGGCGCCCTCCATGGTGGGTTGCGCGCGACGGGATTCGAGGATGGGACGGATCGACATGGTTCAGGGCCTCCTTGCGGGGATGTGCGAGCGTAGGTAAGCGGTAGGACGGCCTCCGTCCATTCCGCGCGGCGGCACGAAGGATGTGCAATGGCGCGTAACTCGGACAGGAACCCGGACGAAGTTCTGGCACGCATCACACCACAACCCGCGCGACGGGTCGTGGCGGTGGGGATGCTGGTTGCACTATGCGCGATCGTCTTGAGCATCGCCATCCGCCGTCCGCCGGAAGATTTGGGCTGGATGCTGTTCCTGCTGACCTTCGGCGCGGGATGCCTGGTGCTGGCCCGGGCCATGTGGCAATCCACCGGCCGGGTGATCGAGCTGACGCGACGCGAACTGCGCGAGGTCGGCGGCCCGAACCGCGTGCTGTGCACCGTCGAGAATGTCGCCCGCGTGGATCGCGGCGCGTTCGCCTTCAAACCCGCAGGCGGCTTCCTGGTGCGTCTGAAGGAGCCGCTGCCACGCGTCTATTCCCCCGGCCACTGGTTTCGTTTCGGCCGAACCCTTGCGGTGGGCGGCGTGACCGCCCGGGCCGAGGGCAAGGAAGTGGCCGATCTGCTGACGGTGCTGTTGGTGAAGCGCGACCTGGCCGACCAGCCGGACCGCGCCCCGCCCTCCTAAATGCCTTTCGCCTGGTAGCTTGACGCGACCCGGCTGATCGCCACCAGAAAGCCCGCCGAGCGCAGGTCGCTCACGTCATCGCGCGAATGCCAGACCTCGCGCATCGCCGCATAGGCCTCCCGCATGGTGTCGTCGAGGCCGGAGCGCACAAGCTCCAGCTCGCCCGCGCCGCGCAGGTATTTCGTCTTGAACCCGGGCGAGAGGGTCCAGTTGATCGAACTGTCGCGGCTGATCCGCTCCAACTCGTCGACGATCAACTGGTGGCGCGATTCCTCCTGGCGCCGCTGCATCCGGCCAAACCGGATATGACTCAGGTTCTTGACCCATTCGAAGTAGCTGACCGTGACGCCGCCGGCATTGGCGTAGAGATCCGGAATGATCACGATCCCCTTCTTCAGCAGCACGTCATTGGCCCCCGCCGTGACCGGGCCATTCGCGGCCTCGATGATCAGGGGGGCCTTGATCCGCTCGGCATTGCCCATGTTGATGGTGCCTTCCATCGCCGCCGGGATCAGGATGTCGCAGTCTTCCTCCAACGCCGCCGCCCCATCCTCGATATGGTGACCATAGGGGTAGCCCTTCACGCCGCCATGTTCCCGGATCCAGTTGTGCAGGCCTTCGATATCGATTCCATTCGCATCCGCGACGGCGCCGTCGCGCTCGATCACATGGGTGATCTTGCAGCCATCCTCCTCGCTCAGGAACTTTGCGGCGTGATAGCCCACGTTGCCGAGGCCCTGCACGATGACCCGCTTGCCGTCGAGCGTGCCCGAAAGGCCGGATTTCGCGACATCCTCGGGGTGGCGGAAATATTCTTGCAGGGCGTATTCCACGCCCCGGCCCGTCGCCTCCACCCGGCCCTGTATGCCGCCCGCATGGGGCGGCTTGCCGGTGACGCAGGCACGCGCGTTGATGTCGGTGGTGTTCATCCGCGCATATTGGTCGGCGATGATCGCCATCTCGCGCTCGCCGGTGCCCATGTCGGGGGCGGGCACATTCTGGGACGGGTTGATCAGGTCGCGCTTGATCAATTCGTAGGCGAAGCGGCGGGTGATCTTTTCCAGTTCGTCGGAATCGTAGGCACGCGGGTCGATGCAGAGCCCGCCCTTGGATCCGCCGAAGGGGGCCTCCACCAGCGCACATTTGTAGGTCATCAGCGCCGCCAGCGCCTCGACCTCGTCCTGATGGACACCGAGCGAGTATCGGATACCGCCTTTCACGGGTTCCATGTGTTCGGAATGGACGGACCGATAGCCGGTAAAAGTATGGACCTGTCCGCGCAGACGCACGCCGAAGCGCACGGTGTAGGTCGAGTTGCAGACGCGGATCTTTTCCTCGAGGCCCGGCGGCAGATCCAGCAGCGCGGCAGCACGGTTGAACATCAGGTCTACGGATTCGCGGAAACTGGGTTCCACCCGGTCGATCATCATGGCGCTTCTCCCTTTCGCCGAGCCCCCACGGGGCGAAGGTGCCGCAGGGCCGCGAACACCCGATCCCACATGGCCACAGCCAATGTCATGGCGCAACCTTGGGCTGTGCACGAATCTGACCCTCTGACCCTGCTCCCGGAAGTGTAAAGGACCCGTTTCCTCCACGCTCCCGCCCCAATTCTGCCTTGCTTCAGAGGGACAAATGGCTTCGGTGCAATGGGTCCAGGTCCGAGTCGCGCCATGCGGGAACATCAAAAACGGAGCGACGGCAATGACCGGCCTCATCAACACCATGGCGACATCGGCCAGCGCGATCCTGGCACGGTTCGCACGGCGGGAAGACGGAACCGTTACAGCCTTCGCGGTGATGCTGTTCGTGATAATGGTGGGCGCAAGTGGCATCGCCATCGACGTGATGCGCTATGAAACCCAGCGCACTCAATTGCAATACACGCTGGATCGCGCGGTTCTGGCGGCGGCCTCGTTGACCCAGCCCTATGACCCCGAAGGCGTTGTGCGCGACTACTTCTCCATCGCCGGGCTCGAGGGATATCGCCTTGATGTGCGCGTCGACGAAGGGCTCAATTTCCGCCGCGTTCACGCCTATGCCGAGCTTGAGACCCGGTCGCTGTTCATGCAGTTGTTCGGGGTGCGCGTCATGACGTCGCCCGCCATCGGCGCGGCGGAGGAGCGGGTGCGCAACATCGAGATTTCCATGGTCCTCGATATCTCGGGCTCTATGGGACAAAACAACCGGATGACGAACATGCGCCCCGCCGCGCGTGACTTCGTTGCCGAGGTTCTGGCCGCCAACACCAACGTGCAGAACGAAAACCTCGTGTCCGTGTCGATCGTGCCCTACAACGGCATGGTCAATTCCGGCGCGATGATCGACAGCGTTTTCACCTTCGACGACGTGCATTCCGCGTCCAATTGCCCGCGCTTCCTGCCGGAGGACTTCTTGACGACCGCCATCGACCCATCGGTGCCGATCCGGCGCATCGCCCATTGGGACTATAACCGTCGCTCCAGCGATCAGGCTTTCCAGTCGGCCTATTGCCCGACCAACCAACGCGGTGCGATCCTGCCCTGGCAACACCAGGTCGAGCCACTTCACACCATGATCAACAACCTGCCGGTCGGCGGCTGGACCGCGATCGATGTCGGCATGCGCTGGGGCGTGGCCCTGCTGGATCCGGCCGCCGCCCCGGCGGTGGGCGACCTGATCGCCGCCGGCCAGGTGCACAGCGATTTCGGGAGCCGCCCCGCCCCCTACCGCGACGAAGACCCCTCCACCGTGCTGGACGACGAGACTGTCAAGGTCGTGGTCCTGATGACAGACGGCGCAAACACGAACCAGTACGACTTGCGCGACGTCTATGACAATGCCGGCCGCTATATCGGTTACCGCGAAGGCTATGCGCCAATCTTCTACGACATCGACGAAGACCAATATTCCGTCTGGTGGGAAGATCAGGGGCAGTTCTGGATACCGACCGGCGATCCGCGTGAGCCGAACGGGTATTGGCAGGCCACGCCCTATGGCGGCTGGTCCCAGTATGGCATCACCTCGGCGGAATTCAACGAGGACCGTGCCAACGCCTTCGTTCCCTCCGAGGCTTCGGGCGGCACCGTGCTGCTCTGGGCAGACCTCTGGGCCAACTACACTGCCGAATGGATTTCCGAGGAATGGTTCGAGGAACCGGCGCGCGCGTCGGGCAACTGGACCTTCCACGACCAGGTTGCCTCCAACTCCAGCTATCGGTTCGCAGGCCAGACCGAGGGCGACACGAACCTGCGCGCCATCTGCGATGCGGCCCGCGAAAACGGCATCATCGTCTTCTCCATCGGTTTCGAGGCGCCGAGCGGCGGCGAAGCGGTGATGCGCTACTGCGCTTCGTCGGACGCCCATTTCTACGACGTGGAAGGGCTCGAGATCAGCCAGGCCTTCGCCTCGATCGCGCGGACCATCAACCAGTTGCGGCTGATCCAATGATGCGCGGGCGCGGAAAGAAGGTGCGGGACGCCCGCGTTCTCGATCGCTTGCGCGCGTTCCGCGACGACGAAAGCGCCACGGCGACGCTGGAGCTGGTGATCGTCTTCCCGCTGCTCATGATTGTCTTCATGGCCTCGTTCGAGACCGCGATGATCCTGACCCGCCAGATCGTGCTGGAGCGTGTGCTGGACATGTCGACGCGGGTTCTGCGGCTGACGCAAGGCGTCAACACCAATGCCGAAGAGATCCGCCAGACGATGTGCCAGAACACGACCGTCTTGCCGAATTGCCTCGAACTGCTGTCCATCGACCTCATCCGCATCGACCGCACCACCTACGCGATGCCCCCCGACAACCAGATCTGCGCCAATCGCGGCGCCGATGAGATCGTGGCCCCCGAGAACGAATTCGAGATCGGAATGGACAACGACTTCATGCTGATCCGCACCTGCCTGATCGTCGATACGGTCCTTCCGATGTCGGGCTTCGGGCTGAACCTTGCCCGGGACGATTCCGGTGCGATGCACATGTTGGCGACCACCATCTTCGTCAACGAGCCGGATTGAGGACGCATCAGATGAAACACGCCATGGTCCGTTTTCTCAAGGATAGATCGGCCGCCGTCGCGTTCGAGACGATCATCATTTTCCCCCTACTTGTCTGGGCATGGATCGGCACTTTCGCGTTCTTCGACGCCTACCGGGTGTATAACAGCTCGATCAAGGCGACCTTCACGGTGGCCGACCTCATCTCGCGGCAGACATCGACCGTTTATGGCTATGACATCGTCGGCATGGCCGCCATGTTGCAATCGATGATCCGCGACACCGACGGTGTGGAGGTCCGGGTGACGCAGATCCTGCGCGACACGGCCGGCGATTACCGTGTCGACTGGAGTCAAGCCACCGGCACACGGGCGCAACTTTACACTGCCAACCTCGCCGCGATGGAAGATCGCCTGCCCGACATGGCCAATGGCGAGCGCGTCATTCTCGTTGAAAGCTTCATCGATTACGACCCGGCCTTCAACGTCGGTCTCAATGATCTGACCTTCGAGAATTTCACCCTGAGCCGTCCGCGTTACGCCGGTCAGGTGCCTTACGACCCCGAGATGATCCCGCCGTCCAGCTGAGATCGTCCCCTTGCCGACGTCGCGCAAGGGGCGGTCCATGTCGTTGAGGGACGTTCCGTTCCGCCGCCCTTGCCGCTAGTGTCGGTGCGCAGCCCAATTTCGGGCGCGGCGCTGTTGCGAGGGCAAGATGCGATATTCCGGGCTTCAGGTGCTCTGGCAGGGTCTGACGGGCAACACCGGCTGGCGCCCGGCCTGGCGCGACCCCGAGCCGAAATCATCGTATGATATCATAATTATAGGCGGTGGCGGGCATGGGCTGGCCACGGCTTTCTATCTGGCGGAAGAGCATGGGCTGACCAATGTGGCCGTGCTCGAAAAGGGCTATCTCGGCGGCGGCAATGTCGGCCGCAACACCACGATCGTGCGCGCCAATTACGGCCTTCCCGGCAATTCGGAGTTCTACAGCCATTCGCTCAAACTGTGGGAAGGGCTTGAAAACGCGCTGAATTACAACGTGATGCATTCCCAGCGGGGGGTCATCAACCTGTTCCACTCCGACGGGCAGCGCGATGCCTATGCCCGGCGCGGCAATGCCATCCTCAACCAGGGCGACGATGCGATCCTGCTGGACCGCGAAGGGGTGCGAAAGCACGCCCCATACCTCGATTTCGAACAGACGCGCTTCCCGATCTTCGGCGGTCTCTACCAGCCGCGCGGCGGCACGGCGCGCCATGATGCGGTGGCCTGGGGCTTTGCACGGGGTGCGGACCAGCGCGGCGTCGATCTGATCCAGAACTGCGAAGTCACTGGAATCGATATCGAAAATGGCGCCGTCAGGGGCGTGCAGACAACGCGCGGCGCGATCCGGGCGACGAAGGTGGGCATCGTCGTGGCCGGACGGTCCAGCCAGGTGGCGGCAATGGCGGGGCTGCGTCTACCGATCGAATCCCATGTCCTGCAAGCCTTCGTGACCGAGGGCCTGAAACCCCTGATCGACACTGTCATCACCTACGGGATGGGGCATTTCTATATCAGCCAGTCGGACAAGGGCGGGCTGGTCTTTGGCGGCGATCTGGATTTCTATCCGTCCTACGCGGCGCGGGGAAACCTGCCCATGGCCGAGCATGTGGTGGAGGCGGGAATGACCCTTATGCCCATGATCGGAAAGGCAAAAATGCTGCGCAGCTGGGGCGGGATCATGGACATGTCCTCGGACGGGTCGCCGATCATCGACCGCACGCCGATCGACGGGCTCTATTTCAACGGCGGCTGGTGTTACGGCGGGTTCAAGGCCACGCCCGGCTCCGGCAATGTCTTCGCGCACCTGATCGCGACGGACCGCCCGCATCCGGCGGCCACGAAGTACCGGCTGGAACGCTTCGCCACGGGCCGGGGCATCATGGACGAAGAAGCGACCGGGTCGCAGCACAACCTGCATTAGACCCAAACGGGACGAATTGGTCCCGTTTCGGGATGAGAAGAGGTAGATCAATTGTATATCAATTGCCCCCATTGCGGCGACCGCGACCTCCGGGAATTCACCCCTCGGGGCCATGCGGTCGGCAGGGAGCGCCCCGAGGGCGAGACGTGGTCGGACGCCTGGCACGACTTCATCCATCTGCGCGACAACATCGCCGGACGGCAGGCGGAGCTTTGGCACCATTCCGGCGGCTGCGGCGCGTGGCTGGTGGTGGATCGCTCCACGACGACGCACGAGATCTTCGGGACGCGGCTGGCGGCGGAGATCGCGCGATGAGGTTGGATGGAAAAGGTCTGATCGACCGGGACGCGGCCGTGTCGTTCTCCTTCGACGGCAAGACCGTGACCGGCTTCAAGGGCGACACGGTCGCCTCGGCGCTGCTGGCCAATGGCGTGAAGCTGGTGGGCCGTTCGTTCAAGTATCACCGCCCGCGCGGCGTCCTGACCGCCGGGTCGGAGGAGCCGAACGCCCTGATCCAGGTGGGCACCGGCGACGCGATGCTGCCCAATGTCCGCGCCACGGTGCAGGAGGTGCATGACGGGCTGGTCACCACCAGCCAGAACCGCATCGGGCCGCTGGACCGCGACCTGCTGAGCGTGAACGACCTGTTGCCGGCCTTTCTGAGCGCGGGCTTCTATTACAAGACGTTCATGTGGCCGCGCGCCTTCTGGGAAAAGGTCTATGAACCCGCGATCAGGCGCGCCGCCGGTCTGGGACGCATGACGAAAGGCGCCAACCCGGAAGACAGCGAACGCGCCTTCGCCTTCTGCGACGTGCTGGTGATCGGCGGCGGGCCTGCGGGGCTGATGGCGGCGCTGACGGCGGCGCGATCCGGCGCGGATGTCCTTCTTCTGGAAGAAAGCGCGGCGCTTGGCGGGCGTTTGCTGTCGGACGGCGAAACCGTCGAGGGTGTTCCGGCGGCGATCTGGGTGGCGGAGACGGAGGCCGCCCTGCACGCGACGGGCCGCGTGCGGATCATGACACGGACCTGCGCCACCGGCCTGTATGACGGGCTGACCTTCGGCGCGGTGGAGCGGGTGGGGGCGCATCTGCCCCATGCGCCGTCCTTTGCGCCCGCCCTGCCCCGCGAATGTTTCTGGCGCATCCGCGCGGCGCAGGCAGTGCTGGCGGCGGGCGCGTTGGAACGCCCCATCGCCTTTCCGATGAACGACCGGCCCGGCATCATGATGGCCTCGGCCATCCGCACCTATGTCAACCGCTTTGGCGTGACGCCCGGCGAGACGGTCGCGATCTTCGCCACCAATGACGACGCGCATCGGACGGCTGTGCAGTTGATGGAAGCGGGGGTCGAGGTTGCCGCCGTGATCGACCCGCGCGCCGATGCGCAGGCCCTGGGCGACTACCGGCTCCATGCCGCGGCGGAGGTCATCGACACGAAGGGCCGGCAGGCGCTGCGCGAGATCACCGTGCGCAAGGGCAGCACCGAGTTCAGGATCGCCGCGGATTGCCTTGGCATGTCGGGCGGCTGGAACCCGACGCTGCACCTGACCTGCCACCTTGGCGCGCGGCCCGTTTGGAACGCCGACATCGCGGCCTTCGTCCCGGCGGAGGGGGCCGTCGCGGGCCTGCACCCGGCGGGCGCGTGCCGCGGGACCTACGACACGGCGGGCTGCCTGGCCGACGGGGTCGCGGCGGCGGCAGCGGCGCTCAAGGCCCTGGGCAAGCGGGTGAAACGCCCCGCCCTGCCGATGGCCGAGGACGCGGCCGGCGCCTCCGTCGCGCTGTGGAGCGTGGCGGGCAAGGGGCGCGCCTGGCTCGACTTCGCCAATGACGTGACGACGAAGGACGTCAGGCAATCGGCGGCGGAGGGCTACCGCTCCGTCGAGCACATGAAGCGCTACACCACGCAGGGCATGGCCCCGGACCAGGGGAAATCGTCGAATATCGGCGCGCTGGCGGTTCTGGCCGACGCGACCGGCCGCGGCATCCCCGAAACCGGCACCACCACCTATCGCCCGCCCTTCACGCCGGTGGCGCTTGGCACGCTGGGGGCGGGGGCGCAGGGCAAGGGCTTTGCGCCGGAGCGTTTCACGACGTCCGACGCGGCGGCGCGCGCGCGCGGGGCGCCGATGATCGCCGTGGGGCTGTGGTATCGCCCGTCCTACCTGCCCCTGCCCGGCGAGACGACGTGGCGCGACACCTGCGACCGCGAGGTGCGGATGGTGCGCGCGGCCGTGGGGGTGGTCGATGTCTCGACCCTGGGCAAGATCGAGGTGATCGGGCCGGATGCGGGCAGGTTCCTCGACTTCTTGTATACGAATACCTTCTCCACCCTGAAGCCGGGGCGTGTGCGCTATGGCCTGATGCTGCGCGAGGACGGGCATGTGATGGATGACGGCACCACCGCCTGTCTGG
>Ga0210015_1005299_pt1 | contig 10524 bp, 10 predicted proteins | sample CryGeymeta201522_FD_185471 | JGI IMG/M metagenome (GOLD analysis project Ga0210015, IMG submission 185471) | Groundwater microbial communities from Crystal Geyser aquifers in Utah, USA - Crystal Geyser metaG 2015-22 (SPAdes) (version 2) | ecosystem: Environmental > Aquatic > Deep subsurface >...
TCATGATTGAAACCCCATTTAAAACTTTAATTGATTTTATTGAAAACTGGAGACAATTCTTAAAAGAAAGAAAAGCCGCTTTCCATTAATTCAAAAAAGCTCCAAGAGTTCCGACCTTCAAGGTGTAACAGCTCAAGCTAAAAAATTTCTCTTGTAAACAGCTCGCAGTCCGTTAACATTCCAAGAAACAATTCTCATTGCCAATTAAATATTACTTTCACTCCTTAAAAATCTCTCCCTCTAAACTTCTGGCTAAACCAAGAAAAAACTGGTTCATTTTTTCTCTGTCAAAGGATTTAAGCATTCTGGGGAAATCTTTTTCTTCGAGTATCGTGGCATCGAGAAAATGTCTTGATAATGTTTTCGGGTCAACGTGCAAATCAAACTTGTTTCTTGCATAGGAAACCAATTCTTTTAAGGTAAAATCTTTCTCTTTTTGAAAAATAAAATAGAGATCAATATAATCCCGCAGTCTTGGGTGTTAGAATAAAGTAAAGACTTTATTGGTGACTATATCAAAGACGGAATCGACCTTCAAGTTGTTTATCTTCTTACCTAAATCAGCTCTAATTTGCGGATAAGGATAAGAACAAAAATCAACCTTCAGTTTTTGGGTTTTTAAATCCAGAAAATACATAAAACGATTCCCGTCTTTCCTAAGAATATCCATATCTTGTAGTCCAATGGCATTTGTATTCTTTTTTAAAAAAATAGTGATATAAGTTGTATCAAACTCTTCTTCAGAAAAAAAATCCAAATCCTCAGAAAGTCGACGTTGCAAATAAAATTCAGCCAACGCAGTTCCTTCAGTAAAGTAAAACCGTTTGGTGATTGGAGAATACTGGCTTATTTTTCCCAAAAGTACTTTTTGGGCTTGGGTGAGTATGGTTTGTGCGATAAAAAAACTCAATTAGACTTCTTTCTTTAGAATCAACTTTCTCTTTTATCTTTGACCAATTTTTTTTAATTTCACTTTTACTTAATTTCTCCCCATCTAAGCCGTAATTTATCAACTGCGTCAGCCGCCAAACCCGATCCCCTTCCGGGTCTTCTTTTTTAAATTTTTCCTCGTCCGTTGACCAGTTATACATAAGTCAATTATAGCAAAAATGAGGGTAAAATGTTAAAATTCCAGTTCTTTTTTTCTGAAAAGCCTCACCTGTTGCTTTAAGAAATGTTGAATTTCCAAAACTGAAGGTTCTTCTTTAACAAAAGAAATTTTTGAAACTTCAATATCCTCAAAATAAATCAGTTGTTCTAAAAAAAGTTTTGGATTAAATTCTACCCCAAATTTTTTCTCGCCTAACCTAATTAATTCAAAAATATCCACAGTTTTATTTTTTAGAATAAAAAACAAGTCAATATAATCGCGCCAAGCTGCCCGGCGGCCAACAGTATAGGCTTTATCGGCGGCAATATCTTCAATAGCGTAAAGAGGCAAAGACGAAGTAACAATTTCAGGAAATACTGATTTGTACGGGTAATAAAGCAGAGTAATATCCACGTTGTTATTAGTAATAACCGTCAATTGTTCGAGGGTATTTATTTGGATTTCCGCTAGTTTAAAAGTCCTTTTTATTTTCAAAAGGTCTTCTTTTTTTAGCGGTCTTTCTAAAAACAAATCAAAATCAAAAGAGAGACGGTGGGCAATCTGTAAAGACAAAGCGGTTCCGCCTCCTAAAATAGCTGTTTTGGAGAAAATTTTTAACTTCTCAAAAACCTTTCTTCTCTCTTTATCTAATAATTCGAGGTGTATTGACGACATATTTTTCCTTAACAAGAGGGGTATTGCCCATCTCCAGTAAGATTTCTTTAACGAAATTAAAAGTTGACGGCCGGTAAGTCTTTATCGGGTGGCGCAAAAAAATATTCTTAATTTCTTGTAATGGATAATTTTTAAACAACCATTTTATCTCTTTAAGTCCGCCATAAGCCAAAATCTGGTTGGCAATATAGACCTTATCTTTTTGGAGGTCTAATTGGCTAACTTTAACTGACCAAAGAAACGGCTGAAGTTTTTTAGGAACTTTTTTCATCCTGCGTAAATTGTAGCACAAAGCCAATCCAAATGGTAAAATACGCCTAATGGATAAAACTTACAATCCGGAAAATACTGAAGATAAAATTTATTCTCTTTGGGAAAAAGGCGGGTATTTTCAACCAAAAATTGATTCCAAGAAAAAACCCTTTGCTATTATTCTTCCCTTACCAAATGCCAGTGATCCCATGCATATGGGTCACGCAGTCTTTGTTATTGAAGATATTATGTGCCGTTATCACCGCATGCTTGGTGAACCAACCTTATGGCTTCCCGGTTCCGATCACGCCGGTATTGAAACCCAATTTGTTTTTGAAAAGAAATTAAAAAAAGAAGGCAAAAGTAGATTTGATTTTGACAGGCAAACCCTTTACCAAATGATTTGGAATTTTGTGGAGGAAAACCGGGAAATAAATGTTACTCAAATGAAAAAGTTAGGCTTTTCTATGGATTGGACCAGATATCATTACAGTTTAGAACCAAAAATCGTAGAAAATGTTTTTGCCACTTTCCGCAAACTTTATAAAGACGGACTCATCTACAGAAAAGAAAAAATTGTCAACTATTGCACTTTTTGCGGGACAGCTTTCTCGGATTTGGAAGTTGACCATCTGGAAAAAGATGAATTCCTTTACTATCTTGACTACGGCCCAATTCAAATCGCGACCACTAGACCAGAAACAATTTTCGCCGATGTCGCCGTGGCAGTCAATCCAAAAGATCAGAGATACCTTGATCTTGTCGGGAAAAAAGCTATTATCCCTTTAATTAATAAGGAAGTTCCCATTATTGCCGACGAATTGGTTGAAATTGGGTTTGGAACCGGCGCTTTAAAAATCACCCCTGCACACGATACGACTGATTTTGAAATTGGTCAAAAACATAATTTACCGGTAATTTCTTGCATTGATTTTTCCGGTAAAATGATTAACGTGATACCAGAGTTGGAAGGACTTTTTTTAAAACAAGCCAAAGAAAAGACAATCGGGCTTTTGAAGCAAGCCGGAAAATTAGTTAAAACAGAATCCCTTCATCATACAGTTGGTTTTTGCTATCGCTGCAAAAATGTCATCGAACCGCTTTTAATGCCTCAATGGTTTGTAAAAATTGACTCTTTGGCAAAACCGGCAATTAAAGCAGTTGAGGAAGGAAAAATTAAATTCTTTCCGGTACGTTTCAAAAAAACGTTTTTAGACTGGATGAAAAATATCCGGGATTGGAATATCAGCCGGCAAATTGTTTGGGGTCCACAAATTCCTGCTTGGTATTGTTTAAATTGTAATCCAAAAATAAAATTAAATTTTTTAGGTAAAGATAAAAAAATTGTTTCTGGTACTTTTGTGGAAGTTAAAGACAAATACAGTTTCGAGGAAATTAAAAATGGATTACAGTCTTTAACTGCTCCTGTTGATACAAAATATTTATTAGAAAAGAAAGGAAAATGTCCAGACTGCCAAAGTAATCATCTTCTTCAGGAAACCGATACTTTCGATACTTGGTTTCTGTCCGGTCAATGGCCATTAAATTCTTTAGGTTTTAATGTTGAAAATCCTGAAAAAAGCTCCGAAGACTTTAAATATTTTTATCCCACCAGCGTAATGGACACCATGTGGGACATACTCTTTTTTTGGGTTGCCAGAATGACCATGTTTGGGTTATATTTGGCAGGTGATGTTCCTTTCAAAACAGTCCACCTCCACGCGAGAGTGGTTGACAAACATGGCCAAAAAATGAGCAAAAGCAAAGGCAACGTTATTGATCCAATTCCAATGATGAAAAAATATGGTACAGATGCCTTACGAATGTCGTTAGTTTTTGGAATTGCTCCAGCTTCAGATATCGTCGTTTCTGAAGAGAAAATAATGGCGATGAGAAATTTTGCCAACAAAATTTGGAATGCAGCGAGATTTGTTATCACAAATCTCGAACTCAAAAATCAAAATTCAAAAATCAAAATTGAAGAGGAAAATATTTGGAAAAATACAGAGAACTCTGATGATAAGTGGATTCTTTCCGAATTGGACAAAATTACCAAAACAGTCACCAAACAAATTGAAACTTATCATTTCGGCCAAGCAGCAGAAACCCTTTATGAATTTTTCTGGCATGTTTTCTGCGACAAATATATCGAGATGACCAAGCCACGCCTTTTTTCCAAAGATAATCCCGATTTTAAACCCGATGAATCAGCTCTTTGTACTTTGTACTCTGTCCTTTGTACTTCGTTAAAGCTTCTCCATCCGTTCATGCCTTATGTGACCGAAACTATTTGGCAACAATTACCAAATAAACCGCAAAAGCCTCTTATTGTTTCCGAGTGGCCTAAAACTTAGCCCTCCATTGTAAATTTTCTTCTCAAAATCTAAAATGAACTGATGGTTCAAAAAGAAAAAGAGAGATTTAAGGTTAATAAAGTTCCAAAAAGTATTTTGGTCGGTTTTCTTTTTTTTCTTATCTCACTTGTCTTTTTAGATAATTACAACCACCGTTTAAAAGCAAGGGTTTTAGGGATAAATATTCAACTTCAGGCTGACCAAAAAAGAATTTTTGAATGGGAGCAACTTTTAGCAGAAAAGCCTGATTACCGTGACGGTTGGTTACAACTTTCTTCTTTGTACGCCAAGGTGGGTAATGTTAAAAAATCCAAGGAAGCTTTTAATAACGCTAAGAAAATTGACCCGAATTTTGAAGAGCTCCCCTCTTTGGAAAAATTACTCGAAGAATGAGGTGACCAGAGGAGAGTTATTCTTTCTGGTCTTCTTTTGGTTCTTCCGTCTTTGGTTCCGCCCCTTCAACCGGAACTTCACCTTCAACCGGAACTTTTTCAGCTACCGGAACTTCTACTTTCTCTTCGGCCGCCAAAGGCTCAATTCTGGCCAAAACCGTTTCTTCTTCCAGAGAAGGCTTAACTTTGGTGCGGTCAAAAGCCAGATTTTTAAGAAGCACCTGGTCGCCGACATTGGCCAGTTTATTTACCTCCACGACAAAATTCTCCGGCAAATCCAAAGGTAGCGCCTCGACTTCTATTTCCGAAATTGTCTGAATCAAAATTCCCAGTTTTTGCTGGACGGCCGGAGCTTCACCCGAAAGAGCCACCGGCACTTTGGCGCTGATTTTTTCCGTCAAAAGAATTTGTCTTAGGTCAACATGAAGAGTCTCCCCAGACAAGGGGTCACGCTGAAGATTTTGGATAAGAATCAGCCTTTTTTCTTTTTCGCCTTCAATATTAAGCTTGACAATACCCGTTTCCCCCACGTCGGAAAAAACTTTCTGAAATTCTTCTTTCTTTAAGGAAATCGAAACCGAAGCAGTTTTTTTACCGTAAACATTGGCGGGAATTAAACCTTCTTTACGGAGATTTTTAACTTTTCGACCACAAATAGTTCTTTTTTCTGCCTTGAGCTTGGTTTCCTGCATAAATGCAATTCTAACAGAAGCCTCTGGTTATTGCAACCGACTCTAATGGGCCAGGTCGATTTGAAAAATTAAATCACGGTCCAGTTTCCCCTGGATTAAAAGTTTACCTTCGCCAATCACGGCGGACGGGATAACCCTCAAGGGAACGAAACCTGCGGGGTAAACAAAACTTAAAGTATAGTCCGAAGGATAGGCGCCGGGCTGCTTTTGCAATAAAAGCAGGTACGAACTTAACTTTTTCGACAGATCAACTTTTTGCGGAAGCTCATATTTAATTTCGATTGATTGCTGTGATTTTATCGGTACGTCCAAAAGAAAGCTAAAAAGGCTTTTTTCGTGGTCTTCGGTGTTTTCAAAATTCTTAAAATCGTAGGGCAGCCAGAGATCGGAATTTTTCGGGTCGGACAAGGAAACAGCGGTAACCCTGGCTCCTTTAGGCAAGTAAAGCCGCAGATAATTTTTGTAACGTCCGGCCGGCCAGGTCTCGGCCGGGCTTTTATTGTCATAGGCAACAGTTAATTTTTCCGAAACTCCCCCGTCGGGCAGTAAAGAGATTTCCTGGCTGATTTTTCTTTCCACAAAATAATTGGCTTTATTGATTCCCACGTTTGCTTCGTTAATTAAAAGGAAATCAGCAAAAATCGGCTGGTTGGTCATCACTGGTTGGTACTCACGAATCTTTCCTGCCCAGTTCAAACCGGAAAAAACATTCTCTATTTCGGGACTGTCAAAATAGGCCAAAACTTCCTTCTGCTCCAAACCGGCAAAAACCGCTCCCCCGACACTGATTAACTCTTTTCCCTTGGTATTTTTAATTTTTTCAAAAAGGGCTTGGGCCAAACTGCCTAAAAAATCTTTTTTCTGTGTCGACCCGGGAAAAGTGGCCAATTCCGCATAATACTCCGCCTTTTGGAAAAGATTATCTTTATTAATTTTCTCCTGATATTCCGGGACAGCGACTTCCCCTAAGGCGCCCATGACTTTGGCCGCTGCTTCCAGAGTTACGGCAACCGTTCCGTCAACCGAAACTTGCATTTCTTTGTCCAAAAACCACTGGGCTCTTTGGGCGGAAACACTAAAATCGGGGTCCCAGTTCGAATCCCTGAGATACCAACTAGCTTCACCCAAGTATTCTTTCAGTTTTGCCGGCGGCTCAACATGGCCTTTTAACTGACCGTCAGCCTGATAAACATCAGAAACTTCAAAGTCTAAAAGCTGACCTTTTTCCAAGCTGACCACGGCAAAGGAACCGATAAAGCCGCCAGTTGGTCTTAGTTCAGCGTTGTTTTCAAAAAGCACCAAATAAGTTTTCCGGCCTTTAAAACCCAAAATCTCCGGCATCACTCCCAGAAGGTTTTGACCTTTTAAAAGAATTTCCCGCGACTCCAGTAAATATTTCTTAATTTTTTCGAAAAGGTCGTCCCGATGAATAAACCGAAAAACCGGCTCGACTTTAGTCAGGGAAGTTTGGGTTAAGGAAGCCCGTTCATAAGCAAAACCCAAATTGGCTTTAATCGCCCCCAAGGCTTCTTCTTTACCTCCTCCTCCATTAATAAAATCGTTAATCCAAGCAGACCAATCCCGACTGGCTAAAAGAGCGAATTTATAGGTAACGTTTAAATTCTGGGCAAAAAGCAGGGTTTCGTTAATTGCCTCGGTTTCCTTGTCTAAACCAAGAAGACCATAAAAAGGGCTGGTCGTTAAAACCACTTTCCGAGCAAAGTTAAGGTTTCTTCCGCCGCTTTCATTTTTTTTGATAGCCAGAGAAAAATTGCTCCTATCAATGGCTTCTTGGGATTTCTGCACGTCCCTTATTCCCGCAGTGCCAAAGATACCAGCCAAAGCCAAAGGAACCACAAACGAAAAAAAGACTAAGCCAAGAAATAATAAAATACCAAAAAGAATTTTCCTTGTTTGGGGTGCTGCCCTTTTCTCTTCTTTGAAAAAAAGATTCAAGTTTTCTTTGTCTTTATCTTTAATTACTAATGGCTTAATCTCCTTTTCAAAAACGGGAGCCTTAGATCTCGTTTCTTCAGAGAGACTTTCTTTTGTTTGAGGAATATTTTTTCTAAACCAGTTAACGGTTTTTTCAACCTCTTCATTTAAATCGTCAGTAAGGCAAATTTCTTCAAAAGGAAACTTTTTTTTCTCTATCTTTATTTCCTTTCCTAAAAAATTAGGATGAAAAGAAGAATAATAGTTAGCCGCCAGTTCCCCAAATTTTTGAAAAGAAATCTCTTCTCCTTTTAAAAAATAGGCTTTTGACTTAGTCTCAGGAATAAAAATTGTTTTGACCATTTCCTTGACTAAATTATCAACAAAAAGAGGAAAAACTTTTTTCTCTTTGTTTTCGGTAATTGCTCCTTTGTTTTCCCAAATTCCTGCTTTAAAAAACTTAGCCAAAAGCCCTTCTTCAATTCTCGGACCAAAAATATTTTCAAAAACAACTAAACGCCGGTTTTTATCTCCCTCCTTAACTAAGTTAAAATATTTTTCCAAACCGGGATTTTCGATCGAGCAACAAATCAGAGTTTTGCACAAATACTTTTCCGTCAGCCAGTTAATCTCGTCAGCACAAGAAAGTAAAATTTCGTTTTCCGCGGGAAAATGAAAAAGATAACTAAGTTTGTTTATTTTTTCAATCTCGGAAATTGAATTTAAAAAAACAAAATTATTTTTCTCAAGAAGATAGTAAAATGTCTCTTTTTTTTCTTTACCAAAGTAGTAAACCAGGCAACCATGATCAAGAAGCGCATCAACCAACCTAATAGATATCTCGCCTAGCTCATCAATTACCAAAACATTGGTGTAATAATCAAACTCCGTTTTTAAATTTAAAATATTTTCGGGCATTAAAAATATTCTAAACTAAATATCGCGTTATGACAATTCTAAAAAAAGACGTGAAAGGCCTATAATTATTTTTTAAGGGAGAATTTTTTTTCAAGTTTACCTATTTTTTCGAAGTATTTAAAGAAAAATCTAAAGCCTGATTGACCAAAAAGTCCGCCGTTTTATTTTTATTGCGATTAATCGCCTGAAAGGAAATTTTCCCGCCAATTTCCTTTTCCATCTTTTTAACCTGAACAAAAAAATCTCTCAAAATGGCATTTTTAATTTTGAAAAGTCCTTTCAGTTGGTTTACCACCAACAAAGAATCAAGAAAAAAATTAAGATCCGGTCTTCCCTCTTTCGCTTTTTCTTTTATCCACTTTAAAGCCTCAATAACGGCTAGGTATTCCGCCTGATTATTGGTCCTCTCTCCGATTCTCTTGCCAAACTTAACAACTTCCCCACCGACGTCATCAGTAATATAAACTCCAATCGCGGCCGGTCCGGGGTTGCCCCTGGCTCCTCCATCGGTATGAATTAAAAAAACTTTTTTCATTTAATAACTATACCCAACATTCTCCAATTTGTAACTTATTAACCAAGATGTTGGGTTCATTTTAACCAGTCTGATAACGATATATCAATATTCAAAACAAATGGAAATATGACCTTCTGTTTTGAACTGGCTATAACTTATCAAAAAAATGCTCTTTTTTGTTGAGGAGTTTACCTAAATTTTCCCCAAAAGCCTTTGGAGAAAAGCGCAGATTAAAGTTTCTTGCCAAAAAATTCTGGGTAAAAATGAAAATAGTCAGCTCGGTCAAAATGGTGATGACGGCGGCGGCCGGGAAAGAGAAAAGCGGAATAAAAACCAAATTAAGGGACAAATTAACCAAAAAGGCGATCAAGGAGAAAGCCAATAATTTTTTTTGCTTTCCCAAAGCGATCATCAAAAATCCGGTTAAGTGATTAAGATAAGAAAAAAAAGTCGCCCCCAAAAGTAAACGTAAAGCTAAAATAGAGGGAGTAAAGCCTGGGCCGGCAATTACTTTAATCACCCAAGGAGCGAAGATCAATCCCCCGCTTAAAAGAATAAAACCGGAGAGCAATAAAAGAGTAAAAGCTTTTTCATAAATTTGTCTCAATTTTTTCAAATCATCCTTTAATGAGGATAAAAGAGGAAAAAGGCTGTTCATTAAAAAAGCCGCTCCCAAAACCAGATTGCCGTGAATTTTATAGGCTAAACCATAATAACCAACGATACTAATGGGAAAAAATGTTTTTAAGATAAAGGAGTCAATCCCCCGGTCGTAAACAGAAAAGATTAAAAAATAAACACCTAGAGGCAGGGCTTCTTTAAAAAGGCGAACCATTTCCTTTTTAACAAAACTTGGCTTTAAAAAATGGTATTGACGGCTAATAAACCAACCTAATATCGCTGAAACTAAAGCTGAAGTTAACCAAAAAAACATGAGTAAATTTAAGGAAACACTTCTTCCTAATACTTTAAAAACAAAAATTAAGATCAAAAATAAAAGCGAGGCAAAAATTTCCAAAGTCGAGGCTAAGTCCAGACGTAAATTGGCTTGTAAAACTCCCTGGCTCACCGTGCGCAAGGTTAGAAAAAAGACGACAAAGGAAGCAATAAAGGCGGACAGACGCAAACCGGCAAACTGCGGCAAAAACAATATTGCCAGATTAAAGAGAAAAAACAACATTAGGGTTAAAATTGACCGCAAAGCCAAAATCTGATCAAAAACCGCTCCTTTTTCGTCTTTTTTAGCAGAAGACTCTCTAACCCCAGTTAAAGTTACTCCTAAATCAGAAAGACTTATAAAAATAAAAATAAACGAAGTAATAAAAATATAATTACCATAACCGGTAGAACCAAACATCCGCGTCAATAAGCCTGTAGTTAAAAGAGAAATTAAAACGACCAATCCCCGACTGGCAACCTGAGAGAAAGTATTAACCACTACCCGAATTCCGGACTTCATTGCCTCATTTTAACACGATTAAGAAGCTAAAGATAAGCTCAAGACCAAGACAAAAATGAGTTGGTTTTGAATCAAAGTCAAGGAATAATGATCAAAAAGTCCGGTGAGTAAAATTGCCAATAAGGAGACCAGTAGCCTGAATTTAAGATTGAAGACCGGAGAACAAACGAGTTTTTTTACCGCCAAAAGCAGTATTCCCAAAAAAAGACCCAAACCTAAGATGCCTGTTTCCGCCGCCAT
>Ga0210015_1005300_pt1 | contig 10523 bp, 6 predicted proteins | sample CryGeymeta201522_FD_185471 | JGI IMG/M metagenome (GOLD analysis project Ga0210015, IMG submission 185471) | Groundwater microbial communities from Crystal Geyser aquifers in Utah, USA - Crystal Geyser metaG 2015-22 (SPAdes) (version 2) | ecosystem: Environmental > Aquatic > Deep subsurface >...
TGCCATAAGGCGCGGCGTAACTGAGCAGGGTGAGCGTCCGCCAGGCGTAGGAATGTTCCGTCAGCCAGCCGCCGAGGGTGAATTGGCCTGTCTTGTATTTGAGCCAGTCGTTGTCCTGGAAACGCTCGTTGATATCGGCTTCCCGGCCTTCGGTATAGTCCAGGAAACTGGTGCCAATGACCACCAGGCGCGGATGATATTTTGGGATCAGGATTTTGCCCAGGATGGAGGTTACCCAGATTTGCGATCCCGTCACTCCAAAGTTGTAACAGGTGAGCGATTCCCCGCCCGCGGCTTCGTAGGCCTGGGCGAAGGCGACGGGGTCCACCTCGCGGAAAGCCTGCGAACTGCCGAAGACGAAGCAATCCGGCGCGCCGTTCTCCTGGACGAATTTGTCCAGCATATTGAGTTGCAGTTCCATTTGGGTGTGATTGATTCCGTACGCCTGATAAGGGATCTGCACCTGCACGAACGAAGTCCGCGCAACCAACTCTCCCAAAATGCACAACGCCAGGAACAGAATTGTCCCGTACACAGACACAGATGTGCGCGGACGGTGTATATTTAATGAAACACGATGGTCAAACCCGTTCAAGAAGCTTCCTCCAATGAAAATTAAGCTCCCCCATTCTACCTGATTCTAGCAAATAGGTTACGTTTGAAACAAGACGACGAGACGTTGCCGTGCTGACGGTAGACTTTGTAAATCCGAGTTTAGGCACCCACTCTCCAAGATACAGTGTATTCATTTCTGGCTTGCTGACGCAGTTACATTTTCCAGCAGGTAGTCATACTTGCCCATATTCAGGTTCCACATCTCGATCACCCGTGCCCAATTCCAAAGTTCTCCCCTGACCACGAGGGCAAGCTTGTCATAATACAGGGCGATATTTTCATCCACGATCATGTTATTACCAGATTCCAGGGTTTCAAGATACCCTTCCGGAATGATGTGCCGAAAATGACCGATCCTCCAATGATTAGGGTCCTGAAGAGGCAAGCGCGCCATTAATGGGTCCGCCAGTGCATTAAGGTCAATCACGTGAACATTTGGTCCAAATCTATATCCCGCCACTCCCAGAGGGCCAACCAACTCTACTCTAGTTTTTCGCTTCGGACGGAAAATCCAATCGTCGCGCGTATAAACTGCCCTGGGTGCCCCAAACTCAAGACTTCGAAGCAGTCCGAGCGTACCCATATAAATGCCGCGCTCATCCGTGATTTCATGTTCATCCATGGCAATCCGGTAATCACGACTGCCCACCCCATAAGACGGACTGCGTTCCGGTATTAGATAAACCGGGGCGATCCCAATCAACAACACCAGGCTCAGTACAAAACCGTATACCTTAAGGGATCTGAATTCCATCATAGAGATAATTGCCGTAGAGGCAAGTAACGGGGCAGAAAAGTACCGACCACCCATAAAGTCCCCACCGATAAAGAGGATATATATGAGGTAGAGGAGGATTCCTGAAACAATTGTTTTATGGAGATCCTTGCCAAAGACAAATCCCAATCCAATAGCGAATAAGACGATCAGCAAGGTAATAGGATCCATTTTTAGGGAGTTCATATAATAAAACACGCCCTGCTGCATCAGGCTGAATGTGGATATCCCGGTACCAATCTTGGCAAAGGCGGTGTTGGGGAAGGGCGTGCCGTAATAAAAGAGGGAGAAAAGCTCCCATAGCACAAGCGGTAAAAAACCAAGACTAATGGTGATGAAAGTTTTCCATTTGTCTGTGCTTTTCAAGAACAAAATTCCCAAAGCGGGCAGAAAAAAAATGAATGTATCCAGTCGATTGAGCGCTCCCAGCGAGGCAAGTAAAGCTAGGGTAAACAATCGTGATGAAGAGATTTCCCCGCTTTCAAGAAGGATCCAAATAAATACAATCAATATTAAGTAGGTAAGCGGGTTTTCCAAGCCGGATGTTGAAAAATCCAGGAATGCTTTTGAAACAGAGAGGATCATAAGCCCCAGTATGGCGTTCCGGGTTGATGACGCGACTTTGAACGAAAGAATAGCCAATGTTATAAAAGAAAGAGCAATGGAGCCAATGATGTTCAGATAGTAAATTTGCCCTCGGCCAAGGGGATTCCCCCCCCATAAATTAAAGATATAGTTCGCGGCGGACTGCAATAGGAACCATAGCGGATGGGTAAATGTCTGCACTCGTTCGCCGATGTTATAAATCGGACCATAGCCATGGATAAAATTCTCGATAGAACGAAAGGTGATATAAGCGTCGTCGCTAACCCAAGCTATGCGTATGATCAACCATGTGCTGAATATCAGGAATGGAACTGTCAACAGCCTGTATTTGTTGAACCATGTTTTCATCATGAGCAAATTATAATTCAATATGATTTATGCGTCCTCATAAGCCGTCTTGCTCTTGCTAACAGCCTGTCTTAAACCATTCAGCACATCGGAAATCCTTAACTGGGATATCAATTCGAGATATGCCACAAGAAGAAGAAGGAGGTTTGACCAAAATAAATACCCAGGCGCAGCATACGCGCCCCAATTGTCGAAAAAATTGAAAAAAATGATATTTGACAATAGTATGGAAAAGAATAACAGGATATATTTTATGACTGAAAATTTATTTTTTGCAATCATGAAAACTACCCAGGCCTGAAACGCGGGCAGATATACGAAGTAATGAGCCCATGATGTTGGAATAATAAAGGGAATGGACGCAAAAATCAACAGGAACGACCATTGAATACGGTAGACAAGATTGGAAAAAACGATCAAAAATACCAATAGTATATTTGCCCCCAAAATCATAAGGCCAACAGCTTGTAACCTTGCCAGCCAAATATTCCCTGCCCCCTCTCCAACTAATCGCAGAACCACGCTAGGAAAATATAGTGAATTTATTGCATCGTTCCCTGTGGTCGAAAACCCTACTCCCTTTTTCAGAATGGATAGATAAAAGTTAATCGTAGGGTCGATTCCTGTAACCACTGTTGGAATCACAATCCCCAACAAAAACAGGAAAAATGCAAATGCAATCAAAAATTTTAAATCCCTTTTGAAAACAAAATACAAAACAAAGATCGCAGGGTAGAACTTGAACGCCACGGAGAATGCCAGCCAGAAGGCAGCCCAAATCCATTTTTGGGCTTGGTACAACTCCATTGTTAGGAAAATCGCCAGGGTGATTATTGCACTCACTTGACCCCATTTAAAGTTGTGCAACAATGGAAAAGCGGTTAGTGATAGAAAGAGATAGAAAAGCCTAAAAGAAAATTTGCTCCTTTGCATGGCAGGAAGCCAGTATAAAAACAGCCCAACCGACGTAATCAATTGAGCAATTCCCCAGGTGATAAGCGCGATGTTCGGGGGTTGAAAACCCCAAAGACTAAAAATTATTGCGGCAAAAGGCGAGTAATAAAAGCCTCGAGATGGAATCTGCTGACTAAAAATAGCCCCACCCATTTTATAAAAGACCCTGGAAAAATCGCAAAACAAAAGATCGCAGTGATCAATAGCGGAGACAAAATTTCCAAGGCTTCCCCATCGGAAATAATAGTAGATCAAAACCGAAAGTATAATTCCCAATTCCAAACCGAATTTACGAAAGTCGATGGATTTCATGATCAGAACCTGGTCGGAAGTTTTTATTTGTTGTAATGTGGCTACAAAATCGGACACGGGACGGTCTGCGATTAACTATTATCAGAAGGAAATCACCCAGATTCAAACTATACCAGCGTCAGGCAGATTTTGTCAACGCACATTTTTAGTATGTTAGCCCAAAGTGGAAAAGGGACATTTCTACTTTGGGCTAACAACACCCCCCTGAAGTCTTGACACAAATGCAATATGGTAAGAAAATAATTGCAACGATAAGGCAAATGCAACTTGGAGGATATAGTGATTAGCGAATCTAATAGGCGATTCTTAGGAAATACATATAGGGCGCTATTCGGTTTATTGATGATCGGTTTATCATTCTTATTAATTAGCTCACTCACTTCCTACTCACAAGTTGGGAACTCGGATCCCTCGAAACCAAATATTATTCTTATTCTTACGGATGACCAGCCAAATCACACCCTGGCTTACATGCCGAATGTTCAAAAGGAATTGGTTGCCAATGGCATCACGTTTAGTAATGCCTTCTCGACGACGCCTTTATGTTGCCCAAGCCGGTCGAGTATTTTTACCGGGTTGTATGTAAGTCATCATGGCGTAAAGACGAATCGCGCACCGGACGGCGGCGCGTTGAAATTCAATGATGAATCTACCCTGCCGGTCTGGTTGCACGATGCTGGGTATCGTACGGCTTTGATGGGTAAATATCTCAATGGTTCCAATGATTTGCCGGAGGGGTATATTCCGCCGGGCTGGGATGAATGGCAGGTTTTTCTGTCCCGTGATCCCGACCTGGCTTTTTATTACAATTATTCGCTTTCCGAAAACGGAAAAGTTGTTCAGTATGGACGGGAACCAGATGTCTATAGCACCGATCTGCTGACGAAAAGAGCCGTCCAGTTTATCAAGGATTCAGGTAACCAGCCATTTTTTCTCATGTTGAGTGTTTTTGCGCCGCATGAAACCTATCAAGCCGCTGACCGGCACAAGAACCTTTTCAAAACGGACGCGGAGTTTGAGCGTTACCGCCCGCAGAGTTATTTTGAAGAGGATCTCGGCGATAAGCCACACTGGGTCAACCAGATCAAACCTGCTGACAAAAATTACGTGGACCATGTTTATGAACGCATCCTGCGCTCCTTGATGGCAGTGGATGATTCTGTCGGCGCGCTGGTTGACACACTCGAAGAGCGCAGGATCCGCGAGAATACCGTCATTATCTTTATGTCTGATAACGGTGTTTCCATGGGCGAAAATGGTATTTTTGGAAAAAATTGTGGATATGACCCATGCCTTCATATTCCGCTCGTGATCAGCTATCTGCCATTAACGAAGGCTACCCAAACAAACGACCGTTTTGCGCTCAACATTGATATCGCTCCCACCATCATGGAACTAGCTGGGCTGAAACTTCCATCATCGGTGGATGGGCAGAGCCTCGTGCCGCTATTGGAGAATCTCCCTGCCGAATGGAGGAGGGATGGTTTCATGATCGAGCATTACCAGGATAAGGGCGATTTCGAGGAAAGCGGACTTGCGGCCATCATCCCTGGCTATTTTGGTTTTCGTACAACACAATGGAAGTATATTGAATATGATACGGGTGAACGCGAGTTATATAATTTATTCACCGATCCCTTTGAAATGAATAACCTTGCAGGTGAGCTGGAATACGAGGAGATCATTAGTTCCCTTCAATCACGGCTGTATGAAGTGAAGGGGCCTTAATTTGAGTTTGGAAACTTCCGTGCTCCTACATGTTCAATCGAGAAATAATCAATACCTTTTTTACACGACTGGAGTTTTACGTAATGCAAAAGAAAACAATTGTCCTGTTGGTTCTGCTTTTGCTCGCTGTGGGATATTTTGTATTGTTCTGGTTTCCGAACTCCACCGGCGCGCGCGACTTGAGCATGACCTACATTTTCGAAGCGGATGAACCAGCCCAATATCCCCATGCCCTGCGCCTGATGATACCCGGCAAAACGTTGAGCCAGTCTATCTATCGTTTTTTTGCCTATCAACATTACTACTATGGTTATCCATATTATTTTTACTCGGCCATCGTTGCCTTGCTGCCTTTGAAACTGACGGTTGGGCTGGATAACGTCTCCCTGAATTTTCTTTTCCTGCGGCAGTTCGTCAGCGTCCTGCCGATGCTCGCGGCGATGCTGGTGCTGGTCTACTTGCAAACGGGCTTTGAGTCGTACATCAAATCGATTGGCCTGTTTTTACTGCTACTTTCTGTGCCGGAGATCGTGACGAATACCCTGTGGTATCACCCTGAGGGGCTGGTGCTTTTGCTGATTGGTCTCACGTTTCTTTTCCTTGTCCGTGATGACTTGAAGTTTGGAAGAAACTTTTACCTTGCCGCGCTCTTCTGCGGCCTAGCGGTTGCAACGAAACTGGTTGGCTTGTTTTTCTTCCTCGCCATTCCTTATTATATTTTCCTCGGCTGGCGTCACAACCGGATCGATACTCGCAAGGCCATTGTCGTGGCGGCACAGTTTGTGACCATCATGTTTTGTACATTTGTGCTGGTCAATCCATTTCTCTTTTGGGAGTCGGAGCGAAAGTTTGCGTGGAAAACCCAGTCCGACCTGCATGATGCCATGGGGGCTGGCTTTATTGTGGAATATACCAGCGGCCCTCTGGATTGGTACAACCTAGTCGTGAAGAAATTCAGCATTCCTGCATTTCTCCTGCTCTCGGCTGTTTCGGTTGTAATTGGTGCTCTTAAGGGACCGCGACGCCTTCTCAACCAACTCATCATTATCTGGGCGGTTCCGTTTGCTATTTACATTTTGGTTGCACTTGCAATCCACCCGGGGCATTTTCCCGTGCCGATTCTTCTGCCGGTCTTCTCATCCCTGCCGGCGTATTTCACGTTTTTCACGCCACCCAAACTCACAGGTTCGTTTTTGGATTATTTGAAAAGACACGCTTTGAGACTTGTGATGTTGGTGGTGGGAATCACCATTGTTGCGGCGCAATTTTCCTTCAGCCTGTCGCGCGATATTCCGCACTATCTCTCCGTGCTAAACCGCGAGCAGAACAGCCGCAGTTTGCAGTTCTACGAAAAGATAAACAACGATTACCTGTTGCATATTACGCTGGCCCGTCCATTGATTGTTTTCCGAGATGTTGGAATGTATATTCCTGACTCACCGAAATATGAGATGCATTTCAAATGGGGAATCTCGAACTACAATACCATTCAGAAATTCAATTCTGAAATGCTCGTTTTGAGCAAACAGCATTTGTATGATTACACCCAAGAAGGCATGTTGGAGAAAGGCCGCGACCCTGATTTTGTTTTGACTTATGATTTCTACAAGGATGCTCTCGAAGGAACTGTCGATGGATTCACCCTGCTTTACCAGGATGATTTTGGTGTTGTCTATTTGAGCACGCCTCTGTATGTAAATTACTTTTCATCACCCTGATTTAAGAATTCGAATTATCGCTCACAGTTACCACACATGAGCATCTCGTTGCACTCCGTATCTTAAAGGGCAGGATGCCTTTCTTTTACGATCTACTCGTTCAGCCAGCGCCGTCCATCGCGCGTGAGCAGGGAATCGGCCTCAGCGAGGCCCCAACTATTTGGGGCGTAAACAGCCAGGGGCGTCGCGCGATCCGAGTCCCAAGTCGAGAGGATGGGGTCAATCAATCCCCAGGCAGTCTCCACTTCGTCGGCGCGGGTGAACAGCGACGCGTCGCCCTGAATCGCATCGAGCAGGAGACGCTCGTAGGCCTCGGGGATGGCGGTCGGACCGAAGGCCTCGGAATAGTGAAACTCCATGTCCACGGAGCGCGTCTCCGCCACGGTGTCGGGGGCTTTGGCCTCGAAGCGCAGGTGCACGCCTTCGTCGGGCTGGATGTAGAGCACCAGCATGTTGGGCGCCATCTTTTTATCGGGCGGCATCGGGAACATCGCCAGCGGCGGTTCCTTGAAGCGGATGATGATCTGGGATTGTTTCTCGGTCATGCTCTTGCCGGAGCGCAAATAGAACGGGACGCCCTGCCAGCGCCAGTTGTTGATGAAGAGACGCAGGGCCGCGTAGGTGGGCGTGACCGAGTCGGGATGCACGCCGTCTTCGCCGCGATAGCCTTCGTATTGGGCGCGGACGGTGTTTTCCGCCACCTGTGCGGGCGTCATCGGCTGGATGGCGCTCAGTACTTTGACCTTTTCGTTTCGTAGCGCGTCCGCGTTGAACGAGGCGGGCGGCTCCATGGCGACGAGCGTCAACAGTTGAAGCAGGTGGTTCTGGAACATATCGCGCAGGACGCCGACCGAATCGTAATAACCGGCGCGGTGCTCGACGCCCACTTTTTCCGCCACCGTGATCTGCACGTGGTCAATGTAGTTGCGGCTCCAGACCGGCTCGAAGATGGTGTTGGCAAAGCGCGTGAACAAAATATTTTGCACGGTTTCCTTGCCGAGGTAGTGGTCAATGCGATAGATCTGGTTTTCCGCCAGCACCTTGTGCGCCTGCTGGTTGAGGGCGCGCGCCGAAGCCAGGTCGGTGCCGAAAGGCTTCTCGACCACCACGCGCCGCCAACCGCCGTCCTCGTGCAGTTGACCGGTCAGCCCGAGCAGGTCCATGATGTTGGGAAAGATGCTGGGCGGGATCGCCATGTAAAAGAGACGGTCCGCCGGGCCGCCTTCGATTTCGCCGAGCAGTTCGCCCAGTTTCTTGAAATCGGCCAGGTCGGTGTAACGTCCCTGGTGGTAATACAGGTTTTTGGAAAACAGTCCCCATTCCTCTTCGGTGAACTTGAAATTGGCGAACTGATCCATTCCTTCGCGCAAGTGTTTTCGGAAGGCTTCATCGTTGAAGGGCGTGTTGCCGAACCCGACGATGTTCAATTGCTTCGGCGTCTTCCGCTTGCGGAAGAGATTGAAGAACGACGGCACCAGTTTGCGTTGGGCCAAATCGCCCGACGCGCCGAAGATGATGATGGAGGTTGGAATGCTTTTGTTCATAAATAACTCGTTTTCAGCACGGACTCAAAAGTCTCCAGACCTTTGAGTGTTGAGTGGCAAGTCTCCAAAATCTGGAGATTTTGGAGTCCGTTTACTCGTCCTTCTTCACCGCGTGGCCGCCGAACTGGTTGCGTAACGCGGCCAACATGCGCGCCGAGAAATTCTCCTCGTCGCGGCTGGCGAAGCGCATCTGCAAGGCCAGCGTGATGACGGGGGCTGGCACGTCCAGGTCAATTGACTCGAACACCGTCCAGCGTCCCTCGCCTGAATCCGCCACCCACGGTTTGATCGTGTCGAGGGTCGCGTCCGCGTCGAGGGCGTTCGCCGCCAGGTCCAACAGCCACGAGCGGACAACGCTCCCGTCCTGCCAGAGGTGCGAGATCTGCGCCAGGTCCAGCCCGAAATCCTTTTTCGCTTTCATGAGGCTAAAGCCCTCGGCGAAGGACTGCATCATCCCGTACTCGATGCCGTTGTGGATCATCTTGACGAAATGTCCCGCGCCGTGCGGACCGACGCGTCCCCAGCCTTTATTCACCGCAGGCGCCAGTGTCTCGAAAATGGGACGCATCTTTTCCGCGACCTCGGGGCGACCTCCGATCATCAGGCTGTATCCTTCGCTCAGGCCCCACACACCGCCGCTGGTGCCGCTGTCCACAAAATCAATGCCCTGCGCTTCCAGCATTTCCGCGTGGCGGATCGAGTCCTTGTAATTCGAGTTGCCGCCGTCCACGATAATGTCGCCTTTGCCCAACAAGGCCGCGGCCTTTTCGATGGTCTCGGTGGTCGTTTTTCCCGATGGGACCATCACCCACACTACGCGCGGACTCTGCTTAAGTTTGCCGATCGCTTCCTCGAGCGAATGCGCGCCTTCGATGCCGAGCGCCTCCGCTTCGTCCACGGTCGCGGCGGTGCGCGCAAAGCCGACCACGCGATGTCCGCCGCGCGCCAAACGCGTCGCCATGTTCAATCCCATCTTGCCTAAACCAACCATTGCTAATTCCATAATTGCTCCTTATTCTTTGGCGATTAAAATCGCACCCACGATTGCAAAGTCCACCTTCGTGGACTCACCCTCAGCCGACGAAGGTCGGCTTTGCAGTGGTAGTGGCGACTCTGCGAAGCGCCCTGTGGGTCAGTCGCTTGGTTTAATTTCCTTTCCCGCCGCCTTATCCACCAGCCAGGTGACTTGACCGTCGGCAGGCTGGATCCGTTTGGCGGGAACTTGCTCGGACGAATTATAGTCGCTGAATACCCCCTTTAAAGTTACGGCCTTGTTTGCTCCGGTAACAAGGAAGATCACCTGCCGCGCGGCGTTGAACACGAGCGGCGTCAACGTGACGCGCCGGGCGGGACGACCCTGATATTGCGCGGTCACCGCGATGACCGGCTCGGTCGCGTCAACGGGCGAGCCGGGGAAAAGCGAGGCGGTGTGCCCGTCCTCGCCCAGGCCGAGCAGGACGAGATCGAAGCGCGGCCAGTCCAGCGGCGGCGCGGCAAACTCTCGCAGGATGGACGCATAGTCCCGCGCGGCCGCCACAGGGTCCAGTTCGGAGGCGACGCGGTGGATATTTTCCGTGGGAATGGGAATATGCTTTAGCAGCGCTTCCCATGCCTGTCCATAACTGTTTTCGGGATCCTCGGGCGGGACCAATCGCTCGTCGCCCCAAAAGACGTGGATGCGTGTCCAGTCAATCGGCTCGCGCGCCAACAGGCGATAGAGCGCCATCGGGGTGCTTCCGCCGCTGAGGGCGACGAGGAACCGTCCGCGCTCGCGGATGGACTGCACCGCCAGCGTGACGAATAGATCCGCCGCCGCGCGACTCAACTCAACAGCATCTTTGAAGATACGAACCGTCGGTTTCATACCTGCCATTCCAAATGTTGTTTCAGCACACGCCGCGCCGCCCTGCCGAACATCATCTG
>Ga0210015_1005304_pt1 | contig 10514 bp, 7 predicted proteins | sample CryGeymeta201522_FD_185471 | JGI IMG/M metagenome (GOLD analysis project Ga0210015, IMG submission 185471) | Groundwater microbial communities from Crystal Geyser aquifers in Utah, USA - Crystal Geyser metaG 2015-22 (SPAdes) (version 2) | ecosystem: Environmental > Aquatic > Deep subsurface >...
TCGGAAAACGGGACAATGGGGGATGCAGGCTGGTACGTTTCGTACCCAACCCTGACCGCCTCTGCCGCTGACGAGACATCCGGGATTGCAAGTATCCAGCATCGCCTGGATGGGGGCGCGTGGGAGGCAGGAACCTCTGTGGCCGTGGGAGACGGGACGCATACCGTGGAAATCCAGGCCTTCGACGTGGCCGGGAACGCGCAAAACGTATCCCGCATCTTACGCGCGGACACCGTTCCGCCTGCGGTATCCTTCTCCGCCTCCATGCGCGGCGCAGTATTTTCCGGCACGGCCTACCTGGCCGGGGAGACTTCGGATATCCATTCCGGCGTGGCGTCCGTTGAAATTTTGCCGGACGGGACAGGGGCATCCTGGCTTCCGTCTCTTTTCACCCCAACAGAGTGGGGACTGGCGTGGGACACATCGAATCTCCAGAACGGAGATCATGTGCTGCTCGTGCGCGCCCGGGACGCGGCGGGAAATGTCAGCGCGCCGGTCGCCGTTTCCGTGATCCTGGACAACCACCCGCCGCTGGTATCGCTTTCCAGTTTGTGGCCGGTTGCCGAAAGCGGGGTTGTATCCTTCCAGCCGGATGTCATCCCTTTGAAAAATGTCAAGGTCGAGGTGGAAGCCACGCAGGAGATGCTGATCAACGAACAGCCGTCCGCGGGAGAGTCACACATCTCGGTCTCGTGGCCAGCCGGGCGCGCCGCCGCGCCCGGGACATATTCAGTTGTGGCAACGGTCTGTGACATCTACGGCCTGTGCGCAAGCGCGCGCGGAGCCATCCTGGTCAGCGCGGTTGCCCCTGTTCCTTCCGTTGAACCGGGTCCGGTTGAGCCAGATCCCGTTGAACCGAATCCCGTTCTGCCGCCTGTTATCGAACCGCCCGCTTATGTTCCGATCCAGATCAACCCCTTTCAACCCATCCCCGCCCCGCTGCCTGTGCTCGTGGTGTGGCCGTTATTGTTCGTGACGGCCATCTTGCTGATGTATGCCGTTCTGTTGATGTCCGACCCGCGCCCGGCGGCGTTACGCCTGCTGGCGCGCACCATCCAGCCTACTATAAAAAAATGAGGAATAACCCATGACCATGACACTTGAATTTTCTGTTTTCATCCTGATCCTGCTGCTGACCGCCATCCTGACGGTGTACAACCATCGCCAGGCCGCGGCGCTGTACGGGATCCGCAATCTCGTCCAGGATTTTATTGCCATGCAAATCCGTGACCGCCGCCAGGCTCACACTGGCGACCTGGCGCGTATGGATCCCCTGGAATGGTTGTCGCGCCAGGTCAGCGCGGGACTGGACACACCCCTGACGATCAGCGAAACCGCACGCGTGGTGCGGGAGATCCAGGCCGCCGAATTCCACACGACCGATGGGAAGCGCGTGATCGTATCCAGCCTGTCGAAGCCGGAGATCGTGCGCTTCGATAAACGCCTGCGCTACCACGGGCAGGGCAAGTCTGCCGCGGCGCGGGTCGAGGCCTTTGCGTCCCGCCCCCTGCTGGGCAATGGGCGCGGCACAATCATCGTCGAGCGCGTGATGTCCGAACTGGACGAGTTTTTTGACCTCGAAGCCGCGGCGGTGGGGGAGCGGCTGGGACTGTCGTGGAACAACCCCGCCAGGTTGTGGTTCTATGTTTTCAAGTAACAGCCTCCTGGTCTACAGCATGTTGACCGCCCTCGTTGCAATCGCAGGCCTCCAGGATTTTCGCAAGGGGCAGGTGGACAACTGGCTCACCATCCCCCTGTTCCTGCTTGGCCTGGGCGGGACGCTCTTCCACCTGTACTCGAACCAGACTGTGGGGCGGCTGTCCGCGCTGGTCATCGTCATCCTCACGCTGGCAGCCATCCGAGGTTGGATGGGCGGCGCAGACTGGAAGGTGCTGGTGGGCCTGTTCGGCTTGTGGCCGCTGGCGGGTCTGGCCGCCCTGGTAGCCGCGGGCGTATGGGGCGGCATGGCCATCTTGCGCACGGGAGAACGCAATGCGCGCTTTCCCGGCGTGTCCGCTTTCGCGTTTGGGGTGGCCTTGACATTTTTCGCGCAACTTACAATCACCCTCTGTAAGACCTGAAGGTGTGATTTTCCCCCTGGGAAAGTCGCTCCTTTTTGGTTTAATTTTCCAAAAAGGAGTCTTCCATGGGAGAATATCCACGATATTCCTGTTTCTTCTGAGTACCGTCCGGGCGGAGAATGTCTTTGTGCGGACGACGATGGGCTGTGTCATAACGCACGATGGCTTTCCATTCTCCGCCGGTAAGCGCTTCGTACTGAATGCAAAAGCGCAGGATTATGCCGTGTTCGAGAACGTTGTAATACCGAAACCGGTCTGCGCGTTCTGGAGAGAGGTAAACGATCTTCCTTTTCGCCCATACGGCCTCTAATTGGGATTAGACCCGAATCTGAGTGATGGTATTCTGTATTCAGTTTTGCGGCCAGAAAACACATCGAACCACTGTCACCCGACACGGCGGAAAGTTTGGCGGGATTGAATCCAGATCCGGCTTATTGATAGTCAACGCCCAGGCTGGGCACACAAAAGACCTCCGAGTTGTTATTAACCCGGAGGTCTTCGCGTTCTATCGCACAAACCAGTATCCTTCGCTGGCTGGGTGGTTAGCGCAAGATGAGCGGCAGGAACAAGTTGCTACAAGATTGAGTATATCCATGTACCCATCCTGCATGCGCAGATTCGCCATAGGCATTATAGGCGCTCACTTCGTAATAGGCCTCGCCTCCACAGGTTAACGTGTTGTCAGTGTACGAAGTGACGTTCGCCTCGACTGAGGCAAAATAAACGAATGACGAGACCCAATCCCACTTGTAAATCTTGTAACCTGCCTCGTTGCTTGTGTCGTCCCAAGCGATGGTGATGTCGATCTGAGTCGAACTGTCTATTCTGAAATTCGATGGAACAGCGGGAATGTCTCCGCCGCGAACAACGCCAATTGTTTGAGGAATTGGGCGGGTTGAACTGACATAAGAATTAGCACCACAACGTAGTTGGGTAGAGCCGCCGCCATCAAACATAATAACTTTGTCCGCCCCAAAATTGCGTAAAACAGTGGAAGCATCCGTCTGGCGGGCATAACTTGAATTAAAAACCAGCACGGTATCATAGAGGCTGTCTCCATTTGTATCGTCAATCCCGACAAAAGTGCGTCCAACGTAACTGGTTGCGCTTTTATTGGCGTTTTCCGACAAGCCTCCAAGAATATTGGGCGCGCTCGACCCATACAAGTTGTCCCTGGTCAGCGAACGAATATCGGCATGATCTCCCCATAACTCCAACATCATCACCGCGCCGGACGGGTCGGACGATCCAGAATATCCATCGCTGACCATAACACCATTTTGTTTGAGAGCAAAGGCAAGCGGAGTGGGGTTATACGCGGGACCGGAATAGAATGCTCCATTTGTGATACAAAATGCCCCGGATGTGGATGAGTTGAAACTGTTCCACGCAGTTGCCAGGGATGTGCTCGTGAATGTGGGATTATTTCCCCCAAAGGGGCCTCCCCCGGTGCCCGGGCTCGCCATGCTGCCCGTCATCAATTTTACAGACGCTCCCTGATTCAGGTTAACCACTTGCACGTAATCAGGTTGTCCGCCTGAATAATTCTTTTTGTATAAGGCTACCCCGATATCACTTAGAATTTTGTTGAAACCAGATGGTATCGTAGTGCCACTGCCGTTGAATATAGCAACGATCCCATCAATTACATTGCTGTCAATATTTAATGTTACGCTTCCATAGGTTTCATAATGCCCACCTTCGTATTGACGGATGCGCTGATGAGTGGGCCATAAAGTGTTTGGAAAATAGGATTGGTTGACCCAGACTGTTGCATTGGGATCGTAGTGTCCCTGACCAGAATTGTGATACCAGGCCGCTGGCCAAATAACATCCGGCTTGTTGGCGATGCTGTCAAAGTCGCTAAGGTGAGCCGCAGAGGCTGCTCCATAAACACCGGCTTTCCACCCACTGGCATTTAATTGATATACCCAACCGTTGATAAAAGACTGAGCCGCCGCCCGTTCATTGTTACTGGTCATTTCCAGATCATAATAAATTACCGAGCCTTCAAACCCTAACGATGCAAAATATGAAATCGCGCTGTTGGCCTCAGTAACACCTTGATTATAGGCCGTAGTCGTGTTTAGGCTAAAGCGATTTGTGCAAGTTCCTCCATAACTTGGTGCCTGAGGTCCAACCCACGTAGGAATAAATCTCCATCCTTGTTGGGATATACTGGAAACATAGTTCTCTGTAAGGACTGTGTTTGTGCAGCCCCTGCATGATCCTCCATAGAGATTGACAGCAATATATGGGCCATCGGTTTTCCATGTTTGTAATTGCGAGACAGTCGGAATTCCGCATTTGTCAAAACCCTGTCCTGCCATTGTTTCTATATTACCGAGTTCGGAGAGGTCAGACTGTGCGGTAAGATTTTCTGTAACGGAAGTTTGCGTGATTTGATCTGATTGTGCGAGGGGAAGTGTGAGTGTATCCCAGGTTTGTCCACCGTCAAATGTGCGGAGCAGTTTTGTTGTAAATGAGCAGGTTGTAATCTCTGCATTTTTCTCGCAGGAACCGTTTTCCCATTTTGCCCAGCCGTAATTGGCAGAAAACATATCCAACTCGTGGATGGATTCAAAAATAGGATTTGTTCCTAATTTGGTTGTTTCTATATTTGTGATACGCAGCAATTCATTTCCATTAATCATGAATATGATATGCGCGTTCGGCCACGTTAGGGGAAGGGAATCTGAAGAGGAATTTACCTCATTGCTGCGCAATAATTTCCATGTTCGCCCATCGTTGGTAGTATAGATTTCAAGATGTGCCAAACCATCCATCACGCGAAATACAGGCAATATGCCATGATTAGAATCGCTAAATTGAGGCGTGGCAAGTGTAATCGTTGTATTCTCTTGGGCAAAAGATTGCGACGCGGTCCATGTCCTGCCTGCGTCGTTCGTGTAAAAGAGTTGATCGCCCGCGGGGCCACCAGCAAGCCAGCCATTTTGTGAGTCAACGAAATACACAGCTTCGCCCAGCGGAAGGGATGTTGGCAGCCAGGTTGCGCCGCCGTCATCGGTGCGCCACAGCGCGCCCAGGCTAAAGTTCACTCCTGAAGACCAACGCGCGGAAATCCAACCTGTTTGTGAATTGAGCCAGTACATCCAAACATGTTCAGCGGTCAGGCCGGTGTCATTGGAAAGATCAAAGGGTTGTGTAATCCAGCTTGCGCCATCTGTTGTATGCGAAAGATGGGATGCAGAGTCGTCTGCCCATAAAATCCAGCCGTTTTTCTTGTCTGCAAATTTTACGGTGAGAATACTCGCATTGGTTGATAATACGGACGTGATATTGGTCCACGTTTCGCCGCTGTCACTTGTCAAGAAGAGAGAGTTATTCAGTTGTATCCAACCTTCAGTTGCTGAAAGCGCATCAAACCCTATGAGATGTAGATCGGATTGCGAATTTGAAGCATGGACGAATGGAAAACCACCCGCGCCGAAGGCGGAAAGGAATACTCCCAGCAACATGATCCCATACAGGGTTTTGTATATCAACGAGGTTTGTTTTTTTGTTCGCATTTCATCCTCTCATAGCAAAGCCTCACCCCCACCCTTGCATAATATGCCGGGGAGAAGGGTGAGGCAAGGTTGATGCGTTAGCGGATTACCAACGGCAGGTAGATTTGGTAAGACTCGGAAACATTGAAATTGAGCATACCGCCTGATAGCGCACTAACATTCCCAGCGACATTCAGCTTATCTCCAGATTGAACGCTCAGGTTGATCGCAAGAGGCCCAGCGTATTTGGCAATCTCAATGTAATAAATGACCCCGCTGCTAGCATTAAGAATCAATTCGGACTGAAGATCGGAGGAACGGTCATCATTACAACCAATCAAATTCAGATTGCCGCGTGCACCGGTCCAAACAGCCAGCATAGTGTCATAGTCGCTCCCAATCGTGTTTATATTATAGTATCCGCTACTGGAAGGCGTGAACTGATACCAAACTGTTGCATCGCCTGGCGCGCGATTACAAGCAGACAGGGCAGGATCATCTGCGGCGCTGGTGGCATTAATAGTATTCTGTTGATTAGTGTACGTGATCGCGGCAATCTGTACAGGCGTATTTATCTCATCGTTTGAGGGCGGCCGATATAATGAAATATCAACCCGAATAGCCGATTGATAATTTCCTGCTTTGTCATAAGTATAGACAAAGGCATTGATACCAGTCTGGTCAGGGACAGATGCCGGGTTCCAACTTAAACTCCAACCATCGCTACCAATATAGTCCCATCCAATTTCATGCCAATATGTTGCCGCTTGTGGAAGTTCAGCGACCATCATCATTCCAGAGCTATCAATGATACCGGGAGCAGGCAGTGAATTAGCACCATTCAAACTGGGTGCGCCAGTTTCACTATAACCCATAATAAACTGTACAGCGCCTACTCCACTAAGGCTATCACCAGCATCAACCGAAATGGTTATTGGGTTGCCATTCAGTGTTGCGCCATCCAGTGGGCTGTTAATACTGGCCGTGGGCTTGGTTCGATCCAAATCTATTTCAACGTAGCCGCCTGGATCAACGTTAACTTTACCTGTGTTATCAACAACGTGAGTTGTCAGATAAACATGCTGGTCTGTAATAGCGGACCAATCCCATGAAGCAGAGTAGGGAGAACTGTAATCTGTGCTTATCAGTCTCCAATTGCATGATGCATCACAGTACCAGACGTAGAATTCGACACGGTTGACACCGCTGGCATCATCGGATGCGTCGGCTGTAATTGTCAGAGGAGAAAAAGCGGTGGCAGAGAAATTTGTTGGGGAAGTAATATGGCCGTCAGGCGGGTTGTTATCAGGCCGGGGATAACCTGGTCCGTACCAGAGCACATGGATTAACGCATCTCCCTGGTTCTCATAATATTCAACCTTGACTTGATGATTTCCCTGGGAAACATACCTACCAGCATCATGTCCGCCATTTCCATCCCACCAGGCATCAATGATCAACTGTCCGTCAATATAGACTCGGGCGCCATCATCATGGTCGGTGTGGAAAGAATAATCGCCTCCCGGAAAATATACGTCTCTTTGCATCCTAAGAGAGAAATCATTCCCACCCCAGCCGAACGGGCCACCGGTACCAAAATCCCACCAGATGTATGGATAATTAGTCCAGGTTACCGTACCATGCCAGTTGTCATACCCGGCAAGATAATGGTTTTGCCAACCCCATGTTTCCCAACTGCCGCTGGTGTTGCCATTGCAGGTGTAGTTTTTATTAATGTGATAGTTCGTATAGTGCTGGCTATAGATCCAAACGTTGTTGGCGTTATCCCATACTTCCATGCCCAGTTCAACATCGCCATTGGGCACGTTCACCGCGCACATATCCCAGTTGGTTGAATAAGGCGCTGTGGTATCCGATCCAACGCCATACCAGGTGTTGTTCCATTTCGCGCTCCAGCGGACTTCACGGACACCGCTGCCGCCAGAATTGTCACTGGCATTGGCGCTCAGGGTAACATTTTGTGAAGAAATAGTTTGCCCATTACCGGGACTGGTCCACGAAGCGGTGGGAGGAGTTGTATCCGTTCCCTGGGTACAGGCGTAATTTTTGTTGATATGATAATTTGTAGAATGTTCGCTATAGACCCATTTATTATTGGCATTATCCCAGACCTCAAAGCCCAACTCAATATCACCATCAGGGACGCCAGAAGAACACATATCCCAACTCACGGAATATGGTGAACTGCTGGCCGTGCCAACTCCTCGCCACATACCACCCCACATAGCACTGAAACGCACTTCTTTTACGCCGCTGCCGCCAGAATTATCACTGGCATTAACGCTTAGAGTAACCAAACGGGCTGAAATTGTTTGTCCATTGCTGGGACTAGACCATGAGCCAGATGGGGGGGTAGTGTCGCCGATGGGAGGCACAGGTACAGCTTTAACAGCCGCAAACGCGTCAATCCTCCCCCAGCCAAAAGACCAATTTGGATGGTTTTCAGCGTAAGGATCAAGGGCGTATGCACTATGCTTGATAATATCTTCCACCTCAGCGGGGGTCAGTCCTGGATTTCTGGACAGCATAAGAGCAGTAACTCCTGAAACAAATGGTGCAGATGCCGACGTTCCCCCAAAAGAAGGCTGATAGCCACCCCCAAGTTGGGTAGTCCAGATATTCGAACTGCCCGGCGCAACGACATCAAGCGCAGGTCCGTGACCAGTGCCGGCATTGTGTCCAGGATTATACGGCCAGCCACAATTATCTGCATTGCCCAATATGCCTGGGCGACAGTCTGCATCGTATTGGTTGATCGCTCCAACTACAATTACATGATTTAACTCCGCTGGTGCATAATAAGTTGTATCTGACGGGTCAAGGAACTCCCAATTATTTCCCGCAGACACAACTATTGAAATATGTTTATTATAGGCATAATCTATTGCATCCTGCCACATGATTTGTCCAAAACCACTGCTTCCGCCTCCTAGACTCATATTGATGATGTTCGCGCCATGGTCAGCTGCCCATCTTATTCCATTCATAATAACATCACTTGGACCACTACCATCGCTTCCCAACACTTTTACTGGCATAATCATTGCACCCCATGAAATTCCAGCAACGCCTTGCCCATTATTAGTATTTGCTGCTATTACTCCAGAAACCTCAGTACCATGACCGTTGTCATCCTGAATGCCGAAGTCGTTGTTTAAAACATCCTTGCCTGTATATGTGTTCTTTGACCCAATATCGGGATGGGTTACATCCAACCCAGTATCAAGTACCGCCACCACTATGTCTGAACTGCCTGTTGTAACATCCCAAGCTGCAGGCAGATTTAATTTACTCAGCGCCCATTGATTCGAAAAATTTGGATCGTTAGGGATATTATCAATGTGAGAAATATAGTTTGGTACCGCGAACTCTATATCTGGACTTTGCATCAAACTGTTTGCAAGAACAAGTATGTCTGTATCTTGGGGAACTTCAAGCTTATAATATCGGTCAAGAATTGGGTCAGTTGCTTGAACGCTAATGCCTGGGTTAGTATACAAAGGGTCTATTTTATTTATCTGTAAGCCTATTAACAAGGAATTTAGCGAATCGGAACTTGAGGAAACATCATCAGAGTTTATGGAAACACCAGGTTTAATCTTTAGTATAAGTTCACCGGGAACAAATTCTATTGCTGATCCTGTTGACGCTTCTTTTACGACAGGCACTTTTGGGGTATCGGTGGCTTCTGGTGTGGGCGTATTCGTCCCCGCCTCTTGTGCCCGGGCAGATGGCAAATTTCCCCCGCCAAAGGCGGAAAGAAATACCCCCAGCAACATAATCGCATACAGGGCTTTACGTGTCAGCGAAATTTGATTTTTGGTTTGCATTTCATCCTCTCCCATCAAGAAACGAGAAACATGTCAAGTGGTTAGATGTTCATGTAGATTATAAGGGGTTTAAGTGATTAAGTTTCATAGGCATTTGTACTAAATCTGTACCATACACAATTGGCGGGTCTAAATTTTCCACTTTGCAAAAGACCTCCGAGTTCCTGCAAAGCGCCCTGTGGGCCGCGAAGCGCTCGGAGGTCTTTCTCATCATCACACCTTCGGTCCCGCTTCATCAACTTCAGCCTCATTAGCATTCGGGATAAAACGGCCTTCCGCAATCATTGCCAGATTACTTTTATATCGTATTTGGAAAAAACAGGGTCGGCAGTTGCAATTCCCATTCCTTCAATTCTTGCCTGCGCAATCAGGAGACGGTCAAAAGGGTCTTTATGATGGGTCGGAAGTTCGTCAAGCGCCAGGATGTGATTCAATTGCACAGGCAGGATTATCACTTCATTGACTTGTTGCTGACTTTCCATCAATTCGGCAAGCGAGACCGCAAGAGACAGTTTTCCCAATTGCTTTTTGATCTGGATTTCCCATGCAGAAACAACGCTAACATACACGGTATTCTCGGTTTGGGACAACAAATCTGCCACCGTTTTCCCAAGTTTTTCGGGATTTGAATCCCACCAAAGGAAGGCATGGGTATCCAGTAGGATTTTCATTTAGCGTGGCCTGTCCAAAACGCATCAGGCAATGGGTTGTCGAAATCCGGGGAAATCTGCGCCGTGCCAGCATGAAGACCCGCAATGCGCTTTCCAACAGGCACGAGTCGTGCAATCAATTGGCCGCCCTGCTTGAAGATAACTTCTTTCCCAGCGGCAACCTGGACAAGCAGATCCTTCAATTTCTGGTCGGTCTTTTGTACGTCAACGGTAATCGTGGTCATCGGTATCTCCTTGCATTTTCTTGTCCAAATTGTATCACTTTAAATCTTTCCCAATCCTCCTCCGACTTTACAAAAGCGGACAAGTCTTCTCGTCCGCACACTGATTACTGATCACTGAAAACTGATTACTAAACCATCGGCCCCGCCTCGATCACCTCAACCGGCGTGCCTTCCCTGA
>Ga0210015_1005311_pt1 | contig 10496 bp, 13 predicted proteins | sample CryGeymeta201522_FD_185471 | JGI IMG/M metagenome (GOLD analysis project Ga0210015, IMG submission 185471) | Groundwater microbial communities from Crystal Geyser aquifers in Utah, USA - Crystal Geyser metaG 2015-22 (SPAdes) (version 2) | ecosystem: Environmental > Aquatic > Deep subsurface >...
TAGAATTATGCAATGATAAAATGTCTGAGCAAATCCTGATAATCCGACTGGCCAAATAATTCGTGTAAATCCGGAACTTTTCTGCCGCCGTCGGCGGCGAGCGGCGGATTTGTCGATAATATATTTTTTCTTTTGCAAATCTTGGATATCATTTGTTAAATTGGAAAAATGAAAAAATATCCAAAAAGAAAATTGCTCTTCGTTCCGTCAAAGCGCGATTACGTTCGTGGAAATCGGCCATCCGTATCGTGTATTTTATGCGCTTCGCGAGACGGAAATCCAAATGTAGAAAATTTAATCCTCGCTAAAGACAAATATGTATTCGTTACCTTAAATCTCTTCCCTTACAATCCAGGTCATGTGATGATTGTTCCGAAGAGACACATAATCGATCCTCGCAGTTATCTCGATTCAGAAGTAAAATCGATAGATAAATGGACAAGGCGAATTCTAGACGTTCTTGACGAAATCTACGATCCAAGCGGATATAACATCGGATACAATATTGGCAACACTGCCGGAGCCTCGCTCGAACATCTTCATCTTCATATTGTGCCGCGCTTCAAGAATGAAATTGGATTTATCGATATCATCGGAGGAGCCCGAGTCCATGTTGACGATCCAAAACTTGCGGCTAAAAAACTGCGCCAAAAGTTGAACTCCAAAAGCCGAGCAAAAAAAGAGAAGAGATGAAAAATATTCTCGAAATCGAAAACCTTTCCATTTCAACAAAATTATCTGAAACTGAAATAAACATTGTTGACGGAATATCACTCTCAGTTTCAGTCGGAGAAGTCACCGGACTAATAGGAGAATCAGGATCAGGTAAATCCATAACCGCTCTAGCTGTTATGGGGCTTCTTCCCTCAAATCTTAAAATTTCGTCAGGTTCAATTAAACTCGACGGATTAGAGTTGACTTCTGTTTCACAAAAACATTTTCATAACATTCGCGGAAAAATCGCGGCGATGATTTTTCAAGAGCCGATGACAAGTCTGAATCCGGTAATAAAAATAGGAGAACAAATTGCTGAAGTTTTTAAACTTCATTGCAGATTGACAAAAAAAGACGCCCATAATAAGGCAGTGGAAGCGCTTTCAAAGGTTGGAATCGGAGATCCCAAAAAAAGAGCGGAACAATATCCGTATCAATTATCCGGAGGCATGCGGCAGAGAGTTATGATTGCAATGGCTCTAGCTTCAGAGCCTAAACTCCTGATTGCAGACGAACCCACAACTGCGCTCGATGCCACAGTTCAGGCTCAGATTTTGGAACTGCTTCACTCAATAATAGAAACTGAAAAAGAAAAAGGAATACTTTTTATTTCTCACAACATTGGAGTAGTTTCCGAAATTGCCGACAAAGCAGTTGTCATTTATTCTGGTAGAGACGTAGAGTCAGGCGATGCAGAAGCTCTTTTGAATATGCCTCAGCATCCTTACACCGAGGGTCTTATTGCTTCGATGCCGAAACATTCCAATAAATCGAAACGTCTTTGTACTATTCCCGGGCAGATCCCACGGCCAATTGAACGGCTTTCCGGCTGTTCATTCAGGAATAGGTGCTCATTTGCGAAAGAAATATGCAGTGAAGAGATCAGCGTGCAGTCGAAAAATGGATATAAGCTTAGGTGCATTAAAGAACTCAAATGAAAAATAATTCAAAATCGCTAGTAAAACTTGAAAATGTCTCTGTTGATTTTTCCATTTCCAATTCATTGTTTGCAGACGGCAAAAAAAAATTACGCGTTGTTGATGAAGTCTCGCTTGAAATCTATAAAGGCAAAATATTGGGATTGGTAGGTGAATCCGGCTCGGGGAAAACAACACTCGGAAGAGCAAGTATTCGACTAATTCCTATTGCTGCCGGAAAAGTTTTTTTTAATGGAATAGAACTAGAAAAATTACGCAAAGAAGAATTGAGAATAATGCGCCGCCAAATGCAGATTGTGTTTCAAGATCCTAATTCCAGTCTCGATCCTCGAATGAAAATAAAAGATCTTATCGGCAATCCTCTGCTCGTTCACAGAATTGCAAAAAATAATGAGCTCAAAGACAGAACCGCTAAAATAATGGAAAGGGTCGGACTCTCTCCCGATGAAATGCACAAATATCCTCATCAATTTTCTGGAGGGCAGAAGCAGAGGATTTCTATTGCTAGAGCTCTTATTCTTGAGCCGGAATATATTGTATTAGATGAACCCGTATCTGCACTCGATCTATCAATTCAGGCTCAAATAATAAATTTAGTTTTGGATCTCCGAAAAGAACTCGAATTGACCTATCTTTTTATCTCTCATGACATTGGCGTGGTATCACATGTGAGCGACAGGGTAGCTGTAATGTATTTCGGGCGAATTATGGAGATAGGGGAAAATGTTTTCGAAGATCCGAAGCATCCCTATACCATGATGCTGATCGAATCGCTTCCCGGAAAAAAGATTAAACCTGTCGGGAAACCTCCACGAGGCGAACCTCCACGAGGCGAGCCACCGAGCATATTTGAATCCAGGAGCGGCTGTGTCTTTTATTCTCGATGTCCGATTGGAGATGAAGAATGCAAAAAGATCGTTCCTCAATTAAAAAACGGAGTGGCTTGTCTCAAGAAAAACGGGTGCTGACCACGCTTCACACTTCACGCTTCACAGAATTATTCACCCACTCAAAATATTCTTTCAATCCGTCAGTAGAATTTAAAACGACTACTTCTGGAAGTTCGTAAGGATGAATCTCACAAATCATTCTCTTCAGCTCTTCTGTCCTATCAACGCTCGTCTTAATTAGAAGAAGGCATTCAGACTCCGCACACACTTCACCCTTCCACTTATAAATCGATTGCACAGACGAAATGATATTTACACAAGCGGCCAATTTTTCATCGACAAGTTTTCTTGCAATTGATTCTGCGACTTCAGTCGAAGGGCAAGTTGTAAGAACAATATTTATTCCCGTCATAACAACATTCTCCAAAAAAATAGATAAAAATCAACAAAATCACTCAAGGTTGAATAAATCTATGACGATTACGATTCTATATGGCAAGGGTTATAAATTATGATGCAATAGGGCTTTCAGCTAAAGCACTGGACTATTCAATGCTTAGGCACAAAGTCTTGACAGATAATATTGCGAATATTGATACGCCCGGATTCAAACGTTCCGACGTATCTTTCGTCTCTGAATTGAAAAGAGCTTTAGATCCTCCGACGCGAATTGAAATGTCCCGCATATCAGCTCGCCATTTTGATACAGAGCCGACGAGAGACATCGATAGAATCAATCCGAACGTATATGCAGAGCTTGACACATGGACACGGAACGACAAGAACAATGTCGACCCCGAGGTTGAAATGGCAAACATGGCGCAGAATACAATGTATTACCAAACCATGTCGGATCGATTGGCGAATCGGTTTCGAGTTCTATCAAGCATCGTGAATAAGACTCAGTCAGCATGATGAAAGGAATAGAATCATGAGCGCATTCATGCCGCTTTTCACAGCCGCGTCAGGCCTGTCTGCTCAGAGAACAAGACTCGACGTCATTGCGAACAACATTGCGAATGCCGACACGACTAGAAGGTCTGACGGAAAACCGGGGCCCTACCGAAAGCAGAGAGTAATATTCGAACCGCGTTACAATCCAATTCGATTTCAAGTTCCTATGGTTCAAAATCCGGGAGTCATGACTAACGACCCGGGAACCGGAGTTAGAATAGTTGATGTAAAGGAGCAGGACGGACCTCTTTTGGAAAAGTATCTTCGATACGAGCCAAGTCATCCTGATGCGAATGCGGAAGGATACGTCGAATATCCCGATGTCGATATTGTTACGGAGATGGTGGACATGATCGATGCATCTCGAGCCTATGAAGCCAACGTGACCACAATACGAGATTTTCGTGCAATGTGGAATGAAGCGCTTAAAATAGGAACATGATTAAGAATATTGATTTGATGAATCTTCGTGCCGGCGCACGAATAGATTTGGAAAAAGCTTCAGCAAAAAAAGAGATCATTCCAGAGAAAGCCCCAGGCGCCGATATCGCTCAAAGCTTCAAGTCTCTACTGGAAAATAAGGTTAACGACCTTGTAGCAGTAACTCAGGAATCGGATAAACTCGATCGAGACTTTGAGGCGGGCAAGACTGAAGATGTTCATCAAGTCATGGTGGCCGCGGCAAAATCTCAGCTCGCAATCGATACTGCACTTCAAGTAAGAAATCTCGCTATTCGCGCCTTTACATCATTAACTCAGCTCAGATAATTCAAAAATTTTACTAACTGTTTTTCCACTAATTCTCCACAGCATAAAAATTTTTTAAAGAAACGACTTGCGTTTATAGCTAAATCAATAGTATAGAAGTGTATTGATTTGAAATGCGCATCGGGCAGATTTGCTTGAAGAGAAAGCAAAGGTGCATTTCAATTGTGAAAAAAACGCGGCTTGAACGTAGCAAGAAACGGAGAATGTAATTTGAAAGAATTTGTTGCGAGAATCGTAGCGCAGATTCAAAACACTTGGAAGAGTCTCACTCTATCTCAACGCATTGCCTCGTCAATCGTCAGCGGCCTCACTTTTATTCTTCTTATTGCAGTCATCTTTTTTTCTCAGCGAACAGTATGGGTTGAACTTGGAACATTTGATCTTCAACAGGCATCGCAGATTAAGGTAGAGCTAGACAAACGCGGATACCGTCCTTCAATCGATTATAGGCTTACGAACGAAGGCAAAACAATTCAAGTTGATGCAAAGCTCAGAAACGAAATTCATCTAGCATTGGCAGAAAAAGGACTCTTCGGAAATACAGAAAAAGGATTCAGCATTTTTGAAGAGTTCGACATCACAACAACCGATTACGAACAGAGACTGCGAACATTAGAAGCTTTAAAATCCGAAATGCGGCGGCTGATAAGATCATACACTCAAATCATCAGCGACGTATCGATATCTGTTCCATACATCGAACATCAAAGTTTATTTGTCGAGAGTGAAATTCCTCAGACAGCATCAATCGTCTTAACGGTTGAGCCCGGGCAGAAGCTGGACGACGAACAAATTCGTGCGATAAGGAATCTCATTGCCGGAGGATTTCCCGGACTTGCTCCGGAAAAGATAACAATCACGGATCAGTTTGCAAGGCCGCTGGTGCCTGAAGATGAATCTTCGGGACAATCCTCCAAGCAAGCAAAAATAGAGCAAGAGACCGAAGATGAGCTGAACCTAAAGATATCGACAGTACTCGGTCCTATCGTCGGATACGACAAATTCACTGCAACAGTCGATGTCGAATTCGATTGGGACAATGTTCAAGTAAATCAAGAAAACTACACTGTTCCCGGATTTGATCAATACAAAGTTTCAGAACAGACAATCGACGAAAAGCTTTCGGGGCAAGGCATTAGGCCGGGCGGCGAACCCGGAGTTGCTTCGAACGCTCCGCCAGTCTACAACTCAATTGCTCAAACAGGACCGATAGATTATTCGCGCTCTGAAAAGATAGTCAATTTGCTTTCAGACAAAACAGTCACTGAAAGAATTCAATCGCCTTACGTAAAAAGAATTTCAGCGGCAGTTGCAATTGACGGAATATGGAAGGAAGAAAAAGACACTCAGAATCAAGTCAAGCGTACATACATTGCTCGCACTGCTGTAGAGATGGATCACTTAAAAGCAATAGTTGCCTCTGCAATCGGTCAGAATCTTCAAAGAGGCGATGTAATAGAGGTAAGGAACACTCCGTGGGACCGAACAAAAGAGTGGGCTCAGCTCGATGCAATAAAAGAGAAGGAAGAGTTCCAAAGAAAGCTTACACTTTACGGACTACTAACTGCCCCATTCATTGTCGGATTATTCTTCCTGTATGCCGCGTGGAGAAGGCACATCAGAATCCGTGAAGAAGAGCTTGCGCGTAAACGAGAATTGGAGCGGCAAAGAGCTCTGGCTGAAGCAGAGGCAGGGCTTGCGGGTGAAATTTCGCTTGAGGACCAGGAGCGGCAAGAAATTCAGCGCAGAGCATCTTCGCTTGCACGAGCAAAACCAAAAGTTGTTGCGGATCTTATCAGAACATGGATATCTGAAGATGCGGCGGCGGCATAGCATAATGAACCTATCAAGGATAAAATAAGTATATGACAACTGCGGCAACAAAATTAACAGGAAAGAGAAAAGCTGCAATCTTTCTCGTCTCGATGGGGCAGGAGATTGCCGCAGACATATTCAAACATCTTCGCGATGAAGAGATCGAGCAATTGACTTTGGAAATAGCTCGAATCGACAAAGTCGAACCTGAAGAACGCGACAAGGTTTTAGTCGAGTTCCAGGAAATGATGCTTGCTCAAGAATTTATTTCCCAAGGCGGAATCGAATATGCGCGGGACATACTCGAAAAGGCACTTGGCGCCGAGCGCGCGATAGATATCATAAACAGGCTTACAACTAGTCTTCAGGTAAGGCCTTTCGATTTCATTCGCAATGCAGATCCCGGTCAGCTCTTGAACTTCATACAAGGCGAGCATCCGCAAACGATTGCGCTCATTCTTTCGTATCTTCAACCGCAGGTCAGTTCGCAAATACTTACTCATTTGCCCGAAGAGATTCAGGCAAACGTTGCAAAACGAATCGCAGAGATGGACAGAACTTCTCCGGATATCATCAGAGATATCGAACGTGTTTTAGAACGAAAGCTTTCCTCTCTGGTCAACGAAGAATACACATCAGCAGGCGGAATCGATGCAATAGTAGAGGTTTTGAATCTTGTCGACCGAGCAACAGAAAAGTCGATCATAGAAGCTTTGGAAGAAGAGGATCCCGAACTAGCAGAAGAGATCAAGAAACGAATGTTTGTATTCGAAGATATTACTCTGCTTTCAGACAGAGATATTCAGCAGGTATTGCGCGAAGTCGAGCAGAAGGAACTGGCTCTTGCTCTGAAATCTGTTGACGATGCAGTGAAAGACAAAATCTTCTCGAACATGTCCAAGCGTGCCGCTGCAATGCTTCAAGAAGATATGGAATATATGGGGCCTGTGCGACTTAGAGATGTTGAAGACGCTCAGCAGAGAATCGTCAATATTATCCGCAAGCTCGAAGAAGCTGGAGACATAGTAATTGCTCGCGGCGGCGAGGAGCAGCTTGTTGTCTAATGTCATTCGCGGAGATCAGTTAGGCTCAACTGAAGATGTAGTTCATATACCTTTGCAAGCCGGCATTTTTCCTATTCGGCATCAGGAAGGCGAAAAAAAAAGATTAGACATTCACGAACGGCTGATTCACGAGGCTCGAATCAAAGAGCATGAAGCAAAAGAATCTGCAAAAATATTAGTTGAGAATGCAAACAAGGAAGCTGAAAAGATTCTTTCCAACACAAAAGAAAAGGCATCTGCAATTCTTGCAGGCGCAACAAAAGAGAAAGAGAGAATTGAAGAAGCGGCGCGAGAAAGCGGAATGAGCCGTGCAAGAGAAGATGCAAAAGCCGAAGCCGTCTCTTCAATAGAAAGTGCTTTGAAAATTTTAGAAGAAACGGCGCTGAATTTAAAGAAAACAAAATCTGATTACATTGAGTCCGCAATAGACGGTATGGTTGATGTAATAAGCTCTGCATTGAAAGGAATTCTCAGAACCGAAATAGTTCTGGACAATGCGGCAGTAAAAAGAACTATCTCATCCGCATTATCTGAAATAATCGGAGCAGACAGAATCAAAATAAAAATCAATCCCGAAGACCTTTCAAGCTCAGAAGAAATGCGGGATGAAATAATGAATAAGGTGAAAGGATTGAGTTCTATTGAAATCGAAGAAGACAAAGGAATAACCAGAGGCGGTGCTTTAATAGAAACGTCATTTGGGCGCGTAGATGCGCGCGTAGAAACTCAAATTGAAGAGATGCTTCGCGATATGCGAATTGCTGTCGAAAATATTCCAGCAGAAGTTAACGAAGAAATTTCCGATTCATGAATTCACAATCCGCTCAGGTTATTTCAGCGATGCGCTCCGCAGTTTCGAATGCAAAAACGATAAAGCGGGGTGGAGCAGTAGTTCAAATCGTCGGCCTGATGATTGAAGCAACGGGGCCTCAGGCTCCGGTTGGAGATGTTTGTTTAATCAGAAGCGCAGAAGACTCAACAAAAGAGATATTTGCGGAGGTAGTTGGCTTCAGAAATAACAGAACTCTTTTAATGCCGATCGGCGATATGACAGGTATATCGCCAGGTGATTCTGTCATTGCAACAAATAGTACCCTTGAAGTTCCCATAGGAAACGAATTGTTAGGAAGGACCTTGAATGCAGTAGGTGCGCCAATAGACGACGGCCCTTCATTGAGGCATCTCCCGCGAGCATCAGTATTTCAAGAGCCTCCCGATCCGGTTCGACGTCCAAGAATTAAAGAAGTCCTACCGCTCGGCATTCGCTCTATTGACGGCATTCTAACAATCGGCTGCGGCCAGCGCATCGGAATATTTTCCGGCTCTGGAGTCGGAAAATCCACAGTGCTCGGAATGATGGCGCGATATACCGAAGCTGACGTAGCAGTCGTAGCTCTTGTCGGCGAACGCGGCAGAGAGGTGCGCGATTTCATAGAAAAAGATCTCGGAGTAGAAGGACTCAAGAAATCCGTATTGGTCGTTGCAACATCCGATCAGCCGCCTCTAATGAGAATCAGAGCCGCGTACGCCGCAACAAGTATAGCCGAATATTTTCGCGATCAGGGCAAAGATGTGCTTCTGCTCATGGATTCAGTAACGCGGTTCTGCAGAGCTCTGCGTGAAGTTGCTCTCTCGGTTGGAGAGCCTCCAGGACTCAGAAGTTTTCCGCCAAGCGTCTTCACGACATTACCCAAACTTCTTGAACGTACCGGAACTTCAGAGCGGGGAACGATAACAGGTTTATATACAGTGCTCGTCGATGCAGACGATATGAATGAACCTGTCGCAGACAATGTTCGAGGTATTCTCGACGGGCATATTGTGCTATCTCGCGACCTTGCATCAAGAAACCATTATCCTGCTGTTGATATATTGAATTCCATTTCGAGGCTGATGACAGATATTGCTTCGGCTGAACAAAAAACCGCTGCAGGGCGTCTTAAAGAATTAATTGCAGTCTACCGCGACGCAGAGGATCTTATCCGAATCGGAGCGTATGTCGAAGGCTCGGATAAAAGAATCGACGAAGCAAAAAAAAGAATCGACGCGATCGAAAAATTTCTCAAACAAGGCATCAATGAAAAATCGGAGTTTCAAGAAACAGTAAAAGAACTTCTGAAGGCTGTAGCGTGAGAAATAGGTTGGAGTGCAGTTGATGGCAAAATTCAAATTCAGATTAGAGCGCATCCTATCGGTGCGTAAACATCAAGAGGAGAAAGAACGAATTCTTTTTGGAATCGCTGTTCAGAAAAAGCTTGAAGCTGAAATGAAATTATCGGAGATACGCGAGCGTCTAAATTCTGCGATGGAAAGCCGGACTAAATTGTTCAATTCGAAACCTACTATTGAAGATCTTGTGCGTGCTCACGAATATCATATTTCACTGATAAATCGAGAAGTAATAGCAATAAAAAATTTGGAAGAGACTAAACGAATAATGGAAGAGCAAAGACTTAAGCTCATTGAAGCTAGAAAAAAGAAAAGAGTTCTTGAAAGATTGCGAGAACGCAAATATGAAGACTGGAAGTTTGAGGAAGAAAACAAGGAGCAGAACGAGCTCGATGAAATCGGTTTGCAAACTTTTATGAGAAAACAAAAATCTTTTTCCGAGCCTGCTGACCGTTCCGAATTAATATCTAGAGGTGAAAATTATGGCTATTGAAGGCATCAGCCGTGTTTTAAGCCGCATCGACGAGATACAATCGCGAATAAAAAATCTAATGGGGCCGATGAATCAGACTCAAAATTTCAGTTCTGCTCTTTCTGAAGCTGAAAATAACAGTTCTACACCCACTCAAAATGCCCCTGAAAATATCAAGCCTCTTATTGAAGCCGCCGCGGCAAAATATAACATTTCTCCACAAGTGATCGAATCTATGGCAAGACATGAATCTAGTTTCAATCCTCGAGCCGTCTCGCCAAAAGGCGCAATGGGGATTATGCAGATAATGCCGGATACACAAAATATGCTTGGAGTCACTGATCCATTTGATCCTGCCCAGTCTATCGACGGCGGAGCAAAATATTTGAGAATGATGCTCGATCGATTCGGAGGCGATATGCCAAAAGCTCTTGCCGCATATAATGCGGGGCCGGACAGTGTTAGTCGGTATAACGGCATTCCGCCTTATCAGGAAACAAGAAATTATGTCGGAAAAATACTTTCCGATATTGGAGCTTCGGAAGATGAATAAAAATGCCGATAAAGGAATAGAAAAATTATGGGCAAGTATACTCAAATAATTCTTCTTTTGCTGATCATTGCAGGCACTATTTTCGGAGTCTTATATTTTTTGCAATCAGAAGGATTTGTCGATGTGACAGGGCCGCTGACCGGCATTGCAGGCGAAATT
>Ga0210015_1005317_pt1 | contig 10487 bp, 16 predicted proteins | sample CryGeymeta201522_FD_185471 | JGI IMG/M metagenome (GOLD analysis project Ga0210015, IMG submission 185471) | Groundwater microbial communities from Crystal Geyser aquifers in Utah, USA - Crystal Geyser metaG 2015-22 (SPAdes) (version 2) | ecosystem: Environmental > Aquatic > Deep subsurface >...
AAAAAGCCAAATGCCGGGTGATCCTTTCTAGAGCAATCGGGTCTCTTATCAAGCGTGGCCTGGTGGCTGAAGCTGGTTATTTGCGACTGCCAGCAAAAGAAGTGCATAGACGTGGCCTGGTTTTACCCTATGCGCTACAGCTACGCAAAAACCCAAACGAGCCTCATAACGGTGCAGCCATTGGAAGATTGTTGACAGTTGCCAAACCATCCGATCTCCGGCACGAGCCGATGCCCTGGGTGGCGAAGCCCTGACAAAGTCGTTCCAGATAGCCCTACGCTGGCCTGAATCAATCTGCTGGTGCAACCGCGCCAACGACAGCGTCAACCGCGCCTGCTGGGGTTTCGCAACCGGTTGCAAAACAACGCCTGAGTCATCTTGTGATCGATCACAAGATAGGGCTATGCTCACTTGCAACGGTTGCAAGTGAGGGGCGAACGTGTCCAACAAAAAACGAGCCTCATAACGGTGCATCCATTGGAAGATTGACAGTTGCCAAACCATAGCCCACCACCCGAGTGGGTTTTTTTTCGTTCAAAGCAATAACGCAACTAAGTTGCAATAGTGTTTCTTTTGTGGTACAACCCGCACGTGTACACATTAACGCAACTCAGTTGCATTAACCTTTAAAGGAAAAAACCCAAATGTCACTAGCCCAAATCCGCGAGACCCGCGCCGCCAAAATCGCTGAAATGCGCCAAATGCTCAACGCCGCTCAAGGCGAAAAGCGCAGCCTCAACCCTGCCGAGCAATCAGCGTTTGATTCGCTGAAGATCGCCGTTACCGACCTGGAAGGCCAGGAGACACGCGCCACTTTTCTCGAGGAAGCCGAGCGCCGCTCTGTGGGTTCGCCAGTGGGTGACAAGAGCCTTAACGCCCTGCACACGCAAGTCAACGTCCTGGACGTGATCCGCTCCGGTATGGAGGGATGTGCTTTGACTGGTGCTGCCCTGGAAAGCCACCAAGAGTCAGAGCGCCGCACTGGTCGCAAAGCTCAAGGCGTGTTCGTGCCAATGGCTGCATTGGAGTCTCGCGCTGCAAACACCACCTTGACCGCGCCCGAGCTGGTCGCTACCAACAACCGAGCCGACCTGTATATCGAGCCTTTCCGCAACAGCCTGCTGGCACGCAAACTAGGTGTGCGTGTCCTGTCCGGCTTGACCGGCAACGTGAGCATTCCCAAGCACGCCACCGGCAATAGTGCTGGCTGGGTCGCTGAGAATTCCGCTCTGACCGCATCCAGCGCCATGACGTTTGACTCTGTCACCCTGGCACCAAAACACGCCGGTGGGGTCACTGAGATGAGCCGCCAACTGATCCAGCAATCAAGCCCTGACATTGAACAACTGGTGCGCGGTGATCTGTCCTTTCTGTTGGCCCAAGCCATCGATAGCGCCTTGATCAAAGGTGGCGGCACCAACGAGCCACTTGGTGTGCTGTCCACGGCGGGCATCCAAACGGCCAACCTGGCAACGCTGAGCTGGGCAAACATCCTGGCAATGCTGCAAAAGCTCGACATCAGCAACGCCAGTGCCGCCAACATCGTGGCATCCATGAAGGTCAAGGCCAAGCTGCAAGGCACCCTGAAGGCTGCTGGTATCGCTGGCTACCTGATGGAAGGCGGCAAAGTCGCTGATCTGCCCGCCTATTTCAGCAACCAAGTGGCAGAGAAGACCGGCACACCCAACACCGGCAAGCTGATCGCTGGTGACTGGTCGCAGGCCATGCTGGGTATCTGGAGCGAGATTGACATTCTGGTCAACCCCTACGCCGAGACCGCCTACAACAAGGGCAACGTGCTGGTGAGGGCTATGGCCACGGTTGACATTGCGGTACGCCACCCCGAGGCTTTCGTGGTCGCAGATGACGTGACTATCTAAGGAGTTGCGAATGTTGGAAATCCGCAGTTCCGGCACGCTGACAGGCAAGGGTAAGACCTTGTCTGGCTATGCAGCCATATTCAATTCTGAAGCAGTCCTGGGAGACTTCATCGAAGTTATCCGGCAAGGTGCTTTCGCCAAATCGCTGGCGACGGGTTCCAACATTCGCGCCCTGTATCACCACCAAGGGGATGCCCTGCTAGGTACGACCCGAAGCGGCACGCTGCAACTGTTGGAAGACGGCAAAGGGTTAATGTTCACCCTGACGCTACCCGAGACCACCCACGGCAAAGACCTTGCTATCTTGGTAGATCGCGGTGATGTAGCGGGTTGTTCGTTCGGGTTTCGTGTTGCACCTGGTGGTGATCGCTGGGAGCAGCGCGGCAAGCAGATGGTGCGTGAGCTTCTTAACGTGGATCTGTTGGAAATCACGATAACAAGCGACCCTGCCTACGAAGACACCACCGTGGCCGTGCGCAGTTACCAAGAAGCTACCTGGTTCGACAGCATGATGGAAATCAACAAGTCCTGGATGGGCACCCTAATATGAGCCTGATAACCCGCATTGCCAGCGCCCTGGGCTATGAGCAACGAGCCAATGGTGACAACTATTGGGAAAACTTCGCCACCCTGCAATCCGGGCCGGTCAACGCCGCCACCGCTCAAGGCGTGTCTGCTGTGTATGCGTGTGTCGGTGCAATCAGCGAGACCGTGGCCAGCTTGCCATTGATCTTGTTCAAACGCAATGGTGAAGACCGCCAGCGTGCCACCGACCACCCGCTTTATAAGGTGCTGCACGACCAAGCCAACGAGCAACAAACAGCACTTGAATTTAGAGAGTACATGATGGCCGCGGTTCTGTTACGCGGTAACGCTTATGCGAAGATCATTCGCGGCAACGATGGCCAGGTGCGTGAGCTGCTGCCCTTGTCGCCTGATCGTGTCACCGTCCTGAGAGTCGGGACCGGCCTGGGCTATGAGTACATCACACTGGACGGCAAAGTCTCGCGCCTGTTGGCAAATGAAGTGCTGCACCTACGGCACCGCCTGGGTGATGACGGCGTGCTAGGCGTGTCGCCTATTGCAGCGGCCAAAGGCGTGATTCAACTCGCAATCAGTGAGCGTGACCACGGCATTAATACATTCGACAACTCGACACGCTTGGGAGGCATTCTCAAGATACCGGGCAAGCTGAATCAAGAGCAAAAGACAAACCTTGCGGCATCTTGGAATACCCAACACGGTGGCGGCACCAATGCAGGCAAGACGGCCATCTTAGAGTCTGGCGTGGAGTTCCAACCCATCAGCATGACCTTAGAGGATGCGGAGTGGATCTCCGCCCGACAGTTCTCTGTGACCGAAGTTGCGCGACTGTTTCGCTGTCCCCCGACAGTGATCGGTGATCTGACCCACGGCAACTATTCCAATAGCGTGGAAATGGCCCGCCAGTTTGTGACCATGACGTTACGCCGCCATTTAGTCGCATGGGAGCAAGCAATCAGCAAACAACTGCTGACGCCCGCCGGCCGGGTGATGTACTTCGCAGAGCATCAGGTGGAAGGTCTATTGCGTGGTGATGCCGTCAACCGTGCCGACTTCTACACCAAGGGCATAGCGGCTGGCTGGATGCTGCCAAGTGAGGCACGCAAGTTAGAGAATTTGAGCAAGATTGAAGGGATTGACGATGTCAAAACCCTGGCTTAAGTTGGGCGAAATCAAAACAGCACGCTGGACGAAAGCGGGTAACGGGCGGCTGCTGCCCTTGAATCATGCCGCCTGGCGCAAGCTGCGTGCAACGGTGCTGCAAGAGGAGCCGCTCTGTCGTATGTGTGCCGCCCAAGGGTTGACTGTGGTGGCCACTGACGTGGATCACATACACAACGACCCAAGCGACAACCGGCGCGAGTCGCTGCAATCACTTTGCCATGAGTGCCATTCTCGCAAGACTGCACGCGACATGGGCGGCAACGTGCGCATGGGCTGCGCTACTGATGGCAAGCCACTAGACCCTTACCACCATTGGAATGAAGGTGTACAGGCTGATCTGGTGCGTGCTGCCAGTGCTGTGATCGAAAAATCGCCAGCAACCAACGGTCAGATACCGACCTGTTCCACTTTTGTTAACGCTAACCGTGAAAATGTGGCATGAAAGCAACACCTAGGCGAAACCGCTCTGACTCTGTGAGTGCTGCCATTCGCGCCGCTCAAGCTGTGGCACTTGGTCCACTGCCACCGCCTGATCACGTTTGTTTAAGGGTTGGTGATTTGCCATATTGGAATTGTATTGTCACCGCACGCGCCCGAGACACCTGGACGAATATTGATTTGACCACCGCCGCAAATCTGGCCAGGTCGCAAGCTGACATTGAGCGCCTACAAAAAGAGCTTGATTCTCAAGGCTATATCACGACCGAGGGCAAGATTAACCCGCTCGCCATACTGATCGAAACCTTGACCAAGCGTGTGGTGAGTCTGGCACGCGCGCTGCATGTACACGCTGTGGCCACTGCGGGCGCGAGTGAAGACGCAAGCAAGGCACTTGCCAACGAGCGCAAAGCGGCTATGCCTGGTTCTGATCTGATCCCAACATTGCGGTCTGTTTAATGGCAACCAAACCTGAGACCCGCGCCGATAAGGTCATACGGTTTATTGAGGAAGTTTGTTGCTGTCCTGAAGGTGCGCACGTTGGCAAGCCCATTGTGCTGGCTGAGTTTCAAAAGCGGTTTCTCAAAGACGTTTATTCAAATCCAGCCGGGACACGCCGCGCTTTACTTTCGATAGCGCGCAAAAACGGCAAAAGTGTTTTAACGGCTGGAATACTTTTAGCGCACCTGGTGGGGCCGGAAGCCAAACAAAATAGTCAACTGGTGGCTGGAGCCACGTGCCGTGATCAAGCATCAATCATTTTTCACGCCGCGGCAAAGATGGTGCAACTGAGTCCTGTTTTAAGTCAGATTGTGCGCACCATTCCGAGTGGAAAACGCCTGATCGGCCTTCCCTTAAATACTGAGTTCCGCGCCCTTGCTGCTGACGGTAAGACCGCTCAAGGGCTGAGTCCTGTTCTGGTGCTGATCGATGAAATAGGCCAAGTACGTGGGCCGCAATCCGACTTCGTAGACTCGCTCACCACGTCTCAAGGTGCGCACGCCGAGCCGCTGCTGATCGCCATCAGTACCCAAGCTGCCAATGATGCTGACCTGTTCAGCCAGTGGATCGACGATGCAAAAACCAGTCAAGACCCGCGCATCGTCTCGCACGTCTATGCCGCGCCTGAAGGCTGTGATCTGCTGGACGAAAGCGCCTGGGCCGCTGCCAACCCTGCCCTGGGCCTGTTCCGCAGCCTGGACGACTTGAGGGAGCAATTGACCCAAGCGCAGCGTATGCCGAGCATGGAAAACAGCGCCCGCAATCTCTTGCTGAATGCTCGAATCTCGACGGTCTCGCCCTACATATCGCCAAACGTCTGGCAAGCCTGTGCTGGTGCTGTGCTTCCCTTTGGTGACGCGCCGGTTTACTGTGGGCTGGATCTGTCTGCAAAGACCGACTTGACCGCAATGGTGATCATTGGCAAAGTTGCTGGGCAGTGGCAAGTGGTGCCGCACTTCTGGACGCCTGAGACCGGCTTGGCTGACCGTGCCAAACGTGACCGCGCACCTTATGACGTGTGGCACCGACAAGGCTACTTGCACTCGACACCTGGTGCAAGCATAGATTATGAATTTGTTGCCAGCGATATGGCTGCAATCCTGTCCGGGATGAATGTGCAATGTGTGGCTTTTGACAGATGGCGCATTGATCTGCTGAAAAAGGAGCTGGACAAAATCGGCTGTGACGTGCCATTGATCCCCTGGGGACAAGGCTTCAAAGACATGAGTGTGGCACTTGACGCGCTGGAAGCCGAGCTACTAAACGCCCGATTGAATCATGGTGGCCACCCAGTGCTTCAGATGTGCGCCGCCAACGCCATAGTGGTCAAAGACCCTGCCGGTGGTCGCAAGCTCGACAAGGGCCGCGCTACGGGGCGCATAGATGGCCTGCAAGCAATGGCCCAAGCCTTTGGTGCTATGGCGCAATCAGTCGAATCCGAGCCTGTTTATAGCGATGGGCAATTTACATTTATTTGAGGGGCCGAAAGGCTTTGATTCCCCGATGTTGCTGGGGCCACGACAGTGGGTAAGCGGCAGGTGGCTTTGTCGGCCAGTACCACGTTCATGAAAAACCCCGACTGCCAGCGGCAAAGTTTATCGGCGGCACTTTGGAGCTTGAGGGATTCAGGCAAAGACGGTGCCGTAACGAAACCTACTTTGCGCGGCTGGCACCCATTTTAAAGGGTTGAATATGTTGTCATTATCCGAAACGAAATTACATTTACGAGTTGACGCCAGCGAGGACGATGTGCTGATCGGCGCCTTGATCGACGCTGCCACGGCCGCCACGGCTGACTACTTGGACAACGCCAGTATCGTGATGGACGGCACGGCACCTGCACCCGTGAAGGCGGCAACCCTTTTGTTGGTTGCTGATCTGCACGCAAACCGGGAAGCGCAGACCGAGCGGCCGCTGCACGCCAATCAAGCCTATGAGCGGCTGCTGTCACCTTATCGAGTGCTCACGGCATGATCGCCGGCAAATTGAACCAGCGCGTGACTGTAGAACGGCTTGAATCAGGCCAGGACGAGCTGGGCCAGCCGTACACCACCTGGGTGACGTTGGGCACGGTGTGGGCCGCTGTGGAGCCGCAAGCTGGACGTGAGTTTGTCGCTGCTGGTGCGCTGCAATCTGAATTGATTACCAAGATACGCATACGTTACCGGCCTGGCATTACATCGGCTGATCGCGTGATCCATGACGGCACCATTTACAACATTCAAAGCGTGATTAACTTCAAGTCAGCTAAACGTGAGCTGGTGCTGATGTGTCGGGGGTGATCCCGCGTGCGCGTGGGCAGAGCCTTAAAACCGCTGTACTTGATACATGTAGCGTTATGTTAAGTAGATTCGAGGCTGTTTTGCCTTTGGACTTCATCCTGAAAAGCGGCTGTTTTGACCCCTGCATGAGTTGTCCACAAGCTTGTTAACAGCGCGGTTTTTATTGTTTTACTTCGTTAAACTTCGTTCCGTACCGACTGTCGATACAGAACTAGCGCCGTACCGACTGTCGATACAGAACTAGCGCCGTACCGACTGTCGGTACAGTCGCCTATTTTTTAAGCGTTACTCTGAGCTGGTCGGCAATATCTTTGAGTGCGTTCCTGGCACTGGCAACGCTTTTCATTGCGTGAGGTGGCAACTGTTCTGGTATTTCATCAGCTCGCATTGATCCGCTAAACGTGCCTGTCTTCTGGTCAAGCACCATGCCGGGACCTGGCAATAGATCAACCTGTGCCCAAACGTCCGCGTTATCAATCTCGCTGCTTGTCGCTGATTTGAGGCTGGCCAACCGCTCGCGCATCTCTACCGGAACATAGTCAACCACCACCGTGGCAATGACTCGGCCACCGACACGCACATCCATCCGTTCGCGTGGCACATAGATATTTTTAGGACCCTTCTTTCTGACGCGTAACAGGTTTTTCGCAAGTAACACCTTGATGGCAATTTGCACTGTGCTGGGAGCTGTGCCTGTTATCTCTGCAATGCGCCGGATGCCTGGATAGGCTTCGCCATTGTTGAAGTCGCTGTGAAACTTGATCCCATGCCAGACGGCAAAGGCAGTAACGCCTATTTCAGCGGCAAGCCCACTGGTGAACATATCGCGCTGCATGGTCACGAATGTGGTGTCTATTGAGCCGGTAAGTTGCTTTGTTGCCATGTTTAAAAATCCGTTTGATATTCTTTTGATTGTAGAATACTATTCAATCAAATTGAAAGGGCTATTTTATGATTGTCACCGTAGGAAACACCAAAGGCGGCACTGGAAAGAGCACCATAGCCTTTAATCTGGCTATCGTCCGTGGTGCGTGGCTGATTGATGGTGATCGGCAAGGCACCTGCCGGATGGCTATGGCCGCTCGCGCTGGTGTGCTGCCCTTAGTCCAGTGTGACTATCTGCCGGATGGCAAGGATATGGTTAAGCAGGTGCAAGCCAGCGCCCATAAATTTAACGACCTGGTGATTGACGCTGGTGGACGTGATTCGAGCGCCCTACGCGCCGCCCTTGCAATGTCTGACTTGGTCCTGGTGCCATTCCAACCGCGAAGCCTGGACGTGTGGGCCTTGATGGATATCAACGCCCTGATACATGAGGCTAGGGTTATAAATCCTGGCCTGAGAGCTATGGCTGTGCTTAGCTGTGCTGACAGTATCGGTACCGACAACAAAGACGCTGTAGAGGCTTTGAAAGACTTCCCCGAGCTGGTGTACCTGGACGCGCCTGTCTCACGCCGCAAAGCTTTTGCTAACGCCGCCGGGAATGGCCTGTCTGTCCTGGAAGCAACACCAAAAGACGAAAAAGCAATGGCAGAGCTGAAAAAGCTTGTCACTGCCGTTTTTATGCCAGTATAATATCAAAATCATATCAAAGGACTACATCATGGCAATCAAAAAGACACCGAAAGCATTGGACGCTTTTGTTAACGCTGCACCTGATGGTGCTGCCAAACCTATGGCCACTGAGCAGGTGCAAATTACGCTCAAATTGTCCAACGAGCTGTTGTCCAGCATCGACGCTGCCGCCAAGTCCGTTAATCTGAGCAGAGCCGGGTTTATCAAGATGACGCTGTCTAACACGCTCAAGAGCTGATCATGGCAACACTCAAAATCTACAAAGCACCGTCCGGCCAGTGGTGCGGGCAACTGCTGGACGAGGATGGCGTGGAGGTGGCTGGCGTGGCTGGATGCGAGACGGCTGAAGACGTGGAGGAAGCCGCCCAAGATGCTGGAATTGAGTACGACTGCGCAGATTACGTTATTCAAACACCACCAACAAAGCCGGGCAATGCTGAGCTTTTTAACAAATTATGACAATTTGCTGATACTGGATAAAATGCCAGCGACATATAAAGGAAAACCCTAATCGTGGACAAGACGAATTAGGGTTAAAGCATTGAAAGGAATTAAATGAATCAGCGCAGCAACGCACTCCAAAAGTTTACCGACTACCTTCCAACACGCCCATATTGTACCAATGATCCGCACCTAGGGCAAACTGTCCGAGGCAAAGATCATGCAATAAGTTACGCCAATATTCAGCCAAACACGTCCGGCAAAGTCGTTTGGCTTTCGTTTGACGTAGACCACGCTGATGGTGCTACAGCATGGGATCGCCTAGGCGCACCACCGCCCACTTTGAGCATTGAAAACCCTGTCAATGGACATGCTCACCTTCTATATGCGTTAGAGGCACCTGTGCCACGTACGGACGCCGCCAGGATTAAGCCGGTGCTGTATCTTGCTGCGTGTCAAGAAGGGCTGCGCCGCAAACTAGGCGCCGACCCTGGATATAGCGGCCACCTTTGCAAAAACCCATTCAGCATTCGGTGGAACACACAATCATTCGCTGGCAGTTACGAGCTGGGTGATTTTTCAGAATGGGTTGACATTCCCAAACCTGCCGATATGAAGAAGCGGGTACGTGATCCCGATTACGCTGGACTGGGGCGCAACTGTGAGCTGTACGAGCGTCTTCGCGTGGAGTCGTATCGCCTGGTAAGAAAATTCTGGCTACCTGGTGGGTTTGAGCACTTTAAAGACGCCGTACACCTGCGGGCTGATGACTTGAATGCAGAGTGTTTTTCAGAGCCGCTGCCATTGTCCGAAGTGAAGGGACTCGCCGCCAGCATCGCCAGATGGGTTTGGAAACACTTTAACCCGGCTGAGTTTCGCAAAATTCAATCTATCCGTGGAGCACTCAAAGGAGCTGCCAACCGCGCCGCCCTGCTGCCTGTGGTGCTTCGCTTGATCGGTGAGGGCAGGAGCCAACGCGAAGTCGCCGCCCTTGTTGACGTGGACCATAAGACTGTCTCTAACTGGTTAAAGCTGTGAGTGGGGAAATGCCATATCAGATAACCGTAGGGTTTAGGGGTGTCTGTAGGGCTGAAATCAATGGTTTAGAGCACGGTGGCCGATTTTCGGCCACAGTAACGCGTTACAAACAGCCACTGAAAAAAAACGCCGCTGCCACCTTGATGGCATCAGCAAATTTGCCGACACCTGGACAACAAAAAATAAGTGTTAATGATATGCAAATTTGCAGAATAATTAACACTTAACGTAAGTGTTAGCGTTTGGCTGATATCTGCAGAGCATTAACACTTATAATAAGTGTTAGCGTTCGGGAAATATTTCCACAACATTAGCACTTAAGGAAACCATGAGCAAAGGCATCAGTAAACAGCAACAACGCATCATTGAACTGGTCTCTATCCCTGGATCGCCTGAAGGGCTGACTAGAGCTATTTTGCAAGCGCAAATTTGGCCTGATCTATTTTGCAAAGACTACCGATTTACAACAGAGTCCGAGCGTGTTGTAAAGCAAAAAGCAAAATGCCGGGTGATCCTTTCTAGAGCAATCGGGTCTCTTATCAAGCGTGGCCTGGTGGCTGAAGCTGGTTATTTGCGACTGCCAGCAAAAGAAGTGCATAGACGTGGCCTGGTTTTACCCTATGCG
>Ga0210015_1005331_pt1 | contig 10462 bp, 7 predicted proteins | sample CryGeymeta201522_FD_185471 | JGI IMG/M metagenome (GOLD analysis project Ga0210015, IMG submission 185471) | Groundwater microbial communities from Crystal Geyser aquifers in Utah, USA - Crystal Geyser metaG 2015-22 (SPAdes) (version 2) | ecosystem: Environmental > Aquatic > Deep subsurface >...
GGATCTTGTCCTGCTTGATGGTGATGGTCTCGATGCGCGGCGCGTGCTGGCCCACCTCGCGGCGGCCCTCGCGCAGCGCCTTGCTCATCTCGCCCAGGATGTGCATCCGCCCGTCCTTGGCCTGGGCCAGCGCCTGCTTCATGATCTCGGGCGTGATGCCCGCGACCTTGATGTCCATCTGCAGCGAGGTGACGCCCTCGGCGGTGCCGGCCACCTTGAAGTCCATGTCGCCGAGGTGATCCTCGTCGCCGAGGATGTCGGTCAGCACCGCGAAGCGCCCGTCGCTCTCAAGGATCAGGCCCATCGCCACGCCCGCCACCGGCGCCTTCAGCGGCACGCCCGCGTCCATCATCGACAGCGAAGCGCCGCAGACGGTGGCCATCGACGACGAGCCGTTGGACTCGGTGATCTCCGAGACGATGCGGATGGTGTAGGGGAAATCGGTCGGCGCCGGCAGCACCGCCTGCAACGCGCGCCACGCCAGCTTGCCGTGGCCGATCTCGCGCCGGCCGGGGCCCGCCATGCGGCCCGCCTCGCCCACCGAATACGGCGGGAAGTTGTAGTGGAGCATGAAGCGCTCCTTGGAGGTGCCCTCCAGCGCATCGACGAACTGCTCGTCGTCGCCGGTGCCCAGCGTGGTGACCACCAGCGCCTGCGTCTCGCCGCGGGTGAACAGCGCCGAGCCGTGGGTGCGCGGCAGGATGCTCGCCTCCGCCACGATGGGGCGCACCGTCAGCAGGTCGCGCCCGTCGATGCGCGGCTTGCCGTCGAGGATGGCGCCGCGCACGATGTCGGATTCGAGCGCCTTGAACGCGCCCTTGACGGCGGTGCTGTCGGCGGCCTCGGCCTCGCTGAGCCCCGCCGCCACGGCGTCGCGCGCCTCGCTCAGCAGCGCGACGCGCGCCACCTTGTCGGTGGTGGCGTAGGCGGCCTTCAGCTTGCCGCTCGCCAGCTCCGCCACCCGCGCCGCGATGGCGCCGGTGTCGGCGGGGGTGAAGTCGAACGGCTCCTTCGCCGCCTCCTCCGCCAGCGCCACGATCATGTCGATGACCGGCTGCATTTCCTTGTGACCGAAGGTGACCGCGCCCAGCATGTCGTCTTCGGACAGCTCATAGGCCTCCGATTCGACCATCATCACGGCTTCCTTGGTGCCGGCGACGACGAGGTTGAGCTTGCTGTCGGCGATCTGGTGAACCTTGGGGTTCAGCACGAAGGCGCCGTTGATCAGGCCGACGCGGGCGCCGCCGATCGGCCCCATGAACGGCACGCCGGAGATGCACAGCGCCGCCGAGGTCGCCACCATCGCCAGGATGTCGGGGTCGTTCTCCATGTCGTGGCTGAGAACGGTGATGATGACCTGCGTCTCATGCTTGAAGCCGGGCACGAACAGCGGCCGAATCGGGCGGTCGATCAGGCGGGAGGTCAGCGTCTCCTTCTCCGAAGGGCGCGCCTCACGCTTGAAGAAACCGCCGGGGATCTTGCCGGCGGCGTAATACTTTTCCTGATAGTGGACGCTGAGCGGGAAGAAATCGAGGCCGGGCTTGGGCTTCTTCTCGAATACGACGGTGGCCAGCACGCTGGTCTCGCCGAGCGTGGCGACCACGGCGCCGTCGGCCTGCCGGGCGATCTTGCCGGTCTCAAGGGTCAGCGTCTCGCCGCCCCACTGGATTTCCTTGCGGACGATATTGAACATGCGGACTTCCTTCCGTGCAGGCGCAGGCCCCCATGGGCCGCCCCGCGGCGTCGCGCGGTCTCCGCGCGGGCTCCTTGCGATCTCAAAACCAGGCCGCGCCGTCTGGAGCCGGGGACGGGCGGAGCGGACGTGCGCGCCGGAGGGCGTGCGGCCCCGGTCGGGCCGCGCGCGGGGCCCGGCGCTCGGCCCCTGCGAAAATGGCGGCGCGGCCCGCAGGCCACGCCGCCAATGGATCACCGCGTCAGCGGCGGATGCCGAGACGGGTGATCAGGTCCTTGTAGCGCGCCTCGTCCTTGCCGCGGACATAGTCCAGCAGCTTGCGCCGCGTGCTGACCATGGTCAGCAGGCCGCGGCGGGAGTGCGCGTCCTTCTTGTGGGTCTTGAAGTGCTCGGTCAGGTTCTTGATGCGCTCGGTGAGGATCGCGACCTGCACCTCCGGCGAACCGGTGTCGCCCTCCTTGCGGGCGAATTCCTTGACGACTTCGACCTTGCGGTCAGCGGCGATCGACATCGGGGATCTCCTTTGGTCAGAGGTTGAGCACCCGGCGCGGATGGAGCAGCCCCGCCCGCCAGACCCCGATCGCCACCGGCGCCCCGTCGAGGGACGCCCAGGCGTCGCAGCCTTCGGAGAGGTCTCCGCCCGCACCCGCCACGGCCCGCCCCTGTCTGAGGTCGGCCGCGTCGCGCGCCGTCACGGCGAGAGCCGGGATGTCGTCCAGCCCTGTCGAAACCGGCGCAAGATGCGTTTCAATCGCGTCGCTATGACGGATTTGGTCGAGTTTATCAAACGCAATCGCATCCTCGACGCGAAACGGCCCGGTCCAGAGCCGCCGCAGCGCCGAGACATGGCCAAAGCACCCCAGCGCCGCGCCCAGATCGCGCGCGATGGCGCGCACATAGCCGCCCTTGCCGCAGGTCATCTCAAGCGTCGCGTGGTCGGCGTCGGGCTGATCCACCAGCGCCAGCCGCGCCACATGCAGAGGCCGGGCGGCGAGCGCCACCGCCTCGCCCGCGCGCGCCAGCTTGTAGGCGCGGGCGCCGTCCACCTTGACGGCGGAAAAGGCGGGCGGGGTCTGGAGGATGTCGCCGGTGAAGGCGGGCAGGGCCGCCGCGATCTGCGCCGCCGTCGGGCGCGCGTCCGACGTGGCGAGGACCGCCCCTTCCGCGTCGTCGGTGGCGGTAGCGGCGCCCCAGCGCACCGTGAAGCGATAGCCTTTCAGCACGTCCTCGATGCAGGGAATCGTCTTGGTCGCCTCGCCGAAGGCGATGGCCAGCGCGCCGGTCGCCAGCGGGTCGAGCGTGCCGGAATGGCCGGCCTTGGCGGCGTTGAACGCCCAGCGCGCCTTGGCCACCGCCTGCGCCGAACTCACGCCCAGCGGCTTGTCGAGCACCAGCCAGCCGTTGACCGCCGCGCCGCGCGGTTTGCGCGCCATCAGCGGTCGGTCCCGCCGTCGGCGCCGCCGTCGGCGTCGCTGTCGTCGCCCTCGCCGTCGCTGTCGTCGTCGCGCGCGAGATCGCGCTTCACGGCGGGCTGCTCGAACATGCGGCGCACGTCGTCCATGCGGTCGAAGGTCTCGTCGAGGCGGAAATGCAGGTCGGGCGCATACTTGAGGTTGACCGCGCGGCTGACGGCGCGGCGCAGCTCATGCTTCGCGCGCCCCAGCGCCGCCAGCGTCTCCTCGACGCGCCGGCCGCCCAGCGGCATCACGAAGGCGGTGGCGTGGCGCAGGTCGGGCGTGACCTGCACCTCCGCCACGGTGATCGACGCGCCCATCAGCCCCGGCTCATGCGTCTCGCCGCGCAACAGCGCGTCGGCCAGGGCGCGGCGGATCTGTTCGCCGACCTTCAGCTGCCGTTGCGACGGCCCTTTTTCCTGCCTGCTCATGGATCGCTATCGCAGCGCCCCCCTCAGAGGGAGCGCTCGATCTCCTCGGTGGTGAAGATCTCGATGACGTCGCCTTCGCGGATGTCCTCGTAGTTCTCGAAGGCCATGCCGCATTCCTGGCTGACGTGGACTTCCTTCACCTCGTCCTTGAACCGCTTCAGCGTCTTGAGCTTGCCCTCGTGGATCACGACGTTGTCGCGCAGCAGGCGCACGCCCGCGTGACGGCGCGCGACGCCCTCGGTCACGATGCAGCCCGCCACCTTGCCGACCCCGGTGACCTTGAACACCTGCAGGATCTTGGCGTAGCCGATGAAGGTTTCCTTGATCTCCGCCGACAACATGCCCGAGGCCGCCGCCGTCACGTCATCCACCACGTTGTAGATGATCGAGTAATAGCGGATCTCCACGCCCTTCTGGTTGGCGCTGTCGCGGGCCTGCGCGTTGGCGCGGACGTTGAAGCCGATGATCGGCGCGTTGCTGGCGTCGGCCAGCTGCACGTCCGATTCGGTGATCGCGCCGACGCCCGCGTGCAGCACGCGCACCCGCACCTCGTCGTTGCCGATCTTCTCCAGCGCCTGCATGATCGCCTCGGCCGAGCCCTGCACGTCGGCCTTGACCACGATCGGCAGCTCCTTGACCGGCCCGCCCGCCTTGGCCTGCGCCAGAAGCTGGTCGAGCGTGGTGCGCGAGCCTTGCGCCGCCAGCGTCTCGCGCGCCTTGCGCCCGCGATAATCGGCGATCTCGCGCGCCTTGGCCTCGCCGTCCACCACGTTCAGCACGTCGCCCGCCTCGGGCGTGCCGCTGAGGCCCAGAACCTCGACCGGCACGGACGGCCCGGCCTCCTGCACGCGCGCGCCGGTGTCGTCGATCAGCGCGCGCACCTTGCCCCACTGTTCGCCGACCACGAAGATGTCGCCCGGCTTGAGCGTGCCGCGCTGCACCAGAACGGTGGCGATCGGGCCGCGGCCGACGTCGAGCTTGGCCTCGATCACCGCGCCCTCGGCGGGGCGGTCGGGGTTGGCCTTGAGGTCGAGCAGTTCGGCCTGCAGCGCGATGGCGTCCACCAGCGCGTCCAGCCCCTTGCCGGTGATCGCGGAGACCTCGACATCCAGCACGTCGCCGCCCAGCTTTTCGACGAACACCTCGTATTGCAGCAGGTTCTGGCGCACGCGGTCGGGGTCCGCCTCGGGCTTGTCGCACTTGTTGATCGCCACGATCATCGGCGCGCCCGCCGCCTTGGCGTGGGCGATCGCCTCGATGGTTTGCGGCATCACCGAATCATCCGCCGCCACCACCAGCACCACGATGTCGGTGACCTTGGCGCCGCGCGCGCGCATCGAGGTGAACGCGGCGTGGCCGGGGGTGTCGAGGAAGGTGATCGCGGCGCCCGAGGCGGTGGTCACCTGATAGGCGCCGATATGCTGGGTGATGCCGCCAGCCTCGCCGGAGACGACGCTGGTCTTGCGCAGCGCGTCCAGCAGCGAGGTCTTGCCGTGATCGACATGGCCCATCACGGTGACCACCGGCGCGCGCGGCCGCAGGGCGTCCGCGTCGTCGTCGTCGGTCACGATCACGTTCTCCACGTCCGACTCCGATACGCGCAGGAACTTGTGCCCGAACTCCTCGACCACAAGCTGCGCGGTGTCGGCGTCCAGCGTCTGGTTGATGGTCGCCATCACGCCCATCTTCATCAGCGTCTTGACCACGTCGGCGCCACGCTCGGCCATGCGGTTGGCCAGCTCCTGCACCGTGATCGCGTCGGGGATGCGCACGTCGCGCACCACGCGCTCACGCTCACCGCCGCCCGCGCCCTTGTTCTTGGCGCGCTCCTGACGGCGGCGCATGGCGGCGAGCGAGCGGGTGCGCCCGCCCTCGCCGCCGGTGAGCTGCTCGATGGTCAGCTTGCCGGAGCGGCGGCGGTCGCCGGTCTCCTTGGCGCGCGGCGTCGCCGCCTTCTTGGGCGCCTCAGTGGGGGCGGCGGCGGGGCGGAAGCTCTTGCGCGCCGGGCGGTCCTCGTCGGGCACCGGGATCGCGTCGGGGCGCGTCACCGCGATCGGCGCCGGGCGCGCGGCCTCGCGGCTGCGGCGGGCGGGCTCCTCGGTCGAGCGGGCGCGGGCGGCGGCCTCAAGGCGCGCTGCTTCCTCGCGCGCGCTCTCCTCGCGCTCGCGGCGCACCTGCTCCTCCGCCTCGCGGCGGGCGATGTCCTCAAGCTCCTTGCGGCGGCGCTCGCCTTCCTCGGCGCGGCGGCGGGTCTCCTCCGCCTCCTGCTTCTTGCGCGCCTCCTCGTTGCGCTGCGCGAACTCCAGCGCCTTCAGGCGCCGGGCGTGCTCCTCGGGCGACAGCGCCTTGTGGACGGCGCCGCGACCGGCGGGCCGCGCCGCAGGCCGCGCGGGCCGGGCCGGAGCGGCGGGCGCCGCAGGCGCGGCGCCGCGCGGCGGCTGCGCCGGGGCGCCGCCGCGCGCGGGTGACTGCGCGGGCGACTGCGCGGGTGACTGCGCGGGCGTCTGCGCGCCTGCGGGTGCTGCTGGCTGAACTGCTGCGGGCGCGGGCTTTGCGACGGCGGGTTGCGCCGCCTCGGGCGCCTGCCGCTCCGCCGCCGCGACCGACCGCGTCGCCGCCACAGGGGCGGGGCGCGCGGGGGGCTGCGCGGCGGGCGTCTCAGCAGCAGGCGGCGGCGCCACCGGCGTTTCTGCGACCGGAGCCTCTGCGACCGGAGCCGCTGCGGCGGGCGCCTCTGCTGCGGGCGCTTCGGTTTCCGGCGCCTTCGCGACCGGCGCTTGCGCGCCCTTCATCTCCGCCGCCGGCGTTTCCGCTGCGGGCGTCTTCGCGACCGGTGAAGTCGCCTCGGCCGCAGCCGGGGGCGCCACTGCGGCGGCCGACTCGGGCGCGGGCGCTGCGGCGACCGGCGCGACCGGCTGCGCGGATTCGGCCTTGACGGCGACCTCGGGCGCGGCCTTTTCGACAGGCTTCACCACGGCTTTCGACGCCGCAGGCGTTTGCGCGACGGGTTTCGCCTCGACCGGGCGCGGCGCCGAAGGCGCTGCGGGCGGGGTGATCTGCGAGGCCGCCGAGGGGATCACCACGCGCTTGCGCACCTTCTCGACCACCACCGACTTGGTGCGCCCGTGCGAAAAGCTCTGCCGCACGCGCGTGGTCTCTCCCGCGCCGCGCAGGGTGATCGTCCGGCCGCCTGTCTTGGTGTCGCCGTTGTCGTCGCTCATGAACCGTCCTTCACAGGATCGCGACGGTCGCGACCCCCAGCATGTCGAAAGGTCGCGCCCGTCGCGACCCACAAGATCGTCAAATAGCCTGCGTCGTTCCATCCGCCTGCGTCTGGCGAAAACCGGATAGCCGCCGCGACTCTCTCAAGACGCGCTCGGCGGCGCCCCCTGCGTCGAGCACGGCATGTATCACGAATTCCCGCCCGAACGCCAACCCCAGTTCCTCGGCGGTCAGCGTCGCCACCAAAGCGGCCTCGCCCGCCATCGGTCGCAGCTTGGCGCGACCCTGCTCCGAGCCGTCCGACGCCTCGATCAGCGCCGCGACCGGGCCGGACTTCAGGCGCGCCTTGACCTTTTCAAAGCCGCAAATCGCCAGACCCGCCTTGCGCGCCAGCCCCAGCGCCTCGATCAGCCGCCGCGCCAGCCCGGCCTCCACCATCTCGATCAGGCCTTCGGGCGCCCGCGCGGGCGCCTTGAAGCCCCGCGCGAACAGGTTGCGCTTCACCGCCTTCTCCAGCGGCGCGCGCGCCGCCGTCACCCAGACGCCGCGACCCGGCAACTTCTCGGCGAAATCCGGCGTCACCACCGACTCGGGGTTGAGCGCAAAACGAATCAGCCCCGCCGTGCCGCCGCTCTCGCCGGTGGCGACGCAGCGGCGCTCCGGCGCGTCGCGCATGTCGATGCGGCCGCCGCGCGTCATGCCGCCCGCCCTCAGGCCTGCGCCCCTAGACCCGCGTCCCGTCGGCGTCGCCCTCGCCGGGCGCCGCCTCCGCCGCCTCGGCGGGCGCAAGATCGTTGATATCGACCATGCCCAGCGCGACGCGCGCGTTCATCACCAGCGCCTGCGCCTCCTCCAGCGTCACGTCGAAAGGCTCCAGAATGCCGTCGTCCTTGACGCGCTTGCCTTCGGGCGTCTCGGTGAAGCCGCCCGCCAGCTCCCAGTCGGCGCAGGTGGCGAATTCATGCAGCGAGGTCACGCCCGCTTCGGCCAGCGCCAGGATCATCTGCGGCGACAGGCCGGGGAAGGCGATCAGGTCGTCCTGCGCGCCAAGGGTGCGCGCCTTCTCCAGCGCCTGCGCCGCGATCTCCTCAAGGCTTTCGCGGGCGCGGGCCTGAAGCTCCTCCGCCGTGGCCTCGTCGAAACCGTCGATCGAGGCCAGCTCGTCGATATCGACGTAGGCGACCTCCTCCAGCGACGCGAAGCCTTCGGAGACCAGCAGCTGCGCCACCATCTCGTCGATGTTCATCTTGTCCATGAAGATCTTGGAGCGTTCCTCGAACTCGACCTTGCGCCGGGCGCTCTCCTCCTCCTCGGTGAGGATGTCGATGCTCCAGCCGGTGAGCTGGCTGGCCAGACGCACGTTCTGGCCGCGCCGCCCGATGGCGAGCGAGAGCTGCTCCTCTGGCACCACCACCTCGGCGCGCTGGGCGTCCTCGTCCATCACCACCTTGGAGACCTCGGCGGGTTGCAGCGCGTTGACGAGGAAGGTCGCGGCGTCCTCGGTCCACGGGATGATGTCGATCTTCTCGCCCTGAAGCTCGCCCACCACCGCCTGCACGCGCGACCCCCTCATGCCGACGCAGGCGCCGACCGGGTCGATCGAGTTGTCGTAGCTGATCACGCCGATCTTGGCGCGCGAGCCGGGGTCGCGGGCGACCGCCTTGATCTCGATGGCGCCGTCATAAATTTCCGGCACCTCCATCTTGAACAGCTCGGCCATGAACTCCGGCGCCGTGCGGCTGAGGAAGATCTGCGGGCCGCGCGCCTCGGCGCGCACGTCGCGCACATAGGCGCGGATGCGGTCGCCGACGCGGAACGCCTCGCGCGGGATCAGCTGGTCGCGGCGCAGCATCCCCTCGCCCCGGCCCAGATCGACGATCACGTTGCCGTATTCGACGCGCTTGACCACGCCGTTGATGATCGTGCCGACGCGGTCCTTGTATTCCTCATACTGGCGCTCGCGCTCGGCCTCGCGCACCTTCTGCACGATCACCTGCTTGGCGGTCTGCGCGGCGACGCGGCCGAACTCCATGGTGGGCAGGGTGTCGATCTCGACGAAATCGCCCAGCTCGACCTCGGGGTTGAGGATGCGGGCCTCCTCAAGGCTCATCTGGCCCTTGGGGATCTCAACCTCCTCGACCACCTCCTTGACGCGGCTCATGGTGATCTCGCCCGACTTGCGGTCGATGTGGGCGCGCACGTCCACGTCGGCGCCATAGCGGGCGCGGGCGGCCTTGCCGAGGCTGTCCTCCATCGCCTCGATCACCAGTTCGCGGTCGATCAGCTTCTCGCGCGCCACGGCGTCGGCGATCTGGAGCAGCTCCAGTCGGTTGGCGGATACGGCGGTGCTCATGGGCGTGGCTCCTGCGGCTCGCGGAGGTCGTCGTCGGCGTCCTCGCCGTCTTCCACCTCGATGTCGTCAAACCGGGTCTCGTCGAAACCCGCGTCCTTCTGCGTCTTCAGCGACGCCTCGATCAGCGCGTCGGTCAGCACCAGCTTGGCGTCGCTCAGGGCGTCGAAGGGCGCCCGCGCCGGGCCGCTCTCCAGCGTGATCAGCACATCGGCGCCGTCCACGCCCTCCAGCGTCCCCATGAACCGCTTGCGCCCGTCGATCAGCGCGTCGGTCTCCAGCCTGGCGACCCAGCCCTTCCAGCGCTCGAAATCCTCAAGCCGCGTGAGCGGGCGGTCGATGCCGGGCGAGGAGACCTCCAGCGTGTATTCGTCGGCGATCGGATCCTCGACATCCAGCACGGCGGAGAGCGCGCGCGAAAGCGCGGCGCAGTCGTCGATCTCCATCCGCCCGTCGGGCCGCTCCGCCATCACCTGCAGCGTGCCGCGCCTGGACCCCATCAGCCGCACGCGCACCAGCGAAAAGCCCATCCCCTCGACGGTCGGGCGGATGATCCCGGCGAGGCGCCGGTCGATCGGGGTTTTGGCGAGCAGGTCGGCCATGGTGCGGTGCGCGGTCTCCAAGGGAAAGCCCGCCGCAAACGCAAACGGGCCGCAACGCGGCCCGTCTCGCATCCCGTGGGACCCGCCAAGGGTTGGCGAGACCGCCGCTGTTGAGCGCGGATATACGCGCCCTCGCCGTGGGGCGCAAGATGCCGCTCAGCGGGCGCCGCGCGCCCGTCACGCGGCCCTGCTTCACGCCGCCGCAGACGCGCCACCGCCGCAGACGCCGCGCCGCCTCACACCCCCGCGCCGCCCACGGTCAGCCCGTCGATCAGCAGCGTCGGCTGGCCCACCCCCACCGGCACGCCCTGGCCGTTCTTGCCGCAGGTGCCGATGCCGGGGTCCATCGCCATGTCGTTGCCGATCAGGCGGACGTTGCGCAGCGATGTCGGGCCGTCGCCGATCAGCGTGGCGCCCTTGACCGGGCGGCCGATCACGCCGTTCCTCACCCGATAGGCCTCGGTGCAGGAGAACACGAACTTGCCGTTGGTGATGTCCACCTGCCCGCCGCCGAAGTTGACCGCATAGATGCCGTCCTTCACCGCGCGCACCACGTCCGCCGGATCGGCCTCGCCGCCCATCATCACGGTGTTGGTCATGCGCGGCATCGGGATGTGGGCGTAGCTCTGGCGCCGCCCGTTGCCGGTGGGGGCCACGCCCATCAGCCGCGCGTTCTGGCGGTCCTGCATGTAGCCGACGAGGATTCCGTC
>Ga0210015_1005333_pt1 | contig 10461 bp, 11 predicted proteins | sample CryGeymeta201522_FD_185471 | JGI IMG/M metagenome (GOLD analysis project Ga0210015, IMG submission 185471) | Groundwater microbial communities from Crystal Geyser aquifers in Utah, USA - Crystal Geyser metaG 2015-22 (SPAdes) (version 2) | ecosystem: Environmental > Aquatic > Deep subsurface >...
AATTTTTTCTGACTCATTCTCGTATTGGCGCTCAAACCAATATTTTTGGTAGTTGTAAGCAGAGTCGTCGTAAAAAGCAATTGACCTTTTTGGCACTAGAAGTATTTTAGCACGAAGTTAGTCGACGTTTCCGTATTCTAATTCCTCAATAAACTTATTAACACATTTTGCCCAGGGTCCACCTTTTTCCACTGAGGGCGGGGCGTATTTTGTCATAATTTCTTCGGGGGTAGTTAAACCCATATCCAAATAATCTTCTCTTAAGGTTTTGGCTACTTGGTCAAAGGCTTGTTCCCAGGATAAAAATCGGGTTTCCCCATTTTCAAACCCCCAACAATTGTAGGAACCAGGCGGAGATTTTTTACATAAATTTGATTCACATTGGGCAATAGCGACAATCAACCGATAATCTACTTGATAGTTTTCTGATGCCTGAAAGAGTTGATAAGCATAAGGTAAAAGGGGTGAGTTGTGTTTTTTGAGATATTTTTCAATAATCACCGGTCGGGCGTCGCCAGTGAAAATTGCTCCTAGAATTTCGCCGGTCTTTTGAGGTAGAGCGGCGTAAAATTGATTTTTGGTTTTGGATATTAAAGGTGGGGAGGCTTGTTTAGCTTGACTAATTTTGCTTAAAGAAAATAAGCTTATCCCAAGATTCAAAGGAGCGATGGTTAAAAACAAAACTATCAGGATAAATTTTTTCATGGACAGTAAATCTATCCTGACATATTTGAAGGCAAATTGTCAAGCCCCGTTCAGTTTACATGAACGGGGCGCCGACCCGTCAAAATCGCTCCGTGAGCCGTATTCGAATAGAATTGAAAAGGCGAACGGTAAGATTAGTCGGGTCAAGTGAGACTCTTTCTCTTTTGCCAATCCTTAAACCTCGCATCAAGCTCTTGCTGAATCTTTTTATTGATATAGCCCCTGGCTGAAAGTTCTAATATAGAAAGATACCTTTCAACCCCCCACAGTAGACTAGAGAGAAAAACACCCAAGGCTGGATTTTGGGACATTACTAAAGGATTGAGATTCGCTCGGGCTGTTTTGGCAATTTTTTCAGGATTGTTAAATTGTCTGATAATCCAATAAACTCCCTGTTGAAGTTGCTCTTTAGTCATTTGTTTAGGGCTGGCCACTGGCTGGTTATGATTGAAATGAGTAGTTTCGGTTTCAAAAACCCTTCCCTCTCTATAAACCAAGTTTCCCCAAGGAGTGCCAAGATAGGGAGTGGCAACTTGGAAAAAAATATTAGACGCGCCTGTTTCTTTTAGGATTGAAGCTGTTTGAAAAAAAGCCTCGGGGTATCGATGGTGATCAAGACCGAGCACGATTGAAAAATTAAGAGGATGCTAAATTCTCTAAAAACCTGAACTGCTTTCTTAATGAGTTTTACTTGCTTGTCAAGCGACCCTTCCACTCTTTCCTTGACTAAATCGTCAGCGCCATAAAGAAAAGAATAACAACCACCAATCTCATTTTTAGCAGACATCAGTCTTAAAAGATTGCCTCCATTTTCCAGGTCCTTAACTAAAGGGGCAACTGTTCCTTCAGTAAACCAGCGAATACCTTTATTTTTCAAGTGCCTGAAAAGTTCGCTCAGCTCCTCACTGGGAATTGCCGCCGTGTTGAGGTCGGTAGAAAAAAGGTAGTCTCCTTTTTGTACACCCACGCTGCCATTCCTGGGGATGTCTTTTTAGGAGGTTTCTTCCTGGCAGATGAGAAGAAGGAAAAATGTTTCTATCAGGCCAGATGTAATCTTTGAGATCAAAAGGAGGCAGTTTAGTAGCATCATAAATTTCTTCAGGCTTATCTGTTAAGAGATCATCAACTAATTTTTCAATAACTAGTTCTGCTTCACCACGAACTCTTACTGTTGCTTCCTCGAAGGCAGAAGGATTAAAGGTAGGACCATAACCGCCAATGACTGTTGTTTTTCCATGCTTATTGGCTATTCTTATGACCTCTTGGGTAAGAGAGGTATCGAAATGTCTGGCAGAAATAAAAATAAACCCTGCTTCTTCAATATACTTTTCAAGCTTATTGACTCTCCCTGGTATTATTGGCAACCATTTTCTTTCAAAACCGTGCTTTTTTAGAACAGCGCTGACAATGGCTATTCCCAAAGGGTCGATATGTTCATAAAATCTACTAATTCGAGCGGAGGCAGGCTTTCTTTCGTTGTAATATTGTGGGCCGCTTAATAGGAGGACTTTTCTCTCACAAAGATTCATTTAATATTTAATAAAGAGGCAGTTTTCAGTTTTATAACGCTTGGTGTGCCCGTACTATATTTGTGAGCCGCCAGAGTCTCGAACTCTGAACCTACTCCTTAAGAGGGAGTTGCTCTACCATTGAGCTAGCGGCCCTCCTTCGATAAACTCAGGATGATTTCTTCTCCATATTTAAGATAGGCTTTCCATACTTTATAAGATTTTCTTTCTTTTCTCTTTTCCAGCCTTTAATCTGAAATTCTCTTTTAAAAGCTTCGCTCAATGTTTTATGCCTTTCGACATAAACAAGCTTAATGGGCTTTTTATTTTTTGTAAATAGAGAGCCTATTCCCTGATTGTGTTCTCTTAAACGTCTTTTTAAATCTGTAGTTCTTCCGATATATAAGGAACCATCTGAACATCTAGCTATATAAACAAACCACTTCATGATGAGCCATTCGATAAACTCATGGTGAGCTTGTCGAACCAGCGCGTCCAGAGGGATTCGAACCCCCGACCCCCTGTTCCGACCTCGCTTCGCCGAAGCGCCGGTGCCTCTGGAGGGAATCGAACCCCCATTACTGGTTCCGAAGACCAGCGCTTTATCCGTTAAGCTACAGAGGCTTGATATTCTTTTTCAACCATTTTCTTCCAGAATGCGATTTTAAATATTTTTCTCTTTTCCTTGCTTCAATTTTATTACCCATTGTCTCAGTATATAAAATATCCCATGGTTTATATCTTTTTGTCCAGCATATGTTCCCTAAATTATGTTCTTTTAAACGTCTTTCCAAATTATTCGTTATACCAATATAAAAATGATTTTTTATTTTGCTCTTCAGTACATAAACATAATAGTTCATGCTCTATCCGTCTAGGCACGGCCTAGCCGTGACTGGTCCGTCTAGTCCTCGCCTCGGTAACCTCGGCTCGGCTTAGCCGAGACGGGTCCGCTGAGCTATGGACGCTTAAAAATCTAGGGTCCCAAATAACTTCTAATTGGAACCAACTAATAACCTATTTTACACTTCTTAAAGACAATTTTCCAGCGCTTTCTCCAGCTTTTGCTTAAACTTTTTACTTTCCATCTCTTTTAAATTGAAACTCGCGAATTAAGATATAATTAAGTAGTGATGCGATTAACTCTTAAACAAAGGAAATTTATTGCCAAATATCTGGAAACTGGAAGCGCTACTGAGGCAGCTTTTGAAGCCTATGGGACCAAGAATAGAAATGTTGCAGCCTCAATAGGCTCAGAGAACCTTAGAAAACCTAATATAAAGCGAGTAATTCAGTATGCTTTAGAGGTAGCTGGTTTAACTGATGAGTATATAGCATTGAGTTTGAAAAAGATAATTGACGCTGGACTTCCTAAAATTTAAGCTATCGGATATACCCCTGTTTTTCAGAGACATCTTACTAAAACCCTTGAAGAAGTCCGCGAAGCGAGGTGTTAGAGTATTTACATTACTTGACAGTCTGTGAAAAAGTTGATATCGTCCAATCAATGGGGAAAGGTGGACATTTATCATCCCTCTCAAGTAGAAAAATTTATTAACCCGCAAATGGCGGGCTTTTTGTTGAAAATTGCCAAGAAAGGAGGTGAGAAAAGTGAAGAAGGCCATTTTGACTATAGTTTCAATTTCATTTGTTCTAGCGTTGCTCTCGTCCCCCTCTACCGTTCTGGCAAAGAAAGGTATTTCAGTTAATAAATTTCAGATAACCTTTACTGGAGATCAAGAAAATGCTCCATTGATTTACCGAGACTTAGTGGTCTACCGACGGCATTATTCACCAGATGTAGATATTTTTGCATACGACTTGAAAAATGGGACTGAATCCCTATTAGTACAAAGACCTGGACATCAATCTCCGGCTGGTCTGTTTAATAATTATCTGGTTTATAATGAAGAAATTGCATCGGACAATGTGGATGTAAGAATAAAAAACATTAAAACTGGGAAGGACTTTCCAATTGCAGAAGGGCCTGGATACCAAACTGCAGGAGCTATTTGGGGCAGTTATGTGGCCTATATAGATGGATACAATTGTGGACCGCTTTATATCTATAACATTTACCGAAGGATTAATTTCTCCACCGGACAAACAGCATGCAGGCCTATAAATGTGTGGAGTAATATACTAGTTTGGTCGGATTGGCATAATACTTATGTTTACGGATACAACGTGGGAACAAAAGAACTTTTTGTGATAGCAGAAGGAAGCGGTCAACGTACAACCCCTGATGTTTTCGGAGATACGGTGGTATGGGTTGAATATAAGGACAACAAGTCTGAGATTTGGGAAAAGGACCTGGTTTCGGGTGCAGCAAATGTTGTTTATGAAACTACGAGCTCAAGGCTTAGTTGGCCTACAATTTCGAATCAATATGTTGCCTGGGTCGATGATAGAGGAGTAGAAGCTCATGACATTTTTGTTCAGAAGCGTAGAACGAGAGAGGTGGTTGAAGTAAGCAATGATGGACCACAACAACCATCACCCACAATTCCGGATATCTATAAAGATACAGTCGTTTGGATGAGTTGGCATACAGGGAACGGGGATATTTACGGTGCAACTTTTAAATGAGACTAGGCCTGTTATTTTAAAGGTTTAAATTATTGGGGTATAATTGCGATGGTGGCAAAGTTATCAATTAAAAAACGACTACTTAAGGTTGGTTTGCTTGCCATCTTTATTTTGGTTGTTCTCCCTGGCATTTGTCTTGGGGCTTATGGTGGTCTGAATTATTATCAAGCCAAAAGTTTAGTTGCTGAGGCAGATAGTCTAGTTAAGGTCGAAAAGTTTGACCAAGCAATTGAGAAATACGCCCTAGCAGAAGCTAAATGGTCTCCTAAGAGCTTAAAGGATGAGATAAATAGCAATCTTGAGCAAGCACAGAAGTTAAAAGAAGAAAAGGAAAATTACGATAAGGGTATTAAGTATTTTGACGAAGAAAAATGGGGAAGTGCCAAAGATGCTTTTGATAAGATAACTGACACTTCAAAGTATTATGAAGAAGCCCAAGAAAAACTAAAAACTATCGCTGAAAAAATTGAGGCTGAAGAAAAAGCTAAAGCGCAGATTAAGGGTGCAAAAACTTCCACTAGTCCAGCTCAAGCCACTACTCCAACTCCCCAACCAACCACTAACCCAAACAAAGACTCTATCTGTAGGAACGAAGCTGAACTTTATAAAATTCAAGAAAAGGAAAAAGCGATAGCACAACTTAAAAGTCAAAGACCTGAGCTGTTTTGGAGTGAAGCGGACTGGTTGGCTCACGGATATTCAGAGGCCGACTTGCCTTATTTAGTCCCTGTATACCGAAATTATTACAATACTGCCATGTCTATTCTTGATAACGCAGCACAACAAGCTTACCTAACAAAATATAACGAATGTCTCCAAAAATAGCCTCCACTTGAAAGTTTTTTAAAGTCTAGTATAATTAGAATTACAGATTAAAAAGGACATACCGGTTCTTCAGTAAGTAAATCCAAGCTGTTGGCTTGGAGCGATACTTCGGGGTAAAAAGTCGCTCTAAAGCCGCAGCTTTTTTACGTTTTAGAGCGGCTCAAAGGAGCCGTTTTTTAGTGGCTCCGAACTCAGGACGGTTTTTTTATTTGACTGAGAACTGCTGGTCTCCCGTCCTGAGCCAGCAGTTTTTGGTTTACTGACATGGAGCTTAATATTAAACGATGCAGAAGATTGCTTGGTCCTTTAGCCGAAGGTAAAAGCGATTCGGAAATTGAGCAGGTTCGAGACAACCTGAGGGTGTTTGCTGAGTTAGCGGTTGAGAGTTTGATTAAAGAGAAAGACATAGTCATCGATAATAATATCGATAATATAAATATTAATAATATCGATAAGAGTATCGATAGACCTAGGGAAGAAATAGAATATGAGGCTAGACGAATAGCCGAAGAATTAGGAGAGAATGACGATGACCATATTGGCTTTTATATAAAGACTGTTAAGAAGCTGCCTTGGGGAATACCTGGAATAAAACTAAGTGAGGTTAAAGAGGATATGAGGATAGCTGAAGAAAAGGGGAAAAGAGTCCGCAATCCGGCTGCGTTATTCAATTGGAAAATACAAGAATATCAAAAGAAGCACCAGCTTTAGAATTTATTGTAAAATAGTTATGTCGACAGCTTATTGATTAGGGATTAAGACGGGCAACTTGCCAGTCCTTAATCGGGCTGTCGACCAAGTTGCCCATTTTAGCTAGACGAGATGAATAAAAAAGCAATAGGATACATCCGAGTCTCCAGCGAAGAGCAAATAAAAAATTATAGCCTTGCTAACCAAGAAGAATACATCCGAAAGTCAGCAGAAGAACGAGGCTATGAGATAGTTAAAATTTTTCGAGATGAAGGCGAGTCAGCTAAGACAACAGACAGGCTAGGCTTAATAGGGGCGCTTGACTATGCGAGACAGCAAAAGAAACACATTGAAGCACTTTTTATTTATCGGATTGACCGTCTTGCTAGAAACACTATTGACTATCTGGGCATAAGGCAACTTCTCTCCAAGTCTGGAATAAAAATTATTTCAGCGACCGAACCAACAGATGATACTCCGGAGGGAGAATTTATTGAGACAATTCTAGCGGCTACTGCTAGGTTCGATAATGCATTAAAAGCAAAGCGAACGCTTGACGGAATGAAAAAGAGACTTGAGGCGGGTTGGCCTCATGGTAAAGCGCCCATTGGCTACTTAAATACCGAGTCTCCTACTGATGAAAAAATTGTTATTAAAGACCCTGAAAGGTTTGACTTGGTTAAAAAAGCCTGGCAGGAGATGGAAACTGGACTTTATTCCATTAATGAGATGACAAAGGGGCTCAAAAAGTGGGGTTTAATTACCAACAGAGGCAATACTATCAGTGAACAAAAAGTTTCCGAGCTATTTCGAAATAAATTTTATATGGGAGTCTTAACTTCAAAAAGATGGGGAGAATTTAAGGGCAAGCATGAGCCAATGGTTAGCAGTAAGACTTTTCTCAAGGTTCAAGCCATCCTCGACGGTAAGTCGTTCACAGCAGTTCCAAAATTAAGAAATAACCCCGACTTTCCTTTGAGAAATTTTGTCATTTGTGGAAACTGCAACAGACCAATGACTGGTAGCTGGACCAAGGGAAGAAGCAAACGCTACCCATATTATCATTGCGCTCGATGCAAGTCTCCATTTTCTCGTTCAACCCCAAAAGAACAACTGGAACAAGAATTTATTTCGCTTCTTGAAAGCATTGCCCCGAAAAAAGAAGTATTGAGGCTTTTTCAGGAAATAGTCAAAGCAACCTGGAAAGAAAGGTACAAGATGTCCTCTCAGGCTCAAAAAACCCTTCAGAGAGCCTTAGACGAGCTTGAAACTAAGCGTGAGGCTCTAATTGAGAAGAACCTGAAAGGAGTTTATCCTGATGAGCTATTTAAAGAGCAACTTACCAAGATTGACGAAGAAATTTTGGTAAAGAAAAGCCTACTGTCAGAGTCCGAAATGGATAAAATAGATATTGAAACTTTATTAAATTTTGCTAGTCGTTTTCTTGAGGATTTCCCTAGGCTTTGGGTTAATTCGAACCTTGAACAAAAACAGCGTCTTCAAGCTGCAATTTTTCCAGAAGGTTTAGTTTGGAACTATTCAGGTTTTCGAACCCCTCAATTGTCCCTATGTTTCCAGCTTTTACAAGAAAAAAGGCTCTCTCGAGCCCGTTTGGGGTAGCTGACGGGATTCGAACCCGCAATCCGCCAATCGGCGGACTCCACAGTCCGCCAGCTGGCCCGCCAACTGGTCGGGCTGGCGGATCTACCATTGAGCTACACTTCAATACTTGTCTTGAGTATTGCTTTTATAAATTTTCTTCCCCCCGCAGATTTTAATTGTTTTTCTCTTTTGATAGCTTCCTGCCTAGTTTTATATTCTTCTTTGTAGACAGTTTGCCAAGGACCCTTATTTAGATAAGTATAACTTTCTTTCTTTGTTGGTAACTCTTGATTATGTCTTTTAAGTCTTACTTCTAAATTACTAGTATATCCAATATAAATTTTTCCAGTTGTTTCACTTTTTACAACATAAACGTAAAACATTTAGGGTGGTGTACGGGATTCGAACCCGCAACATTCGGCTCCACAGGCCGACGCTCTGCCGTTGAGCTAACACCACCATGCGCCCCTGGAGGGATTCGAACCCCCAACCTTGTGTTTAGAACACACCTGCTCTGTCCATTGAGCTACAGGGGCAAGGAAAAACCCCGTTTTTCACTTTTTGCTATAAGCTATTAGCTATTTGTGGTGCTAACAGCACCCTGGAGCGGGAGACGAGATTCGAACTCGCGATCTTCTCCTTGGAAGGGAGACGCTCTACCAACTAAGCTACTCCCGCTTATGTCGGGGAGGGCGGACTCGAACCGCCGACCCCACGCTCCCAAAGCGTGTGCTCTAGCCAACTGAGCTACTCCCCGTCATTTCAAGTCAGGCAGGCCAATATGTAAACTATACAAGATGTCTTTTCCTAAACGCTAATCCTGAACCAGTCTTTAAATACCTTTCAAATTTTACTGCTAAAGTCTTAGAATCAAAAGCTATATACGTTACCAGACGACAGGGCAGATAATTCTTAGTTGTTCTCTACTGGCCTGTTTTATGTTCATTTAATCTTCTTTTTAGGTTATCTGTACGACCTATATAAAAATCTCTGTTTGATAACTTTAAGATGTATACGTAATAAAACTTCATTCTTTTGTCCCTCTTCGCCAAGGCTACGCGGGACCACTTCTTAAACTTCTTAAGGTGTTTTACACCACGAAGCTTTAGCGAAGTGGTGCCGAGGGCGGGACTCCCTTCGATTTCACTCAGGGTAAACTTCTCGTCCTCTCTACCCCCTTCTTTCGCCTCTTATAGCTTGCACTGAGCGAGCTATGCGAGTCGAAGTGTGCCGAGGACGGGACTCGAACCCACATGGTGGAGTTACCACCAAGAGATTTTAAGTCTCTCGCGTCTACCAATTCCGCCACCCCGGCAAGACCAAGTCTAATAGTAATTCCTTATTACTTCTTATCTTTAAAAATTTTTCAAAGTCTCTGGCTATTGCTCTATCATCAAAAATTTGAACAAATATTAGTTTAAAAGGGCTAAAACCTTTAGTGCTTTTATTCCTGTTTCCATTATGGTCTTCTAGCCTTCGTTTAAGATCAGATGTTAATCCTATGTAAAACCATTTACCGTTTAAGCTCTTAATTACATACACATAGCACATTTTTGTCTACCAACCTACCTGCGCAGGCAGGTTCCGCCACCCCGGCTGGAATTGCGTAAATTTTAGTATTAGTATAGCAAAAATTGGAGAATTTGAAAAGAAAAGGGGGCCATGGATGTAATGCGATGTTGATAAAGGTGGTCGATGTTAACGACCAAATACCACCCCACCCATGGCCCCATAATTGCTGTCCTGGCTTCATTGCCTGGCTCGAATAGACCCTTTTACTAGTCTTTATGTTTGGGAGTTTCTCAGCAAGGAGCTGAGATATAATACTCCGTATATTTAAAGGCAGAATCTGCCCAGGGCCCACCAGCCGTCAGCTTCTGAAACCAGGACTGGAAAGGCTTACATGCTCCAGAAGCATGTGCCTTTCGATGAGAAGGGAAGCATTATACTCTCCTTCTCTACTAGTTTCTCGGCATTCCGAGACCACGCCTTTGTGTCTCATACCGAGAAACAATTAGCAACAATTGGGATACTCAGTTGTTTCGGCGTTATTTCACCGAATCTATCCAGGCTGAGTATTGCCCATTTTTGACACTTATAAAGTGCAAATTACGCAACAAACTGCGTATGAGGGTATCATACTAATTCAGAGGAGATTTGTCAAGAGGAAATTGAAAAGTTTGGTTTTGAATTCTAATTCAGTATTTGTTATAATTTGGATAAATCGCCGCGGTGGTGAAATTGGTAGACACGCACGGTTCAGGGCTGTGTGCCTTTCAGGCATGAGAGTTCAAATCTCTCCCGCGGCACCCAGCGCTCGTGGCGGAATTGGCATACGCGCAAGCTTGAGGAGCTTGGCCCGTTAGGGCGTGTGGGTTCGAGTCCCACCGAGCGCACTTCGTCCGCCTTTGGCGGACTCAGTGCAAGCACAAATGGGTTTACCCTGAGCGAACAAAGTTCGCGAAGGGCGGTTAGCTCAATCGGCTAGAGCGTTTGGTTTACATCCAAAAGGTTGGGGGTTCGATTCCCTCACCGCCCACTA
>Ga0210015_1005340_pt1 | contig 10456 bp, 8 predicted proteins | sample CryGeymeta201522_FD_185471 | JGI IMG/M metagenome (GOLD analysis project Ga0210015, IMG submission 185471) | Groundwater microbial communities from Crystal Geyser aquifers in Utah, USA - Crystal Geyser metaG 2015-22 (SPAdes) (version 2) | ecosystem: Environmental > Aquatic > Deep subsurface >...
GCCGCCCACAGCAAGATAATCTTCAATATTCTCAGGGTCGATATTACCGCAATTTCTGAGCACAACGCGCTGCTGCTTACTATAGAAGGGAATATCACGGTGACAGGGTATAGGTCTATTGGTAGCAGGGTCATGGTAGAAGAGGCGCTCTACCGGCTTCCCTTGAGGCAAAAGTGATTGGGCAATCTCGGACACATCGTCTGGCTGAACTTTGGTGTAGAAAATGCCCTCAGGCTCGATAACCACAAGCGGACCTCGCTGGCAGAAGCCATGACAACCAGTGCGCCTAATTTGAATGCTATCCCCTAGATTTGCTTCAACTATTCCGCTCTGGAGGCAAGAATAAATTTGCTCCGCTCCCCCTGACAGGCAGCCTGTTCCCTGGCAAACAAACACCGTATGTCCTTTATTAGGCACCTTGCTCTCCTTCATTCCATGTAGCAAAAAGCTCTCCTACCTTTTCCGGAGTCATCTCACCATGAACCGCGTTATTAATCTTCATAACGGGCGCCAGTGCGCAACAACCAAAGCAAGCAACAGTCTCCAGGGTATATTCCAGGTCAGCAGAGGTCTCGCCTTCCTTCAGGTCAAGCACTTTCTCCACCTCCTTGAGAATATCTGGTGCACCGCGAATGTGGCAGGCAGTCCCACGGCATACCGTGACCCGGTTTCTCCCCAGAGGAATAAGCCTGAATTGAGAATAGAAAGAGGCTACTGAATAAATCTCGCCCTCAGTTATTTTGAGAAAGCTGGCAACCATTTGTATTGCTTCTTCAGGCAGATAGCCAAAATTCCCCTGAATCTCAAGCAATATCGGGATAATTTCGCCTCTATTACCTTGATAGAATGACAGTACCTCTCTGAGGAGCTCCTCCTCTAATTCTTCCACAGAGACCTCCTCAACGAGCTCGAGTCTTGAGCCAATCCGAGGAGACCCAGGGTCTCCTCCTGGTAAGGGTCTTATCTCGACTTAAGGTCTCACACACACCACAACAGATTCCGCATTTATTGCACTTATCAGTGTCAACATAGACATTCTTTTCCTTGGCTTCAAGCGTCAGGGCGCCTGAAGGACAAGCAGTTACACAGAAAGGCGAAGGACAATATTGAGGACATATTAAATTTCTCATCTCTCCTCCTTTACGCTAAGATTTTATCCGCTTCTTCCATGTCTGATTCCATTATATAAGGGATGCCAGAAACATCCGCTGCTTCTCGTGTCAGAGCGACGAGGTCATTCCTATCTATGAAGTTAAGGGCAAATTTGCGCTCACCAGCCATAAGTTGCCTTAACCCGGTAGCAAGCCTGGCATAATAGGTATAAACACCTATTGCCGCTGGTGGAATTCTCTCGAAATTCTCCCCATATTTTCCCTTAAGCTCGGCTGCCTCAATAAAAGTGCGAAGAAGGGCTTCCTGGCTTTCCGTACCTTTTCTATAGGTCTCCTCCAAAAGTTGCCCATGTGTCTTCCCTACCATAGCTGCAGTCAGGGTAGAACGACCCATACATACTGCTTTTATATAAGGCGCTCCCAGGGCCAAGGCCTTGAAAATGTGGTCCTCAAGAGCAATCCCCCCAGCTATGGCACAGCTGGGAACAAACGCCCCTTTTTCATCAAGCTTCTTAAGGAATTTATAAAGAAGGCTTTCGAGGTAAACCGTAGGAATCCCCCATTCATTCATCATTCGCCAGGGACTCATCCCGGTTCCACCACCGGCGCCATCAACAGTAAGAAGGTCTATTTTAGCCTCCGAGGCATATTTCACCGCCCGAGCTAAATCCGCTGGTCTGTAAGCACCTGTCTTCAAAGTAACATACTTGGCACCTATCTTTCTCAGTCTTTTCACTTCCTTCAAGAAGGCTTCCTCGTCCACCATCCCTAAACGGGAATGCCTCTCGAATTCCTTTATTCCTCCCGCTTTGTAAGCCTCTTGAACTGCAGGGGCTTCAGGGTCAGGGATAACAATATATCCTCTTCGTTTAAGCTCGAGCGCCCTTTCCAGAGTCGGCAGCTTAACCTCCCCACCTATATCCTTGGCTCCCTGCCCCCACTTTATCTCTATGCCCTCGACACCGAGCTTCTCCACTGCGTATTCAGGGACGCCAAGACGAGTATCCTCCACATTTGCCTGAACAAGCATCGCCCCATAGCCATCATACCAGTCCTTATATGTCTTCACCCTCCTCTTGAGCTCAGGCGAGTTAACAACCTTCCCATTTTTGAACTCAGCATTGGAGTCCATGCCACAGACATTCTCTCCACAGACAAGCACAGCCCCGCATATGGCAATGGCGATAGCAGCACCTTCCCAATTCACACGGGCTATTTCCGTTGAACCCAGAGCGCCGGTGAAAAAGGGCACCTTTAGCTTTATTCTGTTGTCACCAGCTCCTATCTCGGTAGAGATATCAACAGCAGAGAAAAGAGCCTTATCCGAATCTGCCTCGATGCCAACCGCACCGACACAACTTCCCTGAATGTTAAAATGGGAAAAGTCAACAGGGTAATCCTTCTCCGACCCAGCCATAACCTTCCCAAAAGGTTGAGGATAGAGAACCTCCCTTCCCCTGATGGCAGACCTTCCCACTTCACAATATCCGGGACAGCCATCCACGCAGGTTACGCATAATCCAGAAATAGGGGATGGAGCTACTCTCGTTGTAGTTACTGTGGCTGCACTTGCATTTGGCTTACTTAAAGACATTATTCACCTCCTTATATTTTTGAGGCTGTTTAATTTTGCCTCAGATTCAAAACCAGATTTGTCTCATGCAGTTTCAAGAGTCTTCACCTCCAAAATTTCCGTAGTGCGACCCTTCAGGGTCGTGCACGAGGCTAAAGCCTCGCACTACATTTTTAAACACCCATATATTTACTACTATCTCCTTCTCCTTAAGATACCTTCTCGCCTCTCGTCATTCTGAGCGCTTATCTTTCCGTCATTCTGAGCAAAGCGAAGAATCTAGACCCTTCGCTACCGCTCAGGGTGACAATTAAACACCTTATATATTTACCGGTATTCCCTTCTTCTTAAGGTATTTCTTTGCCTCCGCTATGGATATTTCCCCGAAATGAAAGATTGACGCCGCTAACACTGCCGAGGCTTTGCCAATTGTTATTGCCTCATAAAGATGCTCCAATTTTCCTGCCCCCCCGGAGGCGGTAACCGGTATGCTGACGGCTTCAGCCACCGCTTTGGTCATCTCCAGGTCATAGCCCTCTTTTGTGCCATCGGCATCCTTGCTGGTAAGCAAAATCTCGCCAGCCCCCAATTCTTCCACCCTCTTTGCCCACTCTACAATATCTATCCCGGTGGCTTCACTGCCACTCTTGACCACCACCTCCAACCTGGGAAGACCACTTCCAGGTGAATTCTTACGCCCATCGATAGCCACCACAAGCTTTTCCTTCCCAAATTTCCGTGATGCTTCCCTTATAAGCTCAGGATTCCTCACCGCAGCGGTGTTGATGGAGACTTTATCCACACCGATGTCGAACAAGGCTTTCATATCCTTGATATTTCTAATCCCGCCTCCAACGGCAAAGGGAATGGTAACCTTCTCCGCCACTTTCCTGACCCATTCCAATCTTGTCCCTCTATTCTCCACAGTGGCAAAGATATCCAGAAAAACAAGCTCATCGGCACCTTCTTTACAATAAGCCTCCGCCGCTTCCACAGGGGCACGAGCATCCCTTAAATTCACAAAATTTATTCCTTTGACCACTCTGCCATCCTTAACATCCAGACAAGGTATGATTTTTATCTTATTCATTTCAAACCTCCTTAAAGTTAACTAAATCTCGATACTCCATGACAGTGCTCATAGCCAAATTCTCAGCTTCTATGCCCTGTTCCTCGGCAGCAGCCACAGGATTCAAACCTCCCATGAGAACCATTCCTACTCTATTTAATGTTATGGGTATTTCACATACCGGCTGACTTGGCTCCCCCATCACTATCAACCCACCCAATCCGGCTTCCTTCAGCTTTGTTACTATCCTATCTGCCATTGAGCGGCAGAGGGCTGGTATCTCTCGATAATTTGCCACGATTTTCCCATCTCCACTGCTTACTGTCTCACCCACAGATGTCATCCTGGCTTTAATAAATACCTCTGAAGGGTCCAATGTTGAGCCAGCATAATGTATGAAATCCACAAAACGGCTGGGTTTATGATTCCGAATCTGGAGGATGCCACCGAAACGAGATTCCAGCGGGATGCCCTCCTTAAGAAGAGAGCCATTAATGATAATGCTGCAAACTGTGGCAAATCCTATCTTCCCCTGAGGGACCATTACTTCGCCTAGCTTTTCTCCTTCACCTGCCACTGCTACTAACTCACTCACACAAAGTCCAGCGTTAAAAGCTTTCTTCATCGCTCTGAGTGCCTTTTCAAAGCCTTCCTTGGGGAAAAACGAGACATTGACCGGAACCAGACCGGAACATTTTTCCCAATCAAAGCTGGTGCGAAAGGCAAGTGCTTCAATCCTTGAAAGGACGAAACCAATCTTGTCTCGAGCCAGAGCATTTCTTGTTTCCTCGATTCCTTGTTCGGTGAGCAATCGACCATCTTTCCCTATAGCCTTGGTTAATCCCCTTTCATCCATTAATTTAAGGTGATATCTCACTGCCCTTTCACTAAGCTCAACACCGTAGTCTTTCAAACGACGAGCAACAAGTCTGGCCCCCAGCGGCTCCTGTTGCTCGCCCAAGACCTTCAAGATGGAAACAACCTTCCTCTCAACCTCTTGGCTTTCAAAACCCATCAAAATACTCCATTAAATAAGGTAATAGGTAACTGCTTACCTTACCCCAGCATGAAAATTCTGTCAATACCATGTACTCGTTCACTACATTAGTAATCACTTTTTTTGTCGTTGCGCGGCGTAGTTTAAAAATGTAGTTGCCCAATTTATTGGGCAATTGTGCCTGATGAATCAGGCAACTACAAAATCCGGAGGCGAAGCAGCTTGCACTGACACCCCACAGGGGAAATCCTAAATCCCAAGCTCTAAATCCTAAACAAATCCCAATATCTAAATTCAAAACTCAAAACTGTCGCGGGCATTTGACATTGTTTAATATTTCTATTTTTGTTTCCCCGGAACTTAGTTTCGCAATGCCATCCCCCTCTGTCATTGCGAGGAGCGGTAGCGACAAAGCAATCTCAGAGTTGAAATCCCAATGTAGTAGCTATCAGCCTTCAGCTTCATACTGACTGCATTTTGATTTTTGCCTTTTGACTTTCTCTGAGGTGTCACCTATCTATCTGAACGAGATCATACCATTAAACTTGTTCTTGTATACCAACCAAGGTTGGTAAAATTCAATAATTACCAGCCAGGTTGATATCCCGTTTCGTGTGCTTGCCTATCCAGATCGAGCGTGAGAATACGCTCTAACGGAAATAGCACATCGCCCTCAGCGCGGCGCAGGTCGATAGCCTTGATGTAAGTTCGACATTGTTCGCAAGTATAAAGGCGGTATAATTCCTTCTCATCGGTGAGATAACCCAGAGAATTCTGATCTTGGTTACCGCAGAAAGGACACTCAAGACGGAAAAAGAGCCAATCAGCATCACATCGTGAACATATCAGCCATCTGGCACCGGTCTCTCTATCAAAGAAGGAGAAATCTGGCTTACCTCCGCAGATAGGACATATCCTTTGACGCCAGGAATCCTGATTCACCAAAGGCAATAGTTGCTCGGAATACCTGACCAATATGGGATGAAAAGCAGCCTTAAGGCAAAGGGAAAGTATTTCCCCGCCAATACCTACTTCATCGGCGATGTCGTTCATCGAAGAATACTGATACCAGGCATTAGCTGCCTTTTTTATCACGGATGGCTGCAGGCTTTCCATCATGGAATCAGGAAAGGAATCAGTAAGTATGGAGTTCGCCTCCCAGAATAATTCGCAGAATAACGCCTCGTCAGGAAACACATCCTCAAACTGGAGAACAAAATTAGATTGTTCAAAGCGGTTGGCTATTTGACGAATATGTTTATCTAATACGGGCAGATATGAATCTTCTATCTTGAGTCCAAGCAATTTTCGGTGAAGCTCTATATAGCGGGTCTGCTTCCATTCCCCCAGCCGTCTTATGGTTTCACTATCTGCCTGTATGGTCACTCTTTACTGCAAGCCTGATAAATCAGGCAACTACAATTGTTTGGAAATTTCCTCATACCACTTGCCATAGTGACTCTTAGCATATTCCTCGGATACCTTGCCGGTTATCATGGAGCGGAGGGATTCACTCATTCTAGGGTGTAAAGCTCCCAAGACAGCATGCACTATGAGCATACTACTGCCAATAATGAATGCGAGAGCATGGGTAAAGAGAGACCACTGGAAAACAGCGGGAGACACAGCACCCTTAGCAAAACACAGAATAGCCCCGGTTACAAAGAAGATTACGCCACAGACGATGGTGATAAGCTGCCATAAATTCTGCCCCGGGTTTATATGTCCCTGGGCAGGCATCTTGCTTTCCTCGCCACCGGTGTAGTAATCAGTTGCCGCCTTAAGCCAGCCAATATCTTCCTTCTTCCAGGTAAAGGCTTCCTTTATAAACGCTAAGCTGGCTTTGGGATATGTTATAAAGTAGAGCACCAGGACAACTCCAAAGGCATAAGCGCAAAGTCGATGGATGATGCGTGTCCAGCCTGCTAAGGCGATTGCACCCCAGCCAGGCACAAATAGTATCAACCCCGTTATACCCATTAGTATAACTAACCCGGCTATGGTCCAGTGAAACACCCTCGCTTGCAAGCTAAATCGCTTAACCCCGGGCCTTCCGGGGTCATCAAACAAGGCATCGTGAATAAGGGTTGCAATAATATCCCCTATGGGTTCGACGATAGAGGCCCAAAAACCTTTCTCCTTTTCAGCCTTCTGCACTTTCCTCCTTCTTCTTCTCAATCATTCTTGCCCTGGCAAGGATTACTGCCCCGAGCATCCCAGCGCCAACCAGCAAACCAAGCCCAACACCGGTCCACTCACCAACATTCAAGGCGGTGGCAGCAGCAGGCATTTGTGGGTCTACAGGAAGGTCATAAACTTCGGGGCGCTCATCGAGTACATAAAGCATATGCAAACCTCCCAGTTCATGCTCGCCATAAAAGTTGGCATCGGGATGCTTTTCCTTTAGAACTTTAACTCTTTGCTTTCCTTCTGCTACTAAGTCCTCCCATTCACCATATTTTATCGCCCCGCTAGGGCAAGCTTTAGCACAGGCTGGCTCTAAACCATGGCTCACCCGGTCAATGCAAAAATCACATTTGCCCCCCATCAGCCCTGTGCCAAGTAGCTTATTAGATTCCCTGTCCATCCTGGGAATACCAAAGGGACAAAATTCAACACAGTAACCACAGCCACTGCATTTATTCCTATCATAGGTAACAAATCCCAGAGTTGGATGACGCTGAAGTGCACCAGTAGGACAAACATTAACACATGCTGAATCAGTGCAATGCATACATTGATGTTTCCTGAAAAGCCACCTTAATGCACCATCATTGCCATGTTCCTTAAATATAATCTTCGTCCAGGTATCAGCAGAAAGGTCCGGGGAATTTTCATATGTCCCCCGGTTGGTGGTTTCCTCAGCAGGAAGGTCATGCCACTCTTTGCAAGCAACCTGACAAGCACGACAGCCAATGCACTTGCTAACATCAATAAGCATCGCTTTAGCCATTGCTTTTCACCTCATTTAGCCCTTATATCGCACAGGAATGCCTTGTATTCTGGTATGGTAGTATTGGCATCACCTATATTGGGAGTCAGCATATTAGCGCTGTCTCCCGTGGATAGCCCCATATAGCCCCAGTGCCAGGGCATACCAATTTGGTGAACCTTTTTGCCATCAATGGAAAATGGAGAAAAACGCTTGGTGACAACGGCCACTGCTTCTATTTTACCTCGTGCCGATTCTACAATGACCCTCCCACCATTTCGAATACCCTTTTCCTCTGCCAGTTCCTCGCTTAGCTCGACGAACATCTCAGGCATAAGCTCCACCAGCCAGGGCAAATTCCTGGTCATTTGCCCCGCCTGCCAGTGTTCACTGACACGATAAGTAGTAGCCACAATGGGGTATTTACTAGCATCGCCTTTGACAAGGGATTTCCAAATGGTAACTACAGGGTCACTCTGGATGCCAGATAAAAGGTTCTTCACCGGGCTCTCCCAGGGCTCGTAGTGCTCAGGCATAGGTCCGTCATTAAGAACTTCACCAGTAACAAAAAGATGTGCCCGCCCCTCGGAAGTCATAATGAAGGGGAGCTTAGTTCCTTGCTGAGACATAGGAGGCCAACCGCCATCAGGGATATCACCTTCCCATTTCCCGAGCAAGGGATGCCAGTTAACAACAGGTTTGTCAGTGTTAAATGGGTTACCATCTAAATCAACTGAAGCCCGATTATAAAGAATGCGACGATTTACCGGCCAGCACCATGCCCAGTTAGGATAAAGCCCAATACTGGCCTGGGCAGGCGTCTGTGTTGGGTCACGACGCGCCCCCATGTTGCCATCTTCAGTATAACTGCCACAGTAAATCCAGTTGCCCGACGATGTTGTTCCATCGGATTTTAGCTTGGCAAAGCTCGGCAGAAGCTGACCTGTTTCGAGGTCATATCCATTAATCTCTTGAGCTACCTTATGTACATCAGGCTCATCCCCATAATCCCAGGTTAAGTTTAAAATGGGGTCAGGATACTCTCCACCTTCTGTGGCATACAACTCTTTTACCCTCATAACGAGCTGGGTAACTATCCAGAGGTCATTCCTTGCCATACTTGGACCATCACAGCACTTATATCTCCATTGCATCCAGCGCCCGCTGTTGGTAAGGCTTCCCTCTTTCTCCATCGAGGCTTTGGCAGGCAAAAGGAAAACCTCAGTCTTTATCTGAGCTGGGTCAACCCCGGGTCTCTTCCAAAAAGCAGCTGTCTCCGATTCCCATAGTTCCGAAACCACCAACCAGTCAAGCTTACCAAGCCCTTCACGTTCCAGATTGACATTTGGTCCAGAAACAGCGGTATTATGTGCCGGGGATATAAGTCCCTTTACCACACCATTTTCTATCGCTTCTGCCATGGCAATATGTGAATGGTCACCCTCAACCTTGGGCAGGTAATCATAGGCGAAGCCATTTGAAGCAACAGCGGCATCGCCATACCATGCTTTCAGCAGGCTGACGATATATTTTTTATAATTCTGCCACCAGTTGGCACTCAATGGGTCATTGCTTGTTGGGGTGTAATGTTTGAGATAAGCCTCCAGGTCCACATCCTCAGGATGAGGAGTCTTAAGATAACCAGGAAGGATGTGGTACAAGATGGCATGGTCTGTCGAGCCCTGGACGTTGGACTGTCCTCTGGCAGCATTAATTCCTCCACCAGCTACACCAATATTGCCCAGCAGTAATTGCAATATTGAATATGAGCGAATCATCTGGACAGCGTTGGTGTGCTGGGTGGCGCCCATGGCATAGATGATTGTGGCTGCCTTATCTGGTTTACCTGTGGTGGCATAGGTCTCACACACCTTACGATAAACATCCTTAGGCGTTCCGGTGATGCTGCATACAGTATCAACATCATACCTGGAGAACTGTTTTTTCAACAGCTGGAAAACACAATTCGGGTCTTTAAGTGAAATATCCCTCCTGGGAATGCCTTTATCATCCAGTTGGTATACCCATTTTGACCTATCGTAAGCCCTCTTACTGGCATCATAGCCACAGAAGAGTCCGTCCAGGTCCGCCGGTCCCTTAAAATCAGGGTCTATGAGCAAGGTAGCATTGGTATATTCTTTAATATAGGTCATGTTGTAATTCTCAGGGTGGTTCTCGATATCCTCAATTACATATTTAATCATTCCGCCAATAAAGGCAGTATCTGTTCCTGACCTAAGTTTGGCATAGATGTCCGCCTTGGAGGAGGTGCGGGTAAAACGAGGGTCAACACTGATAAGCTTGGCACCTCTCTCCATAGCTTTGGTTACCCATTTAAAGGAAAGAGGATGGTTTTCAGCAGCGTTGCTGCCGATTATCATTATGCAATTACTGTTCTTAATGTCTATCCAGTGATTGGTCATCGCCCCCCGTCCGAAAGATGCACCCAGGGCAGCCACAGTGGAAGAATGACACAGCCGGGCACAATGCTCAAGATAAGTTATTCCCAGGGCGCGAGCGAACTTGGTGAACACATATGCCTCCTCGTTATTGACCACGGCGCTGCCATCCCAGCCAATAGCCTCGGTATGATTGACGACGCGTCCTTTCTCATCTTTGTAAGTCCAGTTCTCATCTCGTGTTTTCTTGATATCCCTGGCAATTTTGTCTATCGCCCAATCCCAGGACACTTCCTCCCAATCAGAGGAATATGGCGCACGATACGACACCCTGTCCAGACGGCGTTCATTATTGGTTACCTGAATAAGAGCTG
>Ga0210015_1005357_pt1 | contig 10439 bp, 10 predicted proteins | sample CryGeymeta201522_FD_185471 | JGI IMG/M metagenome (GOLD analysis project Ga0210015, IMG submission 185471) | Groundwater microbial communities from Crystal Geyser aquifers in Utah, USA - Crystal Geyser metaG 2015-22 (SPAdes) (version 2) | ecosystem: Environmental > Aquatic > Deep subsurface >...
AAGGGAAAGATGAAAAAATGATGAAAGTGCTGTTAATTGCGGTGCCGAAAGAAAGAATCAAGAGCTTATTAAGCCTGATTGATCAAGCGGAATTGATCCCTAAAAGCTTAGAAACAGAATTATTCAGCGTCAAGCGGTTATTCAGCAAAGAAGATAAAATTCAAATACTTCTGAGTTGCGGTTATAAAACGACTGATTTAATGATTTTGAGTAAAGGCATACCGGTATTTAATTACAGCGTTAATGTGGGTGGTTTAGCTTTAACTAAAAGTTTGATGAATGAGTTAAATTTGCCGGTTGATCAAGCCGAAGAGTATAAAAAGACTTATGGCTTGAGAACTGATTTACTCGAAGGCAAAGTGGCTAAAATATTAACTTTAGTCGTGGATGAAATAGTCAGCCAGATTAATAAGGCGATGATGTTTTTACAACAACAAGGTTTTAATAAGCCGCCGGAGGAGTTGGTATTGGTAGGCGGCGGGGCTTTACTACCGGGATTGAGCGCTTATTTAGCGGCCAAGCTGAATTTGGAAGTAGTGGTGGGCGATCCGTTTGCTAAGTTTATTAAAAATGAAGCCTTTAAAAAATTGGTAATCCAGGAGAGTAATCCCCAGCTAACTACCGTAACCGGTTTAGCGGTAAAAGGATTAATTTAGATGGAAGTTAATTTATTCGCCAAGAAAATAAAACGACTCAGAGACCGGCAAAGAATCAAAAAACTCGCCGGCAAGATTTTATTGGTAAGCATGCTGATGCTGGCTTTATTAATGGTTGCTTTATCGGCTCTGGCATTAAGGATTGCCAGCAGCAATAAAAATTTGGAGCAAAAGATCAGTTTGACCAAGAATAAAATTCTGGAGTTGCAAGACGTCGAAAGCAAACAGGTTTATTTAGTGAGTAAACTGGGCTCATTTGCCAATTTATTGAAGCTGCAGGAGCGGCATCAAGCAGTGGCAGAAGCAATTTTCAATATGATCCCTGACGGGACTACTTTACAAGGTTTTGAGGTGAATGAAAAAGGGACGATTGATTTGGCAGGCAGCGTGCCTGCCTGGTCAAAATTATTTGAATTATTAAAGCGAATAAAAGAACAAACGACCGGTCAATTAAGAGTAGTGCAAGCTCAAGTTAACAGGATTAGTTTTGGGAAGACGGGAGCGATAAATTTTGGCATTAATATTGTTTTATCGGGGGCAAGCCAATGAGAAACAAGCAATTAATGATAATGTCAGGGATAGCTTTAGTTTTGGGGATAATTGTTTTTGGTCCAACTTTGTCAAATTTGCACAAAGTAATCAAGGTTAATAAACAGCAAAAGACAGAGTTAAATAAATTGGAAGAGAAATTACAGATTTTAGAAGGGATTGATAAGAACCTGATTACCGATAGGGTCAAGAAAATGGAAATGGTGTTTCCTTCAGATAAACCAATAGTAGAATTACTGTCGAGTTTATCTCAGTTATCGGCTAAGCATGGTTTAAGTTTTGGCGGAGTGAGTTTAAGTCCGGGAGCTTTAACAAAAACAGAGGAAAAAAAAGCAGAGACCGACTTGTCAGATTTAACTTTTAGTTTTGAAGTGGGCGGAGAGTTTAATAGCGTATTGAAATTTTTGCGGGAATTAGAGAATACGGCTCCGTTAATGAAGATAGATAAAGTTGGCTTAACGATTAAAACTAATCCCTTGTTTGACATTATTACTACAATGGTAGCTGCCGATATTGATGTGTCCGCTTTTTATCAACCAGCGCCAAAATCCTTAGGCGGCATTAGCCAGCCGGTAAAGTTGTTGTCAAGAAGCGAAGAGGCAATTTTAAGCCGGTTATTTAATTTTACTAAGTTTCAGGCGGTATTGCCGGTAGTTCAGACGGGAAAGACGGACCTGTTTGATTTTGGTCAGTAAGCATTACTCTGACTCTTAAGCCCTGTTTGATGGCTTTGACTTTGACTAATTCTCTGATAGCGTTAATAATTTTGCCGCCTTTGCCGATAACTTTGCCCATATCGGCCGGGTCGACGGTAATGGAAATTAAATGTGTGTTTGATTCGTCTATGTTTTCTGTGACTGAAACAGCTTCAGGATGATCGACCAGGTTAGAAACAAGGTATTGGGTGAGGTTAAGCATGGCTATTTTTTAATTAATCGGTTAACGGTGAAGGTAGGTTTGGCGCCTTTGGCTAACCAGTAATCGATTTTTTTTTGATCAAATTTGAGAGTGTGGGGATGAGTGTTAGGATTGTAAATGCCGAGCAAGTCCAGATATTTACCGTCACGTTTATCCCTGGCCTCATTAACCACAATTTTGTATGAGGAATAATTTTTTTTACCGGTACGGGTTAGTTTGATTTTAAGCATGGGGAAATTATAGCAGATTTAGCGGCCACTTGTTCGGCGGCTTGTTTGGATTTACCTCTCCCCTCGCCCATCAGCTTCTGTTTGAGAAACACCCTGACTATAAAAGTTTTACCATGATCCGGACCAAAACTGTTAACTAATTGGTACTTGGGGGCGGTTTTAAATCGTTTCTGCCAGGTTTCCTGAAGCTGGCTTTTAAAATCATGAATATCTGCCTGATTAAGTAAAAGGTTTAAGTTTTGCAATAAATTTTGATAGATGAAGTCAGCAGCTTTAGTAAATCCCTGGTCAAGATAAACGGCGCCGATAAGAGCTTCAAAGGTGTTGGCTAATAAACTGACATTAGCTTGGCCGCCGGATTTTTTTTCACCTTTGGACATGATTAAATTTTGGCCTACTTTAAGCTTAAAGGCAGCGGCGGCCAAGGTTTTAGTCTGGACAATAGCGGCCCGTTTTTGGGTTAGCCGGCCTTCAGGCAGATGCGGACAAGTTTTAAATAAAAAATCAGACACAACCAGTTCCAGAACAGCGTCGCCTAAAAATTCCAGGCGTTCATTGGATTGATGACTGCCTTTTTTTTCGTTAATTGCCGAACGATGAGTTAAGGCAGTTTCCAGTAATTTTGAATTAATAAATTTAAGGGGAAGAAAGTTAACCATGTTTAATAATAGCGCCTAAAACCCCGTTGATAAATTTAGAGGTTTTAGCACTGCCGAAAGTTTTAGCCAGTTCAATTGCTTCATCAATGACGACTTTTGGCGGCGTAGTTTTATTATTTTCAAGTTCATCAAGTGCCAGCCTTAAGATAGCCAAATCAACCTTATTTAATTTATTGACGGGCCAGTCCGGGGCGTTTTTGGCGATAATTTGATCAATTTTTGGATCGAATTTTTTGCCATGAAAACTAGCAGTATAAAGTTTTTTGAATTGTTTGATGCGCTGGAGATGGCGGGGGTCGGAACGGGACTTCATTAATACTTTTTGCAGCTTGAGCAGAGTTGGTGTGATAGTTTATCCTGATGACAGTGCGGACATTTTTGCACATTTGGCTTAGTCAGTTTAATGGCTGCCCGGCGCTTGCCTTGGCGGCGGGAAGAAATTTTTCGTTTGGGTTGCGGAGGCATAGATTGATTTTATGCTTTTCTAACTGTTTTTTCAAGAGCCAGCTTAGAGGTTGACAGTCAAGGGCGGCCTGCCGGGATTGATTAATGAGATCAATGTCCATTAAGGAGGCTAACTTTAATTGCAAAAATCCATGCTGTTTTAGGCCGTAAAGATTGCCGGGCCCTCTTAATTTCAGGTCCATTTTGGCTAATTTTAACCCAGAATAATTAGTTTCCAGATATTTTAAGCGTTTAAGGGACAGTTGGCTTTGGCTAAAAATCAAACAATAAGAGTTTTTTTCGCTCCGGCCGACGCGGCCGCGCAACTGATGCAGTTGGGCCAAGCCGAACCGTTCGGCGTTCTCAATAATCATAATTGTGGCGTTAGGAAAATCAATTCCGACTTCGATTACCGGTGTGGCCACTAAAATATTAATTTTATTTTTCCTAAATTCCTCTAAAATATGATCTTTATCTTTGTTCTTTAGCCGTCCGTGAATTAAACCTAACTTTAATTGATTAAAGATCAACTTTAATTGATTAAACTCTTGAGTTACTGCCTTAATATCCTTCATCGTTTCTTTTTCCGACGGTTCTATCAGCGGACAGACGATAAAAGCCTGAGTTTTATGGGTAGCGATTTGGCTGGCAACCCAATGATAAGCATCTAAACGTTTTTCTGCAGGAATGACCCAAGTTTTAACTATTGATCTGCCTTGAGGCATTTCGTCTAAGACAGACATATCCAAATCACTGTAAAGAGTTAAGGCGACTGTCCGGGGAATTGGGGTCGCGGTCATCGTTAAAAGATGGGGTGTGGTTTCTCCGGTTAGTAACCGGGATCTTTGTTTAACGCCGAAACGATGCTGTTCATCAATAACTACAAGGCCCAGTTTAGTTAAGTCAAGTTTTCTAAATAAGAGAGCGTGGGTACCGACAAATATATCTCCGGTTACAGTTTTTGTTGACCCGGTTATTAGTCCGATTTTAATGCCGGTGTTGGCAAAAACTGTTTTTAAGGTTTGGAAATGCTGATTGGCTAAGATTTCCGTTGGGGCCATCAGACAGGATTGATAGCCGTTTAAATATGCCACATAGATGGCTAGAGCGGCAATTACAGTTTTACCTGATCCAACTTCTCCCTGCAATAACCGATTCATCGGCTTATCTTTAGCCAGATCGCCTAAAATTTCTTTTAAACAGCAGTTTTGGCCTGAAGTCAGCGGAAAAGGCAACGAGCTAATCAAATTCAAAATCTTTTCCTGATCAATTTTAAACTGATGGGATAACTTTTTCTCCTGCCATTGACTTTTTCTTTCCCGGGCCTCAAGTTGAAGTAAAAACAGTTCATCAAAACTTAAGCGTTTAGTGGCCGCATCAATTTGGGCTTGATTGTTAGGAAAGTGGATTTGTTGAATAGCCGAATTTAGGTCAAGCAATTTATGTTTATTTTTAATTTTTTCCGGCAGCCAGTCCTGAAGCCTGACTGTCTGGAGGAGATTATAAATCCGGCGGCGCAAGGCTTTGGAGGAGATTCCTCTAGTTTCCGGATAGATGGGTACTAAGCGGCCGGTGTGGATAAACGGGCCGTTGACTTCGTATTCATTACCGGCCAGACTGATATTTACTCCTGTTTTTAGTGTTTTTTCCAGATAAGGTTGGTTAAAATAAGTTATTTCCTGAATTCCCGCGTTAGTTTTAATCAGGATTTTTTGAACTGTTTTACCTGATCGGGTGAAAATATTTTTACTGCTGACGATTGTTCCTAATTGATAATCTTTTAAGTTTTCGTAGCGGAAAGGATAGTGGTGCAGTAAATCTTCGTCAGAGAAGATGTTCAGTTTTTCCAGGGCAGTTTTAGAAAGCATAAAACATAGGCAAAAGTGATCCGATCAACAGACTTAAGCTGGAAATGATAACCAGAATGGTAAAAAACTTTCTTTGTTTTTTGGTCAGCCTCATATTACTTGCACAAAAATCCTTTGTCCGACTTTAATTTTGTCGCCTATTTTTAACTTTAAATTGTTTTTTTTCATTTTTTCACCATTCACATCCACTGCTCCCTGCTGGATTAAGCGCTTGGCTTCACTGTTGCTGCCGACTAAACCGGCCACAGTCAGCATTAAGTTAGTTTTGGCTTTAACCGTCTGCTTATATTCCGGGGCTTTTTTCTGAAACGTCTGCTCGAAATGGGTTTGAGCGGCTTGGGCTTTGGTGAGACCATGATACTGTTTGGTAATTTCTAAGGCCAATTGTTTTTTTACTGTCAGCGGTTCACCTTGGGGCATAGTTTTATCGGTAAAAAATTCAAAGTAATGGGGTATCAATTCATCCCGGACAGCCATTAATTTTCCAAACATGTTTTCGGCAATATCGGTCAGCCAAATGCAGTTGCCGGAAGTTTTACTCATTGGCTGGCCGTCAGTACCCATAATCATTTTACCGGCCAAGACATATTTTTCTTTATGGTTAATTTTTTGCTGCAGTTCCCGGCCGATGAGCATATTAAAAGTCTGGTCAGTGCCGCCGAGCTCCAGATCTACATCCATAACGACAGAATCATAGCCCTGGAGAAGCGGGTACATAGTTTCGTGATAATAAACCGTGTCGCCGAGCTTTAACCGCCGTTGGAACATTTCCCGTTTAAACAGTTGGACAGCGGAAACTTTCGAGGCAATTTCAATGATGTCTTTCAGACTCATTTTTAACAGCCAGTCGCCGTTGTATTTAATTTTTACTTTATTAAAGTCAATAATCGGTTTGACCTGTTCTTTCCAAGTGGCAATGTTTTTATCTATTTCTGCTTGAGTAATTAGTTTCCTGCCGGCAGCCCGTTGTGACGGATCGCCGACTAAAACCGTGCCGGTGCCGAAAAGCAAGATGGCTTCGTGGCCAAGATCAGCAAACTGCTGGAGTTTGCGGAGCATGACGGTATGGCCTATGTGGAGTCGCGTTGCCGTCGGATCAATTCCCAGATATAGCCGAATTTTCTTGGTCTGCATCAGTTTTTTTAATCCCTCGCGGCTGGGCAAAATCTGCTCCACTCCCCTGGTTAAGACTTGGTCAATGGTCATAGGTTTATTATAAAGCGTTTTTGATAATTTGGAAAATGCTCTTTGCCTCTTTTTGATTAATATTGGTAACTATATTGACAACTTTGCCACGCGAAGATTTTTTTATTTGTCCTGTTTGTGGAGAAACTATTAGTTTAATTTGTTTGATCTGATGAGGAAAGTTGCAGGCAATAGCAGCCGCAATTGGATCATGGAGAAAAGTGCGATTTAAAAATGGACTAGTAGATGAAAATGTTTTAGTGGTTTTAATCCAATTTATTAACCAAGCGGCAATTAATTTTCCTGCTGGAGTAGATAGATTTAATAGTTTATTTAACCTTGCTTTAGGTAAAGGGAATTTAATGGTTAAATTTAAGGGAATTAGGGTAATTGGTAGATTAGATTGGAAGACAGTGTGAGCAGCTAATGGATCAGCGGAAAAGTTGTGTTCAAATTTTGGCAAGCCTGGTTGGGTTAAAGCGCCGCCCATAATAAATAAATGCTGACAATGTTTTTCCAATAAGCCTTTAGTTTGTAAAATAGCTATATTTGTCAAAGGTCCGGTAGCTACAATGATTATTTTTTGTTTAATTCTATTTAAAAAAATCTCTAATGATTGGAAATCAGGTTGCAAATTTAAATTAACCATTTCTTTTTCATGGCCGGACAACCAAATTTTTCTTTTGGATAAAGTTTGGCCGGTTCCCCGGATAACCGGAATTTCTTTATTCAAGGCGTGTAATAGAGTTTTGGCGGTTTGGGCTCTAAGTAGGACTGGTCCATATACGGTGCTAACGCCGATTAGTTTTATCTTTTTTTGACTGGAGAGAAAAACTAAAGCTAAGGCATCATCAATATCTGTGCCAATATCAGTGTCGAATAGAATTATTTTTTTATCCATTTTGGTTGATAACTTTTAAAACCTCTAGGGCTGTTTGTTCACCAAAAGGACAAACTTCGTTAACATAACCAAAGGTTTGGCTTTTTACTCCAATGGCAAAATCAGAGGCTTGGAAAATTGGTTCGTCGTTGGGAGCATCTCCCAGTCCGATGACAAATATTCTTAACCGGTCAACACCAAAATGATTTAACAGGGTTAAAAAGGCAAGCTTTTTACTGGTTTCTTGAGATTGAATGATGACAGAACTGCCGCCGCTAGTTACCTGAAATTTTCCGCGGTCAATTTTTTCTCTTATAGCCCCAGCCAATCTTTGATGGAATTCTGGTTTGCCATTACCATCTTGGTCTTGCATTCTTAACCACAAAACTGTTTTCCCTAATTTGGTAAAAAGATTTTGTTTGGGAATGGTTAGGGGAGGCTGAGCATCAAACTCTTCTTTTAAACTGGTTAGCTCATCGAGAAAATCGGTTGGAGCAAGAATTTGTTTTTTTCCAGAAGACGGGAAAAAGATAACACCGCCGTTTTCACAGATCACCGGTTGATTTAACCAACCATCTGAACGGAATAGTTTTTGAGCGATAATAGCTACAGCAGGATCGTCAGCAAACCTGGCGGTAGCAATAAATAAATTCGTAATTTTTGCCAACCGGGAAATTTCTTGATTAATTTGCGGAAGGTGGTTATTGGTTTGCGGGTCAAAAATATAGTGATCGCAAAGGGTGTTGTCAAAGTCAGAAAAAACCATCGGTCGTAAGCCATGATGATGAGCGTTAATCAAAATTGTTCTAAGCTTATTACTCAGTTGCGACAAAGATAGTTCATGAGAAAATAGTGGTTTTTCTTTTAGTGGGTTCATAACTCTTTTCCTCTGGGGTGAAAATTTTCTATTTGATGCGGGCTTCCTTCCTGAAGTTTTCTAAGTAAAACCAGCTCATCAACAATTAAATTACACTCCCGATCTAAAAATTCCCTGTTAAAACGGTCAATATTTGCCTTCATCGCCAAAGGAAAGAATCTGGTAGAGAACAGAGAATGTTGTCTAAACACTTCCTGATCGGTGATAAGCAAATGACCTGTTTCTTGTAATTGGGCGACATTGCCCGCGTCAAATAAATGAGAATTACAAATAGATAGTAGTTGTTTATCTGCCAAAGAATCAAATCTACGAGCTTGTTCAGTGGTATCATCTTGTGTCAGCCAGAGGCTGGTTTCTAAAGCCAGCTTAAGATTTTTTCCGTCAGGATGTAAATCAGCCAAGTGGATTAAATCATCTCTATGGGCAAAGTCCATATCCTGTACCCAATGGACATTTTCTAACCCAAATTTTTGCAGTTCTCTATCGACAGGTTTTAAAGCACCATAGGCGACTTCTGTTTCACCGGTATTGATGGCTAAAAAAGCCGCTGTGCATTGTTCCGGTCTAAGCCCAAGTTTACCAACAATAGTTTTTATTGTTCTCGTACTGACGGCGACGTCATCAAAAATAAGAACCCGATCAGTTGGTTTAATTTGTTGACTAACTGAATCCCAGGCTTGCGGATCGCCTAGAAAAATACCCATAGTTGGTAATTGAGGAGCAATGGCCCTTAATCTTGAAGGATGAAGATTTTGATGGAGTGTAGCTTTTAGTTCTCTATTCAGTTGCTGCCCGATCCATCCTTGAGTGATATCAATAACATGGTCAAATTTTTGACCCGATAAACTCTTTCTTAAAGAAACAAACTGAGTAATTGGGTCAGGAACCTGCCAGGCTCCATTAATAATGCATGACGATAGCATTTCTGCACGGGCGCTGAAAGATGGCCAATCAATATTGTAATTTTTGGTTTTATCAATCATCATGAAAAAAGTGTTCATATTCTTTGTAATGCCTTTAATAATTTAAGGTTTTTGTTGTTATCTTGAACGGTAATCCTGACAAATCCCATGTCTTCAAGCCCGTCAGCCTGACGGAAATCAGCGACTAAAATTCCTCTTTGAAAAAGTTGTTGAAACAAATCTTTTTGTTTATGCCGGAGTAAAAAAATGTTTGCTTGTGAACCGGAAATTAATTCCAGTCCGGGAATCAGGCTGATCTGTTGTTCTAAAAATTGTCTTTCGTTAATAATTAAGTTTCTGACATCAGCAGTGTGCTGAGTATCTTCTAGGGCAGCGATAGCGATTTTTTGTGCTAAAGTAGAAGTATTAAAAGGCAAACGCCATTTTTCAATTAACTCGATGGTTTTTGGATGGCCGATTCCCCAACCGATCCTAATAGCTGATAGACCATCAACTTTTGATAGGCTTCTTAAGAAAAGTACATTTTGATGAGTTTTTGTTAATAGAAGGGTTTTATTAGTAGTTGTAGGGTCAAGAAGACCACTAAATACCTCGTCAACGATGACGAAAGATTTGGTTTCGGTAATAATCCACTCTAGTAATTCTGGGGCGATAATTTGACCGGTGGGGTTATTGGGATTGCACAGCCAAACAATATCAGTTTTAGGTTGGCGTGATTGTTCGATCACTTGCCGAGCAGTTGACTCATCAAATCTAAAGTGATTTTCTAAATTAGTATCAACTTTAATTATTTCCCCTCCTTCTCTAGAAGTGGCTTCACCGAACCTAAAGAAAGTTGGGCGGATAATAACAGCACGATCTCCTTTGCTTAACAAGAGACGCGGCAAAGTGTCGATTAATTCATCGGTTCCGGAGCTAGGGGTAATCATTTCCGGAGAAATACCAAATCTGTTAGCAATGGCATTTTTTAGTTCAGTGGCATTAGGATCAGGGTATTCTTGCAGATCAGCTGCTTTTAGGTTTTGAAAAACCTCTTTGGCTTTAGGACTACAACTAGAGATCCATTCTCCTAGGTCAAAACGAACAAAATTATTTGGATCGAATTTTGTTTCTTTATTGACATATCTGACTGGTTGATGATCAAGCCAAAAATTAGTTTTTTGGCTAATTAGAGTACTAATTGTTTTAGACATATTTTCATTTGACATAGTTTTTATTAAATAATTGATATTTTTCTGCCAAGGAGGCGA
>Ga0210015_1005372_pt1 | contig 10413 bp, 10 predicted proteins | sample CryGeymeta201522_FD_185471 | JGI IMG/M metagenome (GOLD analysis project Ga0210015, IMG submission 185471) | Groundwater microbial communities from Crystal Geyser aquifers in Utah, USA - Crystal Geyser metaG 2015-22 (SPAdes) (version 2) | ecosystem: Environmental > Aquatic > Deep subsurface >...
ATGACCCATCCCGACCAGCCGCCGCTACAAATCACACATGCCGTGGAAGGCGTGACCGGGAGCCTGGACTGGGCGCTGGATGGAAAGTCCCTGCTCCTGTGCATGGGCGCCGCGGGCGACAAAAACATATACCGCCTCGACCTGGCAACGGGCAACGCCATCCAGTTGACTTTTGGCGGGAACAACGCCTCCGCTTCCTACTCGCCGGACGGACAGTACATCGTCTTCAACTCCCTGCGAAACGACGGACAGGCCGACCTCTTCATCATCCGCGCGGACGGCCACTCCACGCGCCTGCTGGTGGACAACCCCGAACCCGACTGGCAACCCATTTGGGGACCGTAAGTAAAGAGCGCCATGCGGTTATAATGGTCATGGAGCAAATTGATGAATACAGCAAAATCCGTCAATGGTGTAATGATACGCCTGCCTGCGGAACGATGGGTTCATATCACGGAAGAACATGCAGAAATGGCGGGCTATACTCCAAACGGGCAGGTTTTTAACTTTTCAAAACACCGAAAACGCCAAAAAACGCCCGCAAGTAGTGCGATTTTGGCTTTTCCAAAAGTAAGATTCTTAGCCGTTTGGAGTATACCTTTACGATGTTCTTGAAACAATTCAGGAGCCATTAACGATCTTCGAAGGAAACTCCAGCGAATTGCTCGCCGCCCGCGAAATCGAGAATGGAAAATTCATCATCGTGGTTTATCGGGAACTAAGCAAAGAGGATGGTTTTGTGATTACGGCCTTTCTGACAAAACGCTGGAAGCAGATTGAAAGGAGAAAGAAAATATGGCAACGCTAAACCTGGAAAACGTGATGACGTTTGTCCCTCAGGTTCTAAAATTTCAGCAGAATAATATCTGGCTCTCTTACGATGAAGAGGCCGATGTACTATATTTCAATTTCAAGAGACCGAGTCACGCAGACGACTCTGAACTACTGGATAATGATGTTATTATCCGTTACGAAAATGACGAGGTTGTCGGCTTGACTGTAATGAACGCCAGCAAGAAATCGTTGGATCAACCCAGTTTATTGTAACGGGAAATGCAAATATGGACAAATTTACAGACATCCGCAACAAGGCAATCCCCCTGCTCAAGCCCTATATCAGTCGCCTGGCCGTATTTGGGTCTTTTCGGCGCGGAGAAGCAACAGACACAAGCGATATTGATTTATTGATCACGCTCAAACCATCCAAATGCCCGTCCCAGATTGGGTTTATTCAAATTGATTGAGATCGAAGAAAACCTGCAAAAGGCTTTGGGACGCCCCGTGGACCTGGTTACCGAAGACAGTGTCAGCCCTTACATCCTTCCTTACGGTGAAAAAGAGAAAGTGATCCTCTATGAAGAAAGATGACACTCACAGTGGGAAATGGAATGGAAGGATTTTCTCGAGGAGAATTTCAAATGACAGATTTTCTAGTAAATCCCGATCCAAAAGTCGTCATCTCGCACGCAGACGTAACCGAACTCTCGCTTCTTTCCTTTCACCTCATCGTCATCGTAGAGCCTGACCCTGAAACCTGGATGGCGCTGCCTGGCGACAACATGGGCGAAGTGATAGATTTATTTAACATGGGGTTAAGCGCAGAACTTGATCCCGAAAACGATATCTATCTCAACGATGAAAACATCGTTCATCAGCCGGACGAAATTCAATATCCCAACCTGCTGTGGGTTCGATATCTGGCTGATGACAACAATTTTTTCGACGAGGCCGCTTTTTCATCCAACGCGACGTTTCGCCTTTCCGATTACGATGATTTCCAACACCTGGGGTTTTATCTGCGCGGCGTAAAACAGTCCCATCCCAACTGGAAAGTCGGCATTGTCGGGGGGATGTTCGAAGACGATGTAATCAGGATCGCCAACTTCATTTCAGAAATCGGCTTCCCGACAACAGTGGTTGCCCGCCAATGTATCTCTCGCAATGTTTTTGTCAACCTGGATGAACTGATGATTTATCAAGCATGGCTGGATAAATACCGCATCACGGGCAATGATTTTCCTGATGACTTTGACGAACTACCCGAAGATTAGAATGTCCAAATCCATCTACCAGGCCCTCGGCGAACTCGAACAGAACAACGAATCCGCCGCGCTATGCACGGTGGTGAAAAGTGAAGGCTCCACACCGCGGCACGTGGGGAGCAAGATGCTGGTTTACCCCGACGGGAATTTCATCGGCACGATCGGCGGCGGGGACCTGGAGCATCGCGTCCTCGATGAGGCGTGGATGGCAATCGCCGATGGGCAAGCGCGTCATCTGCATTACAACATGTCCGACCCGTCACGCGGCGACCCCGGCGTGTGCGGCGGCACTGTGGAGGTGTTTGTGGAACCGATCCTGCCAGCCCCGATGGTGATCGTCGTCGGCGCGGGACACGTGGGCAAGGCCGTGGCGCATCTCGCCAAATGGCTGGGATTCCGCGTGGCCGTCAGCGACGACCGCCAGGAGTTCTGCACGCCGGAAGTCGTGCCGGAGGCGGACGCGTACTACCCCGTCCCGATGGAGAAGTTAACGGAACACGTCAAAGTGACGCGCCAAACCTATTTAGCGCTGACCACGCGCGGCTCCAACGTGGACGCGGCGGGGCTGGGTCCGCTCCTCGAAACGGAGGCAGGCTACATCGGCGTCATCGGCTCGAAGCGCAGGTGGCTGGAAACGGTCAAGGCGCTTAAACAAAAAGGCGTCCCCGCGGACAAGATCGCCCGCGTCCACTCGCCAATTGGGTTGGAATTGCAGGCCGAAACGCCCGAGGAGATCGCGGTCAGCATCCTGGCCGAGATTTTGATGATCCGCAACAAGGGGACAGGGAAGGCGATGAGGGAGAAGTGATTGGTGATTGGTAATTGGTAATTGGTAATTGGTTTAGATACCGCCGTCCTCCCGAAAGAGCATCCCGCAAGAGATTCGGGACGATGTCGGGACACGTGAGCGGAGGGCGGTGTACTCCGTCCCGAAGTCGAAGGACGGGTGACAAGCGCAAATATTGTTCCGTGAACTTGCCCTTCGACTGCGCTCCCCCTACGGGGACCTTCGGCAGGGCAGTGGGCTGGATGATTCCGCTCGGAGCAGTGATTTGCCCGGGAAACGGGATCCGCCCAAAGGTCAGGAGCGAAGCGTGCGCGGGAGGAGGAAAAGGCCGGGGCGGGGAGAAATTCCGTCGAAGCGCGCAACGTCCGCAGGTGGAATTCGTAGAGAAATAAGAAAATCGGTTCTTGTATCAACAAGTCCATTCGACTATAATGCAAGAGTAATTCCAGAAAAGGAGAAACATAATGGCCAGGATTTTTGATGTCATTGAATACCCGAACGAGATGGCCGACGAGATCGTGCATCGCTTCCCCGAACAGGGCATCGGCGATTTCCGCATCGGCTCGCAGGTGATCGTGCGCGAAAGCCAGAGCGCGGTCTTCTTCCGGGACGGTAACGCGCTGGACGTGTTCAAGCCCGGACGCCACACCATCACCACCGCCAACGTCCCACTGTTGATTGACTGGATCGGCAAGGCTTTCAACGACCGCACGCCCTTCCCCGCCGAAGTGTACTTTGTCTCGCGCAAGGAATTCGCGAACAAGAAGTGGGGCACGCCGCAACCGATCATCGTCCGCAATCCGGGCATGGGACTGGGCGTGGCGCTCCTGCAAGGCTTCGGCACGTATTCGTTCCAGGTCAAAGACCCGCAGCAGTTCGTGACGCAGATCGTCGGCTCGCAGGGCGCGTATCGCACCAGCGAGATCGAAGAACGCCTCCGCACGATGTTGCTTTCTAAATTACAGGACGCGCTCGGCGAGACCGGCGCGAAGCGCTCGGTGCCCGAGATCATCGGTCTCACCGAGGAGATCGGCGCGGGCGTACGCGCCAAGGCACAGGATGACTTCGAAGCCATCGGCCTGACGCTCAAGACCTTCTATGTCGGCAACTTCAAACCGTCAGAGAAGAGCGCCCAGGAACTGCGCGATATGGGAATGCTCGATATGGCAACCTACACCCAACTCCAGGCGGCGGACGCGATGCGCGACGCGGCCAGCAACCCCAGCGGCGGCGCGGGCCTGACGGCCGGCATCGGCGCAGGGATGGGCATCGGCAACCTGATGCAACAGGCCACCTCCGGCGCGATGCAACAGGGTTCGGGAGGCGGCGCGAAAGCCGCAGGCATCCCGGATGTGATGACCCCCGCCGACGCGGCGGCCATCCTGAAAGTTTCCGAGGAAGATGTGTTGGCCGCCATCAAGGACAAGAGTCTGAAGGCCAAGAAGATGGGTAGCGCCTACCGCATCAGCAAGTCGGCGCTGGAAGAGTTCCTCAAGGGGTAAACGTATTGCGTGTTGCGTGATGCGTAGTGCGTGTTGCGTATTGCGTAATTCGAAAAGAACAAAGAGACTCTCCGATTGGAGGGTCTCTTTGTTGATCTCTTCCATTTCATATTTTCATATTGTTATTTTTCATCGTCAGGCAACAACTTAAGCAAACCCGCCAGCAATTCAGGGACGCTTACAGTAGCGGCAAGCCAGACACGATTTAACAAAGTTTCCCCATATTCATGCGCCAGGACATTCCGAAATCCAATAAGATTTATCCATGCGATTTCAGGGCGCTGATTTCGGTATTGGGGAGATATGTGAACTGCCGCTTCGCCAATAATAAGGAGTTGTCGTTCCACCGCGGAGCGCAACATTTTATTCTTCTCGAATTCGTGGAATTTAATGCCGCGCATAAACCCCGTAATTTCGCGCGCGGCCTCGCGCATATCCCACAAGTAGGATTGCGCCTGTTCATTGTGCGGCATAGATCACCTGCGCCGTCCTTAGGATTTCCTTCCTGCGATACGGATTGCGAAGCCCTTCTTTTTCAACGAGGTCAACAGGGCGGCCAAACATTTTTTCAAGTTCAAGTTGCATGTCAACCAATTCAAACAATCCGATGGGCGCGTCGGGCTTAATAACGAGTAGCACGTCCACATCGCTATCGGGACGAAAGTCATCGCGTAGGACAGAACCAAATAGCGAAAACTCTGTTACGCTCCAGCGATTGCAGAAGGAAATAATCCTATTTTTAGGAATGGTGAATTTCTTTTTTGCTTTCATGTCAACCTTGCTTAAATTATAGCATATCAACATTCATCCTATCCATTCAATTCCGCCATCACATCGCCGACGCAATCGAGGAGGTCGCCCGCGAGGACGGAGGCGGCGCTTCCCGCGACCTCGAGGGCGGCCAGCCCGGCCCGCGCGTGGATCCACGCCCCGGCGAGCGCGGCCTCATACGCCCCCACGCCCTGGGCGCGCAGGCCGACGATGAGTCCGGCCAGCACGTCCCCGGTGCCGGCGCGGGCGAGGGCGGCGGAGGCAAACGGCAGGACGGCGATCCGCCCATCCGGCGCGGCGGCGACGGTGAACGCGCCTTTCAGCACGACCACATGTCCCCATTGTTTCGCGAACTTGCCGGCGATGGCTTCGCGGTCGGATTGGATCTCGTCTTTCGAGAGTCCCGTCAGCACAGACATTTCGCCCGGGTGCGGGGTCAGCACTGCCGGCGCGGGGAGTTTTGCCTGCCAGCCGGGGATTTGCGCGAGGAGTTTCAGCCCGTCGGCGTCTACAACCAGCGGAGGCACCTTCGGTGTTTCCAGCAATTTGGCGAGGAAGTCTTTGGTGGTTTCTTCGAGGCCGAAACCGGGACCGATGAGCAAGGCAGTGGCGCGGCTGAGATTTTGCGTGACGGCAAGCGCGCCCGCGCGGGCGATGAATCCGTTTTCGTGCGGGAGGGGAATCCACGTCACTTCGGGGAGGTGTCCCGCGAGCGCGGGATACAAGGGTTCGGGGAGCGCCAACGTGACGAGGCCCGCGCCGACGCGGTAGGCGGCCTTGGCCGAGAGATATGCCGCGCCGGTGTAACTGACCGATCCCGCGACAATAAGCGCGGCGCCAAACGTGCCTTTGTGCGCGTCGGCGGGACGCGGCGGCAGGATGGCCGCGACCCGCCCAGGGTCAGGAACGGTGCGGGTGATTTTCGTCCACGCGGGCAGGTTGTCGGGCAGGCCGATGTCCGCCACTTCGAGTTCGCCCACCAGGTCGAAGGCGGGCAGGCGGAGCAGTCCCTGCTTGACGGCGGCCATGGTCACGGTGAGATCGGCGGCGAGGCATTCGTCCGCGGCCGCGCCGGTGTCGCAGTCCACGCCCGAGGGACAGTCCACGGCGAGGATGAAAGGCGGGTTATCGAGGGTGTTGAGCGAACTGCGCGCGACCGAAAGCACACTTGCCATCTCCGGCTTGAGCGGAAGTTTGATGCCGGTGCCGAGCAGGCCATCGAGGAGGATGTCCGCGCTTTCGATGAAAGTGGCGAGCGCGATAAATTCATCGTCTTCCTCTGCGGAGATGATCTCACCGCCCGCCTCGAGGAGGCGTTGGGCGAGTTCGTCGGTTTTGCGTTTGATGCAGTAGGCGCGGGTACGCCAGCCTGCGCGGGCAAGATGCGCAAGGGCAACGAGTGTATCGCCGCCGTTGTTTCCCGAACCGACGAGTCCAAAAATCTCTTTCCCGCTTTCGTCACCAATGAGATCGTATATCATTTCTGCCAGGCCGCGGCCGGCGTTTTCCATCATCTGCGCATACGAGAGTCCGCTGGCATCGGCTTGTTGTTCGATGGCTTTCATTTCAGAGACGGAGACGAGTTTCATGGGAGGGAGAGTAATTGGTAATTGGTAATTGGTAATTGGTGAAGGATGAAGTTGCGAGGTAGGAGATGCGGGTTAGGAGCGTGTTACGTGAAGCGGGGGGCGTGGTGCGTGTGTACGTGTTTCCGTGTGTACGATACCTTGATTCTATCCGTTTAACGGGATTTGTCTACGGGTGAGGCGCGACACACTCGCGGCTCGGGATGGATTTGAGGGACGCGGACAACTTCTGCGCATCATCCCCTTGCGGACGGCGGGTTTGTCTTCGGCGGCATGGCAGAGGAGGGCGGAGTTTGCGCATGGGTTGAAAGTTGAAGATTGAAACAGGAAGCCGTGCGCCTGGGAAGAATTGCCCTGGCAGGCGCAAAAAATGAGCTGGGGAACTTGACAGGCGTGCTATACTATGACCGAGGGTTGAAGGGAAAACCCGCACCCAATCCCAGTTTCGTTTCCATAAAGGAGGAAGAATGCAAATCAGAAAGTCCACTCGGTTACCCTGGTTGGTCGTGCTATTTGTGCTGATCTTAAGTTGCTCGATCGGCCCGACCGCGGCCCAACCGACCGCGGCCCCCGTGATCCAGCCCACAGCCGTGCCGCCGACTGGGGCGCCGCCGCCCACAGCCGTGCCGCCGACTGCGGTACCGCCCACCGACACCCCCGTGCCAACCATCACTCCCACCCCCGGTCCTGTGGTCGTGGATGACGATTTCAGCACGGATACCGGAAGATTTAAGTGCGATAAATGTGTTATCAACGGCGGAGAATTGACGATTGGCTCGTTCCCTATGGCCGACTCCTATGAACCCTTTGCCGCTCTCTGCAGTGACTGCGGAACCGTTTCGAATTACAAAATGTCGGCGGACATCTGGTAGGTGGAAGGGAATTCTAATTTTGGCTACGGCCTGGTCCTTCGCGACGACCAAAAGGAAAACATCTACCTGGCAATTTCCTCCTGGTTGGTTTACAACGTTTTCAGCTTCGATCCAAGTGCGGGGGGCGGATGGGGATGGGAAACTCTCATCGGCAATTGGACCAAAGGCGGATTGGTCGCTGGAAGAGGCATTAACAGTGTCGAAGTTCTCATGCAGAACTCCGCACTATCCATTACCATCAACGGAAATTTCAGCCGTATCGTTGATCTTCCCAGCGGGAGCGGACAGGTTGGACTGTACGTGAGCAACTGGGAAACTGGCGCCGGTTTCGATAACTTCCACTTCGAAGAGTTGCCGTAACATCCCATCCAAACCCACAAGGCGACAGGCGCATGCCGCCTTGATTTTTATTCATCCCACCAATGAATGTCATGCTCCTGCGCGGACTTGCTCCGCTCACGCACAATCCCATTCCCCTTTCGCTGGAAGACATCCCCAAACCCGAAGTTGGCGCGGGCGAAGCGCTGATTCGCATCACGCGCTGCGGGGTCTGCCACACCGAACTGGACGAGATCGAAGGGCGGACTCCCCCGCCGCGCCTGCCAGTCATTTTGGGACATCAGGTGGTGGGAATTGTGGAACAATGCAACCCACGTAGTGACGACTTTAGTCGTCCCCAAACGACTAAAGTCGTTACTACAAGTCAACGCGTCGGCGTGGCGTGGATCGCCTCGGCGTGCGGCGAATGCGACTACTGTAAATCGGGGCGGGAGAATCTCTGTCCGCAGTTTCTCGCCACCGGCCGCGACGTGGATGGGGGCTACGCGGAGTACATGAAAGTCCGCACAGACTTTGTCCACCCGATTCCTGATTCGCTATCCGATTCCGAAGCCGCGCCGTTGCTGTGCGCGGGCGCCATCGGATATCGGTCACTGCGGTTGAGCAATCTGGAAGACGGACAGTCACTCGGGCTGATGGGATTCGGCGGGTCGAATCATCTGGCGCTGAAAATGGCGCGGCATAAATTCCCCAACACAAATATCTTTGTGTTCAGCCGAAGCGAAGGCGAGCGCGAGTTCGCCTTGTCATTGGGAGCGGCCTGGGCGGGCGCGATTGGGGAGATTCCGCCCGAGGCGTTGGACGCGGTCATAGACACGACACCCGTCTGGGGTCCAGGCCTGGAAGCGCTGAAACGCCTCAAGCCCGGCGGTCGGCTGGTCGTCAACGCCATCCGCAAGGAGGAGGCCGATAAACAAATCCTGACCACGCTGGATTATTCCTCCCAGTTGTGGATGGAAAAGGAAATCAAAAGCGTCGCGAACGTGACGCGCGCCGATGTGCGCGAGTTTCTGCAATTGGCGGCGGAAGCAAACATCAAACCCGAGTTCCAGGAATACGATTTGAAAGACGCGAATCAGGCATTGCTCGAATTGAAGCAGGGCAAAATTCGAGGCGCGAAAGTATTGCGGATATGAAAGCGCAAAAAGATCAAGAGCGGATATTTCCCAATTGATCAGCGACCAATCAAAGGACTCTCGGGCTTGAAACCTTGAGAGTCCTTTTGATTTATTTCCTTTCTCTCTCCCAAATCTCCCTCGCAATCAGCTCTTGATCCACAGGAGTCTTATCCACCCTCACGCCGACCGCGTTGTAAATCGCATTCGTGATGGCGGGCGTGGTTGGGATACTGCATATTTCGCCCACTCCCTTCGCGCCATAGGGACCTTCCGCGGTGGGATGTTCAACGATAATAGCCGTGATCTCCGGTGTGAGCATGATACCAGGGACGCGATAACGGGCAAGATGGTCGGTGACCACGTAGCCGTTCTCGACGATGAACTCTTCGGTGAGGGCGTTGCCGAGTCCCATCATCACGCCGCCTTCGATCTGTCCCTGCAAGCCGAGCGGATTGACGGCCATGCCCACGTCGTTGGCGGAGATGACACGCAGGACGCGGACTTCGCCCGTCAGTTTGTTGACTTCCACTTCAGCGGCTTGCGCGCCAAACGAGAAAGCGAAGTGCATGTCGCCGCCTGTGCCAAGGGGTTGGGTCTTGGGCGCTTCATATTCGTACAAGGCGCGCGGTTGTTGTCCCATGGACTTCATTTCTTTAGCGATTTCTGCGTAGGTCATCGAATTTCCATTGGCATGGATAATTCCATCTTTGAATTTAATTTGTTCGGGCTTGACATCATATTTTTCTGCGAGTGCGGCAGTGATGGCATTGCGTAAAGTCTTTGCGGCATAACGCGAAGCATTGCCTGTCACAAATGTTTGACGCGATGCAGTGGTTGGTCCGCCGTTGGGAGTCAAGTCTGTGTCCATCACCAGCACGCGGACCTGCTCAGGCGCGACAGACATTTCTTCGGCGACGATCATGCGCATGACGGAGACAAGTCCCTGCCCCATTTCGGCAGAGGAACTTCTTACTTCAAACATACCGTCATCATAGAGTTCAACTTCCGCGCCAGATTTATCGGGCGCGCCGCCGCCGAGGCCCGTGTTCTTGTAAGCCGCGGCAAAACCCCAGGCGCGCACAAGATGCTCCGCCCCTGGAACGGAACACGCAACAAACGGGTCAGCGCCTTCGCCCACCAGCCGTTTCATCTCCGCATCCACACGGTCAATACATTCCATCAAGCCAACGGACTCTTTCAATTCCTGTCCCGTGTTGGTGATGCTCCCAACGCGCAGCGCGTTCATGCGGCGCAGTTCGATGCGATCCATGTTTAATGCTTCGGCGAGCATGTCCATCATGGACTCAACCGCGAAGGCAGATTGCGTGACGCCGAAACCGCGGAACGCTCCCGCGGGCGGATTGTTGGTGTACATGGCGTAGCAATCGGCGCGCAC
>Ga0210015_1005374_pt1 | contig 10412 bp, 2 predicted proteins | sample CryGeymeta201522_FD_185471 | JGI IMG/M metagenome (GOLD analysis project Ga0210015, IMG submission 185471) | Groundwater microbial communities from Crystal Geyser aquifers in Utah, USA - Crystal Geyser metaG 2015-22 (SPAdes) (version 2) | ecosystem: Environmental > Aquatic > Deep subsurface >...
TCATCGAGAATAGCAAACGCCTCGGCCTCCAGAACCGTGATGAATGTCGCCTTCGCCATCGCGTTCTCTCCACTTGTCGCAACGCTCTCGTGCCTGCGGTGCAGGAAAGCGCGGTCAGGGTTCAAGGCCTCGAACAGCTACAGGCCGATGATAGGATAATGAAAACGCCATCGTCCGGAACACTCGGGCGATGGCTTGACCGTTCTGGTCCTGGGTGGACGCGAGACGGCGAAGGCCGTCTCGCGCAAGATCAGGCTACAAGCTGATCGACCCACACAAAGTCCAGATAGTCGGTGCGCAGCGGCTCGCCGGGCGCCGCGAAGCCGCGCAGTTCCACGGTGTCGCCCGTGCGCAGCGCCACGTCGGCGATGGTCCGCTCGACCCGCGATGTCGCGTCGGCGAAGGCCGAGCCGGTGTCTGCGTCCCACGCGAAGGTGTCGACCTCGATGTTGTTGACCAGCACCCGCATCGAGGCGACGGCGTCGTTTTCGTCGAAGTAGCCGAGACCCAGATCATAGATCCCGTCCACTCCGGTGAAGACATGTCTGGCGATCTTCTCGCCCGACCCGCCGCCCTCGATGTTGAACCCGCCGGAGGCCGCGCTGCGCGCGACCGCCGTCAGACCCTGCACCAGCACGAAGTCTTCCGCCTCCACCCGCAGCGGCGCCGGTGGCGTCGGCGCGTCGCCCACGCGGGAGAAGTCGATATAGTCGGTGCGCAGCGGCTCGTTCGCGGGGCCGTCTGGATCGTCGCCAAAGCCGCGGATCTCGATCACATCGCCCAAAGCCAGCGTCACGCCGGTGATCTGGCGCACCGTCGCGGTCGATGGATCGGCCAACGGCGAGCCGAGATCCTGGTTCCAGATGAAACTGTCGATCTCCGAGCCGTTGCGCAGAACGCGCAGCGAGGCCGTGCCGTCGTTCTCATCGAAATAGCCGATCGCCAGATCATAGACGCCCGGCGCCGCCGCGAAGGCGTAGGACGCGATCTGCTCGCCCGCCCCTGTCGCGCGCAGCACGGAGCCGCCCGACGCCTGTGGTCCGATCGCTTCGACTGCGAAACCCTGCACGATGGTCAGCGTCTCCGCCTCGACGCGGAAATCGGCCGACTGCGGCGGCGGGATGTCGCCGACGCGGTCGAAGTCGAGATAGTCGGTGCGCAGCGGCTCGCCTTTCCCACCGAAGCCGCGCAGTTCGACGATGTCGCCGTTGTGCAGGGTGACTCCGGGGATCGCCCGCTCGATCAGTGACTGCGCAGTCGGCGTGGGCGAGCCCGTGTCGAGGTTCCACAGGAAGTTGTCCACCTCCTCGCCATTGACCAGAACGCGCATCGCGGCCACGCCGTCATTTTCGTCAAAGTGGCCAAGGCCGAGATCGTAGATCCCGTCAATGCCCGCAAAGACATAGCTGGCGACATGCTCGGAAGCATCGACCGCTTCGATGTGCGCGCCGTTGGATGCGGCGGCGCGCGTCTTGATCACGAACCCGCTGTCCAGAGAGAACGCCTCCGCCTCAACGCGGAAGCTCTCCGTCGGCAGGGCCGACTGGAAGGCGAAGTCCAGATAGTCGGTCCGCAACGGTTCGGCGCCCTCGCCGAAGCCGCGCAACTCCACCACGTCGCCCGGGCGCAGGGCTACGCCCGTGATGGCGTGCTGCGCCGTCGTCGCATAGGTGGCCAGCGGCGAGCCGAGATCCTGGCTCCAGGTGAACGCGTCAACCTGGTTTCCGTTCACCAGAACCCGTATCGAGGCGGCGCCGTCGTTCTCGTCGAAATAGCCGAGCGAGAGGTCGTAGATCCCCGCCGCGCCGGCGAAGACGTGCGTCGCAATCTGCTCGCCCGAGCCGGAAGCCTGCAGGACCACGCCGCCGGAGGCCGGCAGCAGCGCGCTCGTCGCGAAGCCCTGCTGGACGACGAAGTCCTCCGCCTCCACGCGCAGCGTGGCCGCAGGCGGGGCCGAGACGGTGAAGCTGGTCAGCGAGGCGATCGCTGCGGCGGCGAAACCGCTGGTGTCCAGCACCTGATCCGCAACGAGCGACACCGTGTAGACCCCGTTGTCGCTCGCGTCCCAGACCCCGCCCGCCGCCTGCAGCGTGTAGCTGACGGTGCGCGGCGAGCCGTCGCCGGCAGGGCTGACGCTGAAGCCGGTCACCGCCAGAGCGCCGCCGGGGCCGCTGACCACGATGTCGGACACATCGAAGCTTGCAACGTCCAGCGCCACGTCATCGGCGTAGGTCACCACCACGTTCCCCACGAGGCCGCCGGCGATGGTGATGTCGGACGCCTGCGCCGACTGAACCGTCGGCGGCGTCGCGACAACGCCGACGAGCACCGTGACCGTCTCGACGCTCGAGTCCAGCCCATCAGGATCGGTCACGAAGTAGGTGAAGCTGTCCACGCCCGAGAAGCCGCCGGCCGGCGTGTAGGTGACCGAACCGTCGCCGTTGTCGATGACCGTCCCGCCCTTCGCCGTCAGCGGCGGCAGGCTCAGAGCGAGCGCCGCCGGAGTGTCGTCGATGTCGCTGAAGGACAGGGCGATCGACACCGCTACGCCGGCCTGCGTCTCCGCTTCCGCAGGCGCGGCGGTCGGCGCGTCGTTGACCGGGGTGACGGTGATCGCCACCGTGTCCACATCCGTGAGCGCGCCGTCCGAAGTGGTGACCGTCAGCGTATCGCCGCCGAAGTAGTCGGCATCCGGCGCATAGGTCAGGCCCGCCAGCGCTGCGTTCACGCTAGCCCCGGACCCCGTGATCGTGACGGTGGCCGTGCCGTCGCCGCTCACGGTGGCGGCTCCGCCGACAGCCACGCCCAGCACGCCCTGCGCGACGCTCAGCGTCGTGGTCAGCGTGTCGCCGTCCACGTCGAGCACCGAAACCGCCTTGGCGCCGGTGAAGGCCAGCGTCCCATCCTCGGCCACGGTTGCAGCGGCGGGCGCGGTGTTCACCGGATTCTGGTTGCCTTCGTTCAGCGCAGTCAGGAACTGGAACTCCAGGTAGTCGGTGCGCAGCGGCTCGCCCGGCGCCGCAAACCCGGCGATGTCGACCTGATCGCCGGGACGCAGAACGACGTCCACGAATGTCTGCGTGGTCTGGGTCGCGGCGTTGGCGAGGCCGCTGCCGAGCTGCTGGTCCCAGAGCCAGGAGCCGATCTCGACGTTGTTGATGAGCACCCGCATCGAGGCGACGCCGTCGTTCTCGTCGAAATGACCGATGCTCACACTGTAGCGACCCGCTTCGCCCTCGAAGACGTGCCGCGCCCTCTGCTCGCCGGAGCCTGAGTTGGCCAGCACCTGGCCGCCCGACGCCGCGCCGACATTGGCGACCAGAAAGCCGGTGACGCGGGTCATCGTCTCCGCCTCGATGCGCGTCGGCGCCGCCAGCGGCAGGGCGACCTCGAACGCGCCGATGGTCTGGGCCGCAGCCGTCTGGGCGGCGTCGTCCGCCACCTGGCCCGCCTTGAGCTGGATCTGGTAGACGCCGTTGTCGGCCGCGTTCCACGAGCCTTCGCGCGCCTGAACGGTGTAGACGGCGGTCGCCGTCCGCGTGTCGGCGCCCGGCGTCACGGCGACGCCCAGAACGGTCAGCGCGACGCCGGCGGGGTCGAGCACCGCAATGTCGTTGACGTCGAGGCTGGCGAGGTTCAGCCCGATGTCGTCGCGATAGACAACGGTCACCTGCGTCGTCGCGCCGCCCGCCGCCACCACGTCCGGCGCGCTGGCGCTGGTCGCGATCGGAGCGTCGTCGTCCACGTTATTGACCGTGATCGCGACGGTGTCGATGTCCTTCAGGGCGCGGTCATTGGTGACGATGCGCAGCGAATCTTCGCCGTCGAAGTTGGCGTCCGGCGTGTAGACCAGCTTAGCCAGCGCAGTGTTGATGAGGTTAAGCGCCGTGTTGCCTCCGCCCGAGACGCTGGCGGCCGTCAGCGTCACGATACCGCTGCCGCTGCCGGTGATCGTCACGTTGTCCGTCGGTGCGATCGACAACACGCCGTTCTCGACCGTCAACTGCACATTCACCCGATTGGTCAGCGCCGCGCCATCGGCGTCGCTGACGCTGATCAGGTTGGCGCCGTCGAACGCAAACGAGGCGTCTTCATTGGCGCTGACCGCCAGCGGCGCGCTGTTGACCGGCGGCGTGCTCGCCGGCTCGACGCCCCGGATGATGAACATCAGGTCGTTGAAGTCGCTGTTGATGCCGACCTTGTCCTGAATCCCCAGAAAGACGTTCGGGATCGGGTTGCCCTCGGCGTCGAGCGCCTGGAACACGCGCATCCAGTTGCCGTAGATGGTCTCGGTCGTGGCGGGCGTGGGCACGTCGCCGATGTTGTTCAGCGACGGGTCGGTGGAGAGAGTGTCGCCGCGGATGCTGAACACGTTTTCGCCCGCCCAGTTGGACGGAATCGAGTTGCGGGTGAAGGTGGCTGAAGTGAACTGGTCGTCGCGCACAACCTCCGTTCCAACGGCCCCTGCGTCGGTGCGCAGCGGCAGGATGGTCTGGGTGTTGGTGGCCTGGTTGAACAACTCGACCAGCTGCTGCCCCTTCACGAAGGGGCGGTGGATCGCGATGCCCTCGCCGCTGGGGCCGGACCAGCGACCGATCAGCGTGAACGTCGCCTCGTCGAAGCCGTCGGCGATGCGCCAGTGCGGCGACAGCACTTCCTCGGGCGTCAGTTTCTCGTAGAGACCGAAGGTGTTGAGCGGATTGTCCGGGCCGTCCTGAAACGGCAGGTCGGGAATGCGGTTGCCGAACCCGAAGACCTCCCACACTTCGTTGACGTTGGGCTCCCAGCCGCCCTCGGACTTGCGCTGCCAGTGACCGGCCAGATCGACCACGGCGACGTTCTGGTCCTGGTCGTTGCTCAGGATGCGCAATTCGCCGCCAAAAACGCCCGAGACGCCGTTGGCGCGCTCGACGAAGTCGGCGCGCACGAATTCAACCTGCACCGCGATCTGCGCGCCCGCCGCCAACGTGACATTGGTCAGTTGCGCAGGATTGGTCAGCTTGAACGGACCGGTCAGCTCGAAGCCGCTGATCTCAAGCGGCGCCGTGCCGTCGTTGCTGACAAACACCGTCGCCTTGTCCTTGAACACGCGCACCGTCGATGAGTTGGCGTCGGGCTCGTCGACATAATTGAAATGCAGGCGGTTTTCGAACTGGCCCGGGTCGCCGCTCATCAGCGCGATGTTGGCGTTCGGGTCGCCGAACGGCGCCACGGTCACCGTGATGCCGTCTGTGTCGGCCAATCCGCCGTCGCTGGTCTGCACTGTGACTGTGGCGTCGCCGACAAACCCGGGTGTCGGCGTGAAGATCAGCCCCGCCAGCGCCGCGTTCACCTGGGCCGCCGAGCCGGAGATCGTGGTGGTCGCGCCGTTGTCGGTGACGACGACGACCGCGCCGCTTGCGCCCAGCGTCAGTGTGCCGTCGGTCGCGCGCAGCGTCGTGGTCAGCCGGTCGCCATCGGCGTCGGACACCGAGACGGCGGCGGCGCCGGTGAAGGCGAACGGCGTGTTCACCGAAGCCGCCACGGCGGCAGGCGCCGTATTGACCGGCGCCGCGCCGGGGGCCCCGGCGGCGAGATAGGTGAAATCAACGTAGTCGGTGCGCAGCGGTTCGCCCGGCGCGCTGAACCCGCGCAGCTCGACGGTCGCGCCGTTTTCGAGGAAAACGTTCACGCTGCGCTCGGTAAGATTGCCTGGACCCGCCAGCGCCGAACCCAGATCCTTATCCCAAAGGAAGGCGTCCACCGCCACGCCGCCGACGAACACCGCCATCCGCGCGACGCCATCGTTCTCGTCAAAATGGCCGACGTCGAGCGTGTAGAACCCGCTCGGCCCGGTGAAGACCGTGCTCGCGCGCCGCTCGCCCGATCCGGACGCCTGCAGATACGATCCGCCGGAAGCGTTGCCGTTCGAGGCGACGGTGAAGCCGAATGCGATGGAGAAGCTCTCGGCCTCTACGCGCGTCGGGGGGGGGGACGGGTCCAGCATGATGATTTGACTCTCTCCGGTCACGCGGTTCAGTGTTACGACGTACAGTCGGCCGCTCGAATGAGCTTCTATTAAATCCAACGGGTTACGATAGCTATCGATCGGCTTCCCATCAAAATCCCGCAAAACGAAGTCTTCGGCGACATCGCCATTCTGGTCGAGCAACAGCGCGCGAAGATCGTTGCCGCCTGAATATTCTGTCACAATTAAGGCGTTTTTTAGCTTATCGCCCCAGACATCGCTACGATATTCCACAACGCCGTTGGGCGAGCGGCTGTTGCCCAGCGAGTAGATGTTGTCGGGCGACCATGCCTGATCGGGATTCACCCCGACCGCGTAACCGTTCGGCCCCGCCACCTCGAGCGGATCGACGCCCGCGGTCGGGTTGCCGCCATTCAGGACGAACTGATCATGCAGCGCGTTCGGGTGGCCGTAGAAGCCGCCATCCACCACCCGCAGCAGCAGGTCAGGCTGCAACGGCGCGGCGGTCAGCGCCTCATTGATCTCCGTCGTCGCGGGATTGTCCGGCACGTTGCCGCCTGCGGCGGAGCCGTTGGTCGGCACATAGAGCGCGCCGTTCGAGTGCCACACCAGGTCGAACGCGTTGCGTGCGCCGGTCGCGAACGCCCGCAACACCTGATCCGCCGCAAAGGGGTCGTAGAACGCCTTCACCACGGCGCTGTCGGTGGCTGCACCCTCACGCACCGTGGCGACGCCATTGGCGTCGAAATGCAGCCACGATCCGGAGAACACGCCACTGTCGATGGGAATGCCGCCGTTCTTGAGGTCGTTGTCGACGTCGGCGAAGCGACGGTTAAGGCCGTCCGCGGGCAGCGGCTCGGTGGTCACGTCGAAGCCGCCGGAGGGCGGAGTGCGCGTGGGGTCGATCTCGAGGATCGCCGCGCTCAGCAGCCGTTCCGGCCGGAAGCCCCAGGCGCTGTCGGGCGCGCCCATCGCGCTGTTGGAGCCTTGGGTCACATACAGCAGATGCGTCGGCGCATCCGGGTTCGAGGTCGCGTCGTGGGCCGGGTTTTCGCGGAACGCGAGGCTGTTGGTGAGGTGGTCGCCGTTTGATCGCGGCAGGCCGGTGATGTAGGTCTGAACCGTGGCGTCAGTAAGCGTGTCGCCCGCGCCCAGCGTCACCTTGCTGATGCGGCCGCTGAACTCGGGGACCGCGTTGTCGCGCCCCGACAGCGGAATCGGCCAGTTGTCGGATATCCACAGCACCGACGCATCGCCCGGATCGAACGTCAGGCCGATGATGCCGCGCCGGCCGGCCTCGGTGTTGAAATCGCCGCCGGGCGTGAAGGTTTCCTGCGTCTCCTTCAGAACGGCGCCGGATAGCGGGTCCAGCGCCCAGCGGATGATCTGGCCCCCCAGCGTCGCGACATAGAGATGGCTCCCGTCGGGCGAAAGCGTGACCGACGAGAATGCATAGGCGCCGTCCGCGGCACCGTTGATCTGCAGCTTGTCGGTGAAGGCGACGCCGCGGTTGATCTCGGCGCGGTCGTCGCCGGTTACGAAGGTGCTCGTCACTTTCTGGAAGGGCCGCAGATCGGCTTCACCGTCGCCGCCGTCCACCACGCCGCGATCAACGGCGCCATCGACGACAAGGGTATAGCTGGTGAAGGGCTTGAGCTTGCCGCCCGGTTCGATGGTCACCGAATCACCCGCCGCCGTGGTGTTGGCGGTCACGGCGACTTCGGCGCCGGTCAGCGTCTCGAACAGGCGGATCGAGCCGTCTTCGAGACTGGAGAGGTCGATCCCGCCCCGGCCCTCGGCCACGGACACGCCGAGAAAAATGTCCGCCGCCGTATCGACCCCGCTGGCGAAGCCGTTCGCCGGCGAGAGCGCCGTCTCGAACACGTCCGCGCCATCCTGGGCGACGGCGCGGAGATTCGTGAAGCGCGCATAGTCCGCAGGCGCCGCGCGGCCGTCGTCTGGGGTCAGGTCGTCGAGCGGCCTGACTTCGAGGTATTGCATGCGGCTCTGCGCGCCGCCGCGCCCGTCCAGGGTGAGAAAGCCGTCGGTCACCTCAACGACGGCTGTGACCAGACCGGTGCGGAAGTCCGGCGTCGGCAGAAAACTCGCCGCCGCCGCATCCTCGACGAATAGTCTGAAATCCAGCCCGCCTACGGGACCCGCCACATCGCCGACGGACACGGTGACTTCATACCAGCCGTTCGACAGCCCGAGCTCCCACGCCACACGGGCGCCGTCGCCGGCCGGATAGTTCGGCAGGTCGAAATGGGCGAATCCGGTCAGACGCGGATCGTAGGTGGCGATCACGCCGCCCGACCGCTCGGTGACCGCGGCGGCGGGATAGAGCGACGCATCGATCGCAGTCGCCATCGCGCCGTTTTCGTCGAGAACAGAAGCCTCAGTCACCCAGCCGTAGAAAAGATCCGGGCCGCGCAATCCGAATCCTTCAAACTGATCAACCAGAAACCCTGCGGCCTTTGGCGTTGCGCCGTTCTGGAAGTTGATCTTCAAAACGTCCATGCCGATGATATTAAAAGGCATACGATCCATCATCGCCTCCCTTGAGCCGATTTCATTTTTCACAAAAGTTCCTGGCGTTGAGCCGCATCTCGCTAGGCATCATTGATGCGATACAGAGCGCGTCTTCAGTCCAAGAACAATAATCAGTCGACCGCAATCAGAAAGACGACGTGGCCAATGCAACCTTGGGGCTTTCGCTTCGCCGCGACCGCAACAAAGACGAAGCCGCCGCCATCATCTTCGTTATCGGGAGATGCGACTTGTGCGGCACGACAACCTTCTGGAGAAGGTAACGGCTGATGATGTGATAAGAGAAGTCGGACAGCGGTCGATAGCGGAACGCGATGCCGTCACGCTGCACCAGCGGGTCGAGCGCCACGCGCGCCCACCTGAGTTGTCCATCGGGCAGCCGGATCTCGAGACGGCCGCTGAGCGCCTGCGGCGTGGACGGTCCGTCGCGCAGCCACAGGGTCGAGTCATCGACCGCGACGACAGCCAGCGCGGCAACTTCGCCGGTCGACGTTTCAGCCTCGGGCGTGAACGTCAGCGCAAAAGTCTTGGCGCGCTCGACATCCGCAGCAGACGCAGAACGGGCTATCCGGTTCCTGAGAGACCGAAAGGTGGTCGAGCCGCCGCGGGTGAGCACGCAGAGGCCAACCAGCGCGATCATGGCGATCTCACGCGCATAGTTGACTGGAGAGCGCACAAGCAAGGCGTTGTATCGCCCGCGAATAACTTTCGATACGCCATGGTTCATGTAGGCCTGCGTGTGCCCGACCAAGCCCGGCTTTACCGCGAAACGATCGTCGTAGTTCGGCACTTCGCACCGGTAGATCGCGGCGATCTCGGGGCGCACCGGCCGGGGACCGCAGAGGTTCATGTCGCCAAAGATCACGTTGAGCAGCTGCGGCAGTTCATCAAGCCGCGTGTCGCGCAGAAAGCCGCCGAGCGGCGTTTCGATGCCCGTGCCCGGCGGCAGCACGCCGCCCTTGGTGATCACCTTGGCCTTCTCGTTGTCCAGGGTCCGGAACTTTATCACATGAAAAAGCTTGCGGTTGCGGCCAAGGCGCGGACCAAAATAAAATATCGAGCGCCCTTGCGTGACAAGGAGTGCAGTTGCTATGATCAGAAAGAGCGGGAGTATGAATAGAAACAACCCCCCAGACAGTGTCAGATTGTAAATTCTATGAAAGGTTTCGTTACGGGGAATGAATCCCGTCGCCGCCATTGCTTTGTAGGGCTTCTCGCCCAATGAGATAAACGCAACTTTATTTGCGGTAACATTAACGTGCTTCATAACACACCTCATATTGACACAGGCTCAGACGCGTTCACTCTTCGTAAATGTTTTAGTGATTTTTCCGCAAATGCGAAAGCATTTTCTGCGCTGTGGGTGGTCTGTTAACGACGATTCTCGTCAAAGTTGTATTCAGGCGATGTTTTTGGCGTCAGCGTCTCCTGCTCAGCGTTTCTGCGTAGAGTTCGATGTAGGCGTAAGGCGATCCCGCAGGGATGCGGTGCGAATCCGGCGTCAGCGGGTCGGAGCCGAGCGCAAGCTCCGCCGCGTCCGGCACGCCGTCGCCGTCGCCGTCGCGGTCGCGTGCCCGCGCGTGTGTGGCCGCGTCTCCGGACGCCATCGCCCGCGGTGGATCGCCCGCATCGGCGGGGCTGTCGATGAGCCTGCCGCGCCCGGCGGCGGCCTCCGCGACGATGCGCGCGTCCACCGCGTCGAGGCGCGGCCAGCGCGCTCCGGCGGCGGCGAGCACGCGGGCGCGGACGTCGCTTGCGGGCAGCACCGGCAGGCCCGACCCGGGCACGACGCGCGCAGGCTCGATCACATCCGCGCTGGGGCCGCGCGCCACGTTCGGACCGAGTGATGTTATGTTATCCGACAGGAACACCCGAAATCCCGGATCGCGCACCT
>Ga0210015_1005383_pt1 | contig 10400 bp, 8 predicted proteins | sample CryGeymeta201522_FD_185471 | JGI IMG/M metagenome (GOLD analysis project Ga0210015, IMG submission 185471) | Groundwater microbial communities from Crystal Geyser aquifers in Utah, USA - Crystal Geyser metaG 2015-22 (SPAdes) (version 2) | ecosystem: Environmental > Aquatic > Deep subsurface >...
GAGCGGAGGGAGACCGGAACACAGCGGAGCGGAGGGAGACCGGAGTTCAGCTCCTGCTCGGCGCAGGTCTGGGGTGCCCGCTGGGCCACCGCGCCGCCGTGCCGACCGGAGGTCTCCCGTGACTGACTCCTGCTCGGCGCAGGTCTCCTGACCGCGCCGCCGTGCCGACCGGAGGTCTCCCGTGACTGACAGCGGAGACCTGAGGGTCGTGATGGGTGTTCCGGTCAGGAGACCGGAACACAGCGGAGCGGAGACCGGAACACAGCAGAGCGGAGGGAGACCGGAACACAGCGGAGCGGAGGGAGACCGGAGTTCAGCTCCTGCTCGGCGCAGGTCTGGGGTGCCCGCTGGGCCACCGCGCCGCCGTGCCGACCGGAGGTCTCCCGTGACTGACAGCGGAGACCTGAGGGTCGTGATGGGTGTTCCGGTCGGGAGACCGGAACACAGCAGAGTTCCGGTCAGGAGACCGGAACACAGCGGAGCGGAGCGGAGACCGGAACACAGCAGAGCGGAGACCGGAACACAGCGGAGTTCCGGTCAGGAGACCGGAACACAGCAGAGCGGAGGGAGACCGGAACACAGCGGAGCGGAGACCGGGTCTCAGCCGTCGAACCCATCCGGCTTCCAGTGCCAGAGCGTCTCGCCTTCCGGGATCGGCGCGAACGCCTCCAGCCCGGCTGCGCTCAGCCGGTCGTAGTCAGCTTGCTCCATCTGCCAGCCGTCTGCGCCGGTGCTGTCGGCGATGTGGGCCGGCCGGCGAGCGCCGGCGATGACGTTGGTGATGCCCGGGGTGGCGAGGCACCAGTTGAGGGCGACTTGCGCCGGTGACTTGCCGTACTTCGCAGCCGTCTCGACGACCAGCTTGGAGACGGCGTGCACCTTCTCCCACACGCCGTCGTGCGTGAGCACATTGCCTTTGCGGCAGTCGTCCGGAATTTCTTCCTGGCTGTTGTACTTGCCGACGATCAGCCCCTGGGCCATCGGGCTGTAGGCCATGATGCTGATGCCGTGCTCGCGGCAGAAGGGCAGGATCTCCTTCTCAATCTCGCGCCAGACCAGGCTGAAGGGCGGTTGCAGGCTGTCAATCTGCGCCACCTTCACGGCGCGCTCCAGATGAGGCACCCCGAAGTTGGACACGCCGATGGCGCGGATCTTGCCTTCTTCCTTGAGCTTGTTCATTTCCTCCAGCGGCTCTTCCACCGACACCTTGCTCCACGGCCAGTGGATCTGGTAGAGATCAACGTAGTCGGTCTGCAAGTGAGACAGGGACCGCTCGAATGCGACGCGGAATCGGTCGCGCGTGCAGTTGCTGTGGCTTACCTTGGTGGCGACAACCACCTGCTCGCGCCGGCCCAGAAGGGCTTTGCCGATCACCTCCTCCGAGTGCCCGCCGCCATAGCCCTCCGCAGTGTCGAGGAAGTTGACGCCCAGTTCGAGCGCCCGGTGGATGGTGGCGATGGAGTTGTCATCGTCCACGTCCGTCCAGCCGCCGACACCCATCTGCCAACAGCCGAGGCAGACGCGGGTGACTTCAATGCCTGATCTTCCGAGTTGCACTTTGTCCAAGAGGTAGCTCCTTTCGTGAGTGGTGAGTGGCGCGCGTTCTCCGAGTTCAGAGCAACCCGCGGGACTTGAGGTAGTCGGCGCTCATGCGCGCCGACTCCAACGGCGGCCGAGTCCACTGGTCTTGTTCCACGAGGTACCACTCGACCCCCGCCCCCGGGGCGGCGGCGAAGATGCCGTCCCAGTCGAGGATGCCCTGACCGACTTCGGCGAACGGGCAGGTCTCGTCGGCGGGTGCCGGCGCGCGGTCTTTGAGGTGCAGCCGCGGCAGGCGGCCGGCGTACTTGTTGAGGTAGGCAACCGGGTCCTCGCCACCGGTCTTCACCCAATAGGTGTCCAGCTCGGTCTGAATGTCTGTCGCCGGAATTGTGTCAAGCAAGTAGTCGAGGCCGTATACGCCGTCCACCTTCTGCTCAAACTCGAACGCATGGTTGTGATAGAGCACCCGCAGCCCGGCCTGCGCTGCCTTGGCGCACCCCTCGGCCAGGTCGGCCACGACGCGCTTCCAGTCGCCGCCGGCCCCGTGGAGTTCCCCACCGATGCCGGTCATCACTGTGTCGATGCCCAACTCGCCGCAGCGATCGACGACCGCTTGCAGGGCCTCACGCAGTTCCTTGGGGTTGACGCCGCCGCTGGCGAGCTTGAGTCCGTTGTCAGCGAGGAGTTCCAGGAACGCCTTGTTGGTCATCCCCGCTGGCGCCCCGCCCTCGACGCCTTCATAGCCCATCGCTGCCACGGCCTTGATCGTGCCGCAGGCGTCTTCCGCGAGCTGCTCTCTGACGGTGTACAACTGAAGTCCGATTGGGATTCTGCTCATGATCATGTCTCCTGGTGGGCTACCTGGGTGCGTGCCCGATTGGCGCCCTGCCCTGGCTGAGTTGTTCGACGGCGGTGAGGCGATCCCTTCGGCGGAAGGAGTTCGCCGAAGGGCAAGGCCTCCCGGTTCAGTTGCTCTTCAGGCGGCGAATCCGCATGCCTCGGGGCGAGATCACTGCAAAGGCGCCGGTGAGTTCAGTTGGGTGTTCCGCAATTGCGCCGCTGACCAATGCGCGCCTTCCGCTCCGGGTCGACCCCTGCCAGGCGAATAAGGACGACGCCAGCGGTGGCGCGTCTGAGACGATAGACGAGTTCCCCGAAGTCCTTGTCTCCGGTAAGCAACGGAGCCCATTGTAACCAACGTCGTGACGTGATTCAGGAGAAACGCCCGTAGTCCTGGCCCCGTGCATAGGCAGGAGGATACGCAGGCGATCAGGCGAACTGGTTCAGTGAGACTTGTGATCGTAGAGCAGAGCATCCCTAAGCCCGAGAGGCAGGAACCACATATGCTGACAGATCGAGCGCCGGTATCGGCTATCTTCGCCGCAATGATCGCGGCGATGTTGACGGGCTCTTCGCATGCCGCCGAACACCGCGGAGCCGTCCTCTACTGGCGCGGCGTCGACACCTTCGACAGCGCCAAGATCGTCAACTCCATGTCAGCCGCAGTGCGGCGGCCCGGCAAGGTGGCGGGCGTCACAATGCCGGCGATCTTCCTGCACCCGCAGAACGAGCGACGATCGGTGGCGGAGTTCCCGGAGCCGAAGGTGGCGGTGGGCGGGCCGAGCCGGGTGTTCTTCGTCGGCTACGCGGGGATCTCCGATGGCATGCCGTGGGACGAGGCGGAGCATCCTGCCGACGGAGCGCGCTTCTACGTGACCGTAGACGGGAAGGAGGTGGCGCAGGCGTACGTTCGCGAGAACCGATGGGCGCCGTTGGTGGCGCCGTTCTGGGAGACGAAGGCAGCGCCGGGAGGCGCAGCTCACAGCAGCCTCAGCCTGGCGACCGACTGCGGCCCGGAGGCAAACTCGAACTACGACTGGGCGTTGTTTGGCGACCCAATGCTGGTGGCGGTTCCGTATGCGCCACTCCCGGCAGGAACTGCAGTCGCCGGCGTCAATGGCGTGTTGGTGGCAGAAGTCACTGCCGGCGCGGGCACGCTGATCGTTGAGGGACTAGCCCCGAACGGCGCGCCGGTGGCAGGCGCCGAGGCAACCGCGGCCGTGGCGGACGGCACCAAGCGGTCGTTCGTTCAGTTCGACTTCAGCGGGAACACACAGTGCACCCAGTGGTGGTGGCGCGCGGCGGGAGTCAAGGTGTCGGCAGCGTACGGCGGGAGCTGGCAGCCGCGGCTGACCTTGGAGCACTGCGGCCCGGCCCGCGCCGTGAGGGTTGCGGGCGAGGCGCTGCACGTGCGCGTCGCGGTCCGAAACGCCGGCCTGGGCACGTTGCTGCCGGACGCCGGTGCCTACGCGGAGTGCAACGGAAAGCGCCTGCTGATCGGCAGGATCGCACCCGACGAGACGAAGGCGATGGAGTTTGTGCTTGAGAAGCAGCGCTCAGCGGGCACTGTGCGCGTCGACGCTCGCGCTGGCTTGGCGGGGGCAGCGCGTGCGCTCGGTGAGGCGACGACGGAAGTCGCCGTGCTGCCGAAGTTGCCGACGCTGCCGGCCGGCCGGCCGCAGGCGGCAGAGGTGCGGAAAGTCGGCGCCGACTTCGTGCTGCTGCAGAACGCGTCGTGTCGATGGGTGGTGTGCACGAAGGCGAGCGGGCTGGCAGCCCTGGTGTACGTGTGGATCGAGGGGAAGTGGGAGGGCGCCGGGTCGGTGGCGCCGTGGGCGGAGGCGGTGTTACCGGACGGAACGAGTTGGCTGCCCGACTTCGTTGTGACCGGCGCGGACGAGCGCGCGGCGCAGTTCACGGCCTCCGGTGCCGCTGGCTGGAGCTGTCAGCTTAGCCTCGAGATCGGCCAGCACCTGCCAGCGCTACGGGTCGAGCAGCGGCTCGAGTCCACAAAGCCGCTGGAGCTGCTTGCTCTGCGTGGGCCGGCCGTGTGCGCCGGTGATCGGTTCAGCGGAGTGGAGAAGGGAGTCGCTTCCTTTCCAGGCTTGGAGTACCTCGACGGCGCTGAGCGAAGCTCCAGCGAGCGCGACCTCGCGCCGCCGCTCAACAAGCGCATGGTGCCGCACAAGTTCAAGGTGACGGTGCCGATGATGCTGGTCGAGACGCGCGAGGGCGGTCCCGTCGTCGGGGTTGCGTGGGACCCGACCCAGAAGTGGGATGGCACGAACGCGGCGCCCGCTGCGTCGTTTGCGTCGCCCAACTTCCTCTCGCACCAGAACAACCACCTGATGCAACTGCTACTCCCCTCGGTGCCCGACTCCTTGCCGGAGAACCAACGGGAGGCAGACAAGCCGCTGCCGGTGGAGCCGGGGAAACCGTGGCGGCTCACTGAGTATGTGCTTGCCGGGAAGCCCGAACCAGACGCCACTGGTGCGTTCGACTGGTACGGCAAACTGATCGGCTTCCCCGACGCGGAGAAGTGGCCCCGGACCTTCGACGACGAGATGGCGCTCTGCCGGCATGCCTTCCTGCAGACGGTCTGGGATGAGGAGACCAAGAAGAGCCTGCACTACGTCGGCTCCGGCAAAGCGAACGCGCCCGGCTTCGCGACGCTGATGCTCATGGACGCGCGGGCAACGGCGCCCGGCGAGGACAGGCAGCGCCTGCTGGACCGCGTGCGGCTCATCGCCGACCAGACCATGAAAGCGGAGGGCGCGCCGGGGCTAACCAGCGGCGCCGCCTGCCACATTATGGGCTGGGAGTTCCCCTACCACTGGGGCGACGTCCCGGGCGCGCTCGCCGGGATGAAGGCAGCGGCCTACGCCTCGCTCAACAGCCAAGAAGGCGATGGCGGCTGGGGCTACTACCCCGACAAAGAGCGGGAGAGACTCGGCAGGTCAGGCGAACGCGTCGTGGGTATCTCGGCGCGTAACGTCTACCTGCTGGCGAACTGGGTCGCGATCAGCGGCGATCCCGTCGCCGAGGCGGCGCTGCGCAAGGGGCTGGCGCACATGGAGCGGTACCGGGTGCCGCGCGGCGCCCAAGGCTGGGAGTGCCCGATCCTGGAGCCGGATGTGCTCGCGTCGGCCTACGCTGTGCGCGCGTACGTCTGGGCGCACATGGCCCTGGGCGAAGCCAGGTGGCTGGACAACGCCCGCTTCTGGGCGCGGACCGGCCTGCCCTTCCAGTACACCTGGGATGACGGCCAGCACCCCGGCATGCGCTATGCCAGCATCCCCGTGTTTGGCAGTACGTTCTTCACGCACACGTGGATCGGGCTGCCTGTGCAGTGGTGCGGGCTGGTCTACGCCTACGGGCTGGTGGAACTGAGCCGGTTCGACAACAACGACCTGTGGCGCAAGCAGATCGAGGGCATCACCGCCAGCGCCACCCACCAGCAATGGCCGTTGGACAACAAGGAGTTGGCGGGCACATATCCCGACAGCTACGGGCAGTGGTTCACCCACCGCAATGGCGTCTACATCAACCCGGAGGACATCGTCGTGAACGCGCTGGCGCTCCGCGGGCACGACCCCGGGCTACGGTCGGTGCCGCTGTCGCTGAAGGACGGGCTGGTCCACGTGACCGCACCCGCCGAGGTGCAAGCACAGGTGTCGGGAAAGGGACTCGAAGCTGAGCTGGCGTACGTGCCGAACGAGACCTGTTTCGTGACCGTCGCGCCGGTAGCCGTGACGGAAGGCACGTCGGTGCGCGCGGCAGACCAAGTCCTCGCCCGCAGGGATGCCCTCGGCCCCGGCGCAACCGGCTGGGCCTACGACGCGCAGCTCAAGGTACTGACCGTCGGGCTGCGGGCGGACGCGAAAGGACATGCGCGGCTGACCATTGAGGGTATCCGTCGATCGGTTCCCGAAGCGCCGCAAGAACAAACGGCTTGGGAGTTCGAGCGGGACGCCGAAGGCTGGACCGGTGAGCACTCGTGCGCCCTCAAGGCGGAGGCGGGTCACCTCGCCATCCAGGTCACCGGCGACGACCCCTACGCAGTCAGCGGCCCCTCGTCCATCCCGGCAGGTCGCTTCAAGAAACTGCGGGCGCGAGTGCGCCTGACGGGCGGCAACGAACTCGGCCTCTTCTGGCGCTCAAGCGTGTCGCCCGGCTGGGGACCGGACAAAGAAGTGCAAGTCGCCGCTCTGGGCGACGGTCAGTGGCGGGAAGTGGTGTTCGACCTCTCGAAGCACCCGCTGTGGGCAGGCAGCATCCGTCAGATTCGACTGGATCCGGAACCGGCGGAAGTGTCGGTCGGGGCGGCGCTGGAGGTGGACTGGATTCGCCCGGAGTAGCCTTGCCTCTGTGCGGGTCTTTGTCCGCAGACTACGCTGATTGCGCAGATTCTGTGGGGACAGGTGAGGGCGGGCAGGCACGACTGCTGTCCACACACGGTCATTCCGCGTAGGCGAACCCAGTTTTTCCCAATCCCTCAATCTGCGCAATCAGCGTAATCTGCGGACCGTTCGTCCCTTCCGGACCACCACAAGGACCTGCGCCGGCTGACGCGAACCTATGTTCCTTGACCCCGCGACGCCACGGAACAGGAGCTCTGATGACCGAGAAACCCCGCTGGCTGCACCTGCAACGAGGCGCCCTGCTGGCGTCGCTTGCTGTCGTCCTCGCTGCTGTCGCCTTCGCGTCGGCGGCGCCATCGGTGGCGTTTGTCTCTCAGCAGTTCGCCTATTTGGACGAGTACGACGCGGTGGCTGATCTGCGGGCGGCTGGGTTCGAGGTGGGGACGCTGAACTGGGGCGCCGTCAGCGCCGAGTCCCTGAAGCCGTTCAACGCCATTGCGCTATACTCGCGAAGACCGCGATGCCGACAGACCTCTTCGTCCAGGTCACCGGTCTGACCGACGGCTGGACGGCGGCCAAGCAAGTCAACGGTGGTCCCTTGGAGGCGATCACGGTTCACGGTGGCGCCGGCTACACGAACCTCGATCTGAACCCCGCCGACGTTGCCGTGGTCGTCGGCCATCCGGTCACGTGCAGCAACCCAGCCGTGCGCTTGGTGGTATGGTGGACGGAAAGCGGGCTGGAAGTCTATGCGCAGAACCCGACGAACGCGGCGATCACTTGTACGCTGCACGCCAGCGACGCCTTCAAGGGCCTGCCTGCCGGCGAGAAGACAGTCACCCTCGCTGCCGGCGGAGTCGCGAGCGTGTCGTGGCAGTAGCCGCAAGCCGTCCGCCCGAGCAGCGAGAGAGCATGACCTCAAGAGAACGAGTCGAAGCCGCCCTCCGGCACTGGGAGCCGGACCGCACGCCGATGTTCGAGTACGTGTTGCTGTCGCCCCTGGCAGACACGCTGCTGGGCCGACCGTATGCAGACTGGCAGGTGGACGCGACTGCGTGGAACAGACGGGTCGAGGAGCACGGCTGGGAGCAGACAGTCCGACAGAGCGCGACAGATCGGCTGGATCTCGCGGCGCTCCTGGGGCACGACATGCTCTACGTCACCCCGAACCCGCCGCCACCCAGAGCGCCCACAGCCCGCCCCGGGCCCGCCTCCGCCCCGCCGATCCCCGCCGATCCCGTCGAGCGCGTGCGCCTACGTACAGAGCAAGCCGCCCCCGAGCCGACCGGTCCCGCCGAGGAACAGCTCCTGCTCTACGTCCTGCTCAAAGAGGAAATGGAGCGCCGGGGCGTCGACCTGCCACTTCTCGCGCCCGCCTATACCCACGGCGTCTGGGCTGATGTCGACCTGATGCAGACCATGGTCCTGGAACCCGAGGTGGCGCATGCGCACTTCGCTCTGGCGACCCGGCGGGCGCTCACCTCCGTCGAGGGGTACCTTCGGCTCGGAATCGACCAGTTCGGGATCGGCGGCGACTTCGCAGGGAACCGGCCGCTGATTTCGCCGCAGGCGTACCGCGAGTTCATCGTCCCCGAAGTCCGTCAGGTTTCCCGGCAGATCCACGAAGCCGGCGGCTGGGCGGTGAACGCCAGTGACGGCGACCTGTGGCCGGTCCTCGACGACTTCCTGATCGGTTGCGAAGTCGACGGCTACCTCGAGATCGACATGCACGCCGGGATGGACCTGCGTCGACTCAAGGAAGCGTACGGCAGCCGCGTCACCTTCTACGGCGACATGGACTGCGGCACGATCCTGAGCTTCGCCTCCCCTGCAGAAGTGCGTCGCGTCACCCGCGACATCCTCGAAGCCGGTGCGGGCGGGGGCGGTCACATATTCTGCGCCAGCAACGCCGTCACAGCCAGCGTGCCGTTGGCAAACTACCTCGCCATGGTGGACGCCTACCGGGAGGCGTTCGGGCTGGCGCCGATAGCTCTCGAACATTGAGCGCCTGTCGGCTTCGTCGTGCAGGCTCAGGAATCTGCCCGAACCGCCCGTTCAGAACGCAACCACACCTCGACTGGAGACCCCATGAAGATCACGCTGCTCGTGCTCGCCCTGGCAGCCAATGCGCTCTGTGCGGAGCAGACCAACCTCGGCCTGACCGTTAAGGACGGCAAGCTGTACCGGAACGGCGAGGTCTACCGCGGTCTTGGTGTCAACTACTGCGACCTGTTCCAGGAGCTGGTTCACAACGGGGACGACACGCGCACGCTGGACGGGCTCACGTTCCTGGGACAGAAGAAGATCCCCTTCGTCCGTTTCTGGAGTTGCGGCTTCTGGCCCAGCGACTGGGACCTGTACTTCGCCGACAAGGACGAGTGGTTCCGACGGCTGGACCTCGTCGTGCGGACGGCGGAAGAAGCCGGCGTGGGGCTGATCCCCGATCTGTTCTGGCGGACGGAGACGTACCCCGACCTCTTCGAAGAGTTCATGCAGGACTGGGCAAACCCCGACAGCAAGACGCGGGCGTTCATGTCCACGTACGTGAAGGAAGTGGTCACCCGCTACAAGGACTCTTCGGCGATCTGGGGCTGGGAGTTCGCCAATGAGATCAACCTGGCGTGCGACCTGCCCAACGGAATGGAGTTCCTCGGGAAGAAGATCCCGGCGCGCAAAGTAGACTTAGCCAAGGACGCGCGCAATCTGATGACTCACCAGATTGCCGAGTCCGCCTTCGTCGCCTTCGCCGAGGAGGTGCGGAAGCATGACCCATTCCGGTTCGTCACCACCGGCAACTCAACGCCCCGGTGGTGCTCGTTCCACATCGCCAACAAGCTGCAGCCGCTCTGGGGTGAAGACAACCGGGAGCAGTCCCTGGAGGCGTTCAAGTGGTACGCGCCCGACCCGACTGACGTGGTGTCGGTCCATTCGTACGGAGAGAAGCCGGAAGACGTGAAGTACGCCGGCGTCACGGGTATCGAGGCAACGCTCACCGTGCTGAAGGACTTCGCGCGCCAGCTCAACAAGCCGCTGTTCGTCGGCGAGTTTGCCGGGCTCAGCCCCGACAAGACCGAGCTGAAGCCGAAGTTCCGCGAGTACCAGACGCTCTACCTTGACACGTTCGTCAAGGAGAAGATCGACCTGGCCGCCCACTGGGTCTTCGACTACACCAGAGACCGAGACAGTATGGGGCTCGTCCGCAAGGACAACGAGTGCGCCTGGGTGATCGACCAACTCGCGGAGTACAACGAACGGATCCGGCAGCAGCTTGTCGCGGAGCGCCAGTGAGTCCCTGCAGTTGCCGACCAGACTGGTTCGCCAGCCGCGCCGAGCGACCCCACTTCTCGAGGTGACGGCAATGGCACGAGCACTCCCAATCATCCTTGCGGGCCTTGTCTCGATGGTGGTCGCTACGCTACCGTCGTCCCGCGCCGCTGCCGAGGAAGGGCGTGTCCCCGTGGTCAGACTCACACTCAAGAGCAGTCAGCAACTCGCGAGCACGTCGCCGCTCATGCACGCCACGTATACTCACGAAGGTTAGGAATACACCGAAGCTATTGCACAAGTTCGACGCCTCTGCGTGCACAGCAGTGTGTTGGGTGCTCACCACACGCCCCCGGGTGAAGTTCTGCGAACTTCCACTTCGGTGTATTCCTA
>Ga0210015_1005385_pt1 | contig 10399 bp, 6 predicted proteins | sample CryGeymeta201522_FD_185471 | JGI IMG/M metagenome (GOLD analysis project Ga0210015, IMG submission 185471) | Groundwater microbial communities from Crystal Geyser aquifers in Utah, USA - Crystal Geyser metaG 2015-22 (SPAdes) (version 2) | ecosystem: Environmental > Aquatic > Deep subsurface >...
ACACCGTCAAGTGGTTTAACTGTCGGCAAGTCTCTGAGAAACCTTGTGAAGTTTCTTTTTGTTGTTGGCTCATTTAGAAACCCTGAATGAGCTTGATTGTGAAGTCTGTCATTGCAGAATGAAATAAACAAATAGTGTTTTGCACGAGTAATTGAAACATAAAACAATCTTCTCTCTTCGTCCACGTCACCACGTCCTGGGGTATATTCTTCTTCTGCCGCAACGATGAAAGTTGCTTTCGCTGTCAGCCCTTTTGCTTGGTGCATTGACATAATTCTTATACCATTTACATTCTCATCAGGTGTTTCGGTAGCTGGACTAAGAAGTTCATTTGCAAATTCTATAAGTTCATCAATATTTTTCAAACTTTTCGTTTCTGTCAATGCTTTGACATGAGCATAAAACTCACCAGTAAAGTCAGGAATAAACTCTTTTAATGTTTCTAATGCTTTCTCAATGTTTTCTTCTTCTTTTAATTTGTCTCTAAGTCCATAAATCGCTTTCAAAGTTTCATTAAGCTTGTTTGAGTTTGGAACTTCTGTTATTTCACCTGAAAGAATTAACTCTACTGCCTTGTGAAATCTAATTTTCCTTGCTTTTGCGTGTTCATAGATGCTATTAAATGTTGTTGCCCCAAGTCCTTTAGTCAATTCTAAAATCGTCCTTATGGCAAGGTCATGTTGTGGATTTTTTAAAAATTTTAGAAGTGAAAGAAAGTATCGCCCACTTGCTTGTTCGAATACCGATAGATTGTCATTCTCTTGATTTAAAGTCAATCCATAGGCAAGTAATTGGTCTATGATTGGTTTTGAAAAATTGCCATTATGGTCAGAACGTAACAATATTATTACTTCACTTTCAGGTATGCCTTTTTTGTCAACAAGCATTCTAATTGTTTCAGCAATTTTTTTGGCTTCATCATATTGATTTGCAAAACGCAAAACTTTAACATCACCCTTTAACCCTGACATGGATTTCAACTTCTTTGGAATACGCTTTGCGTCTTGGCCAATTACTTGAAGAGCTAGTGTAAGTATATTTTCGTCACACCTAAAACATTCAGCTAGTTTGTAGCCTTCCGAATTGGGAACATCCTTTAGAAAGTTTCTAATTCCTTCAGGGTAGGCAAATCTAAAACCATAAATACTTTGGTCGTCATCTCCTGCACAAAATACTTTTGTTCCACTGTTTCTCAGATGTTCAATTATTGCTAAATCACACTGATTAAGGTCTTGGTATTCGTCAACAATTAGGTAATCAATTGGATTGTCAATTTTGATATTTTGTTCTTGTTCTAATGCCTTTTTAAGTTGATAAACTAATTCGGAACGTAGCATGTATCCGTAAATGTTTCTGTGTTCTTGCCATGCTCCAAGAAATTCAGGATTATCAAAGCTTACTTCCCAATCACCTTTTTCAATATTTAAGGTTTCCCAATTAGCTGAAAGAAGGTTGAAAAGCTTCTTTACATCCTTAATCTTTTCAGCTTTAATAAGTCCTTTGATGTCTTCCATTATTATATAACGTTCTTCAAAGTCATTTGCAATTGAAAAACCTTCTGGAAGTGCCTTGATTTTTTCAGCATTTTTCATTAACTGTCTAAGTGAAAAACCATGAAGTGTAAACACACTTGGCAATTCACTTTCCTGTCCTAGTTCTTTTCTAACTTTCTGTTTCAGCTCGTTTGTAGCTGCTCGTGTAAATGTTATAAGCAATATAGTTTTGGGGTCAACTTTCCTTTCTTTAATTAAGTCTACTATGTAACCTAAAATTGTAAATGATTTACCTGTCCCCGGTCCAGCCAAGACTATTTGGTGGTCTGACTTGGAATTTATTGGTGCTTTTTGTTCGTCTGATAATGGCATTGTTTATTTATGTTTTGTCTGTTTGTGTTGTGTTGTCTTACGGTTGCTGGTAACTAGTAAATATCACCAAATATACCCAACTTTTTTGTAAACCTGATTTCATATTTGCACATAGAAAAACAGTTTAAGGAAAGGCTCTGCAATCTATATTTGTTGAATTTCTCAAAAAAAATATCCTGAAAACCTACGGCATCAACGCTTCGATTTCTTCAATTTCAATCGGGATGTTTTGCATCAGGTTAAAAGGTGCACCCTTAGCTTGCACCACCACATTGTCTTCCAAGCGGATGCCGAATCCTTCAGCGGGTAGGTAAATACCGGGTTCGACTGTGAAAACCATTCCGGCAACGATGGGTTCGTTGAGCAAACCGTAATCGTGGGTGTTGAGACCCATGTGGTGCGAAGTACCGTGCATAAAATATTTTTTGTAAGCCGGCCAATCGGGGTTTTCGTTTGCCACATCTTTTTTGTCGAGCAGTTTTAAGTCGATGAGCGCCGAGGTCATCAATTTGCCCACTTCCACGTGGTATTCTTTCCAAAAAGCACCCGGCACGAGCAATTGGGTGGCTTCATTTTTGACTTTCAAAACTGCGCGATAAACTTCTGCTTGTCTTTTAGAAAATTTGCCCGAAACAGGGATAGTCCGGGTCATGTCGCTGCTGTAGTTGGCGTATTCTGCCGCCACATCGAGCAGCAATAAATCGCCGGTTTTGCAAGGCTGGTTGTTTTGAATGTAATGCAACACGTTGGCATTGTTCCCCGAAGCAATGATGGGCGTGTAGGCAAAACCTTTGGAACGGTTGCGGACAAATTCGTGTAAGAACTCTGCTTCGATTTCATATTCCCAAACACCGGGTTTGACAAAGGGCAGGATGCGGCGGAAACCTTTTTCGGTGATGTTGCATGCCTGCTGAATGAGTTCGACCTCAATGGAATCTTTGACCGAACGCAGCCTTTGCAAAATCGGATTGCTCTTGACTACCTGATGCGCCGGATATTTTTCTTTGCATTTTTTGATAAACCGGTCTTCGCGGGTTTCTGTTTCGACCGCTTGGCGGTAATGCTCGTTGGTGTTGAAATAGATGGTGTCGGTTTCGGTCATCAGTTCAAACAAGATTTTATCGAATTGGCCAACCCAATAAACCGTTTCTATGCCCGAAACTTCAGTCGCTTGCTTTTTGTTCAATTTTTCACCCTCCCAAACTGCGATGTGGTCGTTGGTTTCGCGCACAAAAAGGATTTCGCGATGTTTTGGATTGTTCGCATCCGGACACAAAACCAAAATGGTTTCTTCCTGATCGGCTCCGGAAAGGTAAAACAAATCGCGGTGTTGCTCAAAAGGCATCATCCCGTCTGCACTAATTGGGTAGATATCGTTGGAATTGAATACGGCCACCGATTTGAGTTTCATGGCAGCCATGAAATTTTTTCTGTTTTTGATAAAAAGTCGGGGATTGATGGGAAAGTATTTCATAAAAAAAATTGATCTGATGTTCTTTAAAAGAATAGTTCATCAAAAATAGTGAATTGAAGCCAATATGGAATAAGAAATCATTTAGATCTGTAATGAATTGACTGTGAAAAAAATAAAATCTTCCTTCTTGGATATTCCCTTTTTTTGTCATTTTATTACATTTTTTAGATATTTTTGAAAAGTACTAATTTTTGCGTAACTGCTACCGTAGGTTTAGTTCAACATCAGCTACCCGTCAAGTGCTGTAGCAGTGGTTTTCGGTGGGCATCTTTCCGCTCGGGCTACTTTTCGGCTTGACAGGAAATCGCCCGCAATCCGCCCCTGCGTGTAGCTTCCTACGTTGAACAACAACCAACAGATTGTTGATGCTTTTTAACAGATGAGAGAAGGTCTCTCAGTGGCGACTTTCAGGAGTAGCCACTAAACCACTTTGTGCAGTATGATTAGGAAACTATCCTGTGGTGACCAACAAAGAAAAATGGGAACAACCTTGTGAAACTTAACATTAATTTACAACCAAAAAGAGATGATTGATTACGCCTATTTAACTAATTTTAATTTATTGAATATCAATACTTTTTTTGCCACTCCCAATAACTTGTCCCAGCCTGCCCCCGACTTTTCGTGGACTTTTCGGGAGTGTCACGCAAAGACGCCAAGTATCAACAACGCAAATAAAAAATCATTTATGATTTTTTATTGGTTCATCCTTGAAATTATTTAATTTTGAGTGATTTATTAACATGAAGAGCCGTGTGAAGGGAGACTTTCAAGCACGGTTCGGTGAGAACGTAGGGGTGAAATTCCCTTGCGTGACTCGATTGGACTCAATCCCCCCCTTTACCGAAGCATTGACTAGGCAAACGTAAAGCAAAGGAAAGGAAAGGTAAAAGAGTGTTAAAAATGGAAATTTAAAAGTATTGAATATCACATACTTATAAATATGTTAGTCAGGATGCACGCAAACCTAAGCAGAATCAAACATCCTTCCCCAAAATTTTAAATCCTGAAAATTTAGTTAAAACAAATTATCTTCTTTAGTTTTGACAAATCGGTTTTGCATTGCAAACGAAACACAAAAATGATACTCATATTTCATCAAAACGGAAATGCCGAAGGCCTTTCTTGCAACAAAAAACTTGAAAGACAGTCGATTGCAGATGCTTTATTGACTGTGGCAAATCAACATCCGGATGAATTTTTGGTTTGGTGTCATGCCGGTTTAAAAAAATATTTGAATATTTCTGCAATTGAAACAATTTTTCACCACCGCAAAATCATGGCTTCTTTCAACCCGGGCGAAACAGATTTTTTGCCTGATGCCATTGGTTATGTAGAGGACTCTCCCTTTATAAAAATCAACAAAAATGTGCGTTACCCGACTTGGCGCATGAGCAGTTTGGTTGGCGGAGTGCATGCGAGTGTTTTGGTGGCTTTGGAAAGCGAGTTGGTTTTGGGCCGCAACTTCGATTATTTTCTGCATTCCCTCAGTAAAATAGCCATGGCTCAGGGTTTATTGTGCTATTCCGAACCGAAATTGCTCATTAAAAATAGGTCGAACCAGGTAGTCAAACAAACAAGCACAGAACAACTTTTCCGCTTTGTCAAACAGCACTACAAACCACGATGGGTGTTTTTACTGCTGTTCAATTTGATGCTGTATGAAAGACGGTTTCCGTTCGCTGCATTTTTTTCGGCTTTATTTTATCGGAAAAGAAAGTTAACGCCAAATATTTTAGATGGCATCAGCGTCCAATCTTCCTCGAAAGTTGTTCACCGAAAAACCATCGATGTGGTTATCCCAACCATCGGGCGGGAAAAGTATTTATACGATGTACTGAAAGACTTGGCTGCCCAAACGCACTTGCCCGAAAAAGTGATCATCGTAGAACAAAATCCTGAGCCCGAAAGTACATCTGAACTTGACTTTTTGGTAAGTGAATCTTGGCCTTTCCAAATCAAACACCATTTTATCCATCAAACGGGAGCTTGCAACGCGCGCAATTTGGCTTTGAAAGAAGTGACCTCCGAATGGGTGTTTTTGGCAGATGATGACATCCGTTTTGGGCCGGATTTTATACGTGATGTTTTTTTACAAATCAGTAAATACGGGCAAGAAGTGTTTACAATCAATTGTTTGCAAAAAAATGAACAAGCAATTATTAAAAAACACATACAATGGCAAACTTTCGGATCGGGTTGTAGTGTCGTTAAAAGTTCTTGTTTAGAAGATGTTTTTTTTTCTAAATCGTTTGAACACGGTTATGGCGAAGACACCGATTTTGGCATGCAACTGCGCAACAAGGGTTTTGATGTGATATTTTTACCGAAACCGGAAATACTTCACCTGAAAGCTCCGGTAGGCGGGTGTAGAATCAAACCGGTTCTGCCTTGGCAACAGGAAACGATTCCGCCAAAACCATCACCTACGGTGATGCTTTTTAGGCTATTATATTACAGTACTTCGCAATTAAACGGATACAAAACGATGTTGTTTTTTAAGTTTTATAAACTCCAAAAGATTAAAAACCCCATCCGGTATTTTTTGAATTTTCAAAAAAGCTGGTTGCAAAGTTTGAATTGGGCTAAAAAACTTAGCGGCGAAAATTAAATCCACAGCGATAGATGATGTGATGTTTATTGTTATTTAGGCAGGAAAACTTCTGCCATCATGCAGCGTGCACTTCCGCCTCCACATTTTTCGATGGTGTTGAGCGATGAATAAAGAATTTCGCAATGTTTGCGTATGGCATTTACCTGATTTTGGTTCAGGCATTGAAATGCGGCCTCGCTCATCACCATAAAAGGAATGCCATTTTTGCTTTTCACTTGCAACATGTTTCCGGCGAAGTTTTCCATCTGTTTTTCGGTTATTTCGATGATTTCTTTGCCGTCCCCTTTCAAATGTTTGACAACATTTTTACGTTCACTTTTGTCATCGATGCTGTCCAAACAAATCACCGCGAAGGTTTCTGCCAATGCCATCATCACGTTTGTGTGGTAGATTTGAAGCCGTTGCCCGTCAACGGTTTGATACGCTGTAAATATTACCGGCGTGTATTCAAAATCTTCGCAAAACTCGATGACTAAATCTTCGTCTGCTCGGGGCGACAGTGCACAGTAGGCTTTGTGATGCACGCGGTCAAGCACCAAACTACCCGTTCCTTCCAAATAGATTTGTGCTTCTTCTGCAGAGGTGTAATCTACTATGTTTTCAATAGTGAAGCCTTCACTTTCCAAGCGTTCGAGTATGTCATCACGTCTTTCCAACCGTCTGTTTTCGGCAAACATTGGATAGAGTGCAACATCACCGTTGGCATGAAACGAAATCCAATTGTTGGGAAACAAAGCATCTGGTGTATCGGGGCTTGTTGTATCTTCTATCACGATGACTTGCACACCGACAGAACGCAGTTTTTTCACAAAATTATCAAACTCCAACTGGGCTTGTGCATTCACTTGTTCGGGTGAAAACGGAAGTTTGGCTTGAAAAAAATTGTTGACGGCGGTTTGCTCGTTCATCCGGAAGTTTGCCGGACGAACCATCAACAAGGTATCGGTTATTTGAAACATGTCGTTCGATTTGTTTAGACAAAGATAGGGATTTGGCAAATGACAATTTAACTAAAATAATCAAAACGGCACGTCGTCGTCGTTTTGGGAATTATTGGATTCGTAACGATTGTCTTCAAAAGGGTTTCCTTTTTTGAAAGATGCGCGGAGTTGGTCTAATTCGTTGTTCATTTTAGATTCGAACTCATGTGGCGATTCGAAGTCTTCAAGGTTCTCGAATTTACCCAACTTATCAATAAACCGTAACCGGATATTGTCGGTGGCTCCGTTTCTGTGTTTTGCAACAATAAAATCTGCCTGTCCTTGCGTTGGAGAGGCTTGTTCGTCGTCCCAAGTGTCTAATTTGTAGTATTCGGGACGATAAATGAATGAAACGATATCTGCATCCTGCTCGATGGCTCCGGATTCTCTCAAATCTGAAAGCAAGGGTCTTTTGCTGCCGCCCGAACGGGTTTCTACGGCACGCGATAGCTGGGAAAGCGCGATTACCGGAATGTCTAACTCCTTAGCCAAAGCCTTTAAATTTCGGGAGATAGACGAAATTTCTTGCTCGCGGTTTCCGCCTCCTTTTTGTGACGATCCGGCGGTCATCAGTTGCAAATAGTCGATGATGATAATTTTGATACCATACTGAGAAACCATTCTTCGGGCTTTGGCACGCAAATCAAAAATAGACAGGGAAGCTGAATCGTCAATATAGAGGGGTGCAGTTTCGAGTTTCTTGACTTTCACATTGAGCTGTTCCCACTCGTGGGTTTCCAATCTGCCGGTACGCAATTTTTCTGAGGAAAGCCCGGTTTCAGACGAAATAAGCCTCATTATCAATTGCACCGAAGACATTTCTAAAGAGAAAACGGCCACAGGGATATTGTTGTTTATCACGATGTTTCTCGCCATCGAAAGGACAAAAGCTGTTTTGCCCATTCCGGGTCGGGCCGCGATGATAATGAGGTCGGAAGGTTGCCAGCCGGAAGTGAGTTTGTCCAATTTTTCGAAACCACTTGGCACACCGCTGAGACCGTCTTTGTTAGCAATTTCTTCGATTCGTTTTTTTGCTTGCGAAATCAAACTTTGGGCAACTTCGGTGGAAGTTTTGATGTTGTTTTGTGAGATTTCAAATAATTTGGTTTCTGCCTTATCCAATAAATCAAACACATCTATCGTGTCGTCATACGAATCTTCGATGGTTTCGGATGAGATGCGTATCAAACTTCGCAAGATGTATTTTTGTAAGATGATGCGAGCGTGAAACTCGATGTGTGCGGAGGAAGCAACTTTTTGTGTCAGTTGGATGAGATAAAAATCACCACCAGTCAGGTCAAGTTTTTGATCTTTTTTGAGTTGGTTAGAAACCGTGAGCAAATCGATGGGTTGACTATCGTGAAAAAGTGTGTAGATAGCTTCAAATATGTATCGGTGCGCATCTTTGTAGAAAGCATCCGGGCTGAGTATGTCGATTACTTCGCTCACGCCTTTTTTGTCAATCATCATGGCTCCCAACACAGCTTCTTCTAAATCAATGGCTTGTGGTGGAAGTTTTCCTTTTTCTAAAGAGATTATCGGCTTGTTTGTGGTAGTTAATTGAGTTGTTTGTCTGGCTTTTTCCATGTTTCGAAATTATAAAAAACTGAGCGTATCACAACACATAAGTTTTCAAAAATGAGTGTTTATAAGTTTTAAGTTTTTGTTAACAGCAAAAAAAATCCGCACCTGTAAAGGGATGCGGAATAATTCTCAATGAAAAAAAAATTATTCGGCAAAAACACCCATAGCAAGGTATTTATTCATTCTTTCTCCGATTAATTGACTGGTTGTCAGTTCGGAAAGTTCTTTATAAGCGTGTAGGATGGTATCTCTGACACAGGTGAATGCTGCTTCTCGATCGCTGTGGGCACCTCCCAAAGGTTCTTTGATAATCCCATCGATGAGTTTGAGTTTTTTCATGTCGATAGAAGTAAGTTTGAGTGCTTCTGCAGCGGTTTCTTTGTACTCCCAACTACGCCAAAGAATTGATGAGCACGATTCCGGAGATATGACGGAGTACCAAGTGTTTTCAAGCATAAACACGCGGTCTCCCACACCGATTCCCAAGGCACCACCCGATGCGCCTTCGCCTACAATGACGCAGATGATGGGGGTTTTCAATCGCGTCATTTCAAAAATATTACGCGCGATTGCTTCGCCTTGCCCTCTTTCTTCTGCTTCAAGTCCGGGATATGCTCCCGGGGTGTCAATTAAACTAATCACCGGGATTCCAAATTTTTCAGCAGATTTCATCAAGCGAAGGGCTTTCCGGTAACCTTCCGGGCTGGCCATTCCGAAATTCCTGTATTGACGGGTTTTGGTGTTGTAGCCTTTCTGTTGGCCGATGACCATAAAGGTCTGATGGCCTATTTTCCCTAATCCGCCTATCATGGCTTTATCATCTCTAAAAGAGCGATCGCCGTGTATTTCCAAGAATGTTTCCCCAAAAAGAGCACGAACATAGTCTAAAGTATATGGACGTGACGGATGACGAGACAATTGAACGCGCTGCCACGGAGTCAGGTTTTTATATATTTCCTTTTTGGTTTCTTTTAATTTTCGTTCAATTTTCTGACAAGTATCGGTCACATCTACATCACTCTCTTTTCCGATGAGTGAACAACGATCCAACTGCTCTTCTAACTCTTTGATTGGTAGTTCAAAATCTAAATATTCCATCTTTTTATTATCAATTAGGTTGGACTGACAAATATATAATTTTTTAAGGGGAAACCGTTTTTGCATTACTTTTCTTTTTCCATTTGGATGCGTTTTTAACAATCCCATTCAGGATTACGGTCAATAAAATCAGCGTTGCGCCTAAATAAAACGAACTGCTCATGTGTTCTTTATCTTTGAAAATTAGTGCTGCTAAGATAATTCCGTACACAGGTTCGAGATTGATGGTTAGCATCACCGTATATGGGCTCAAATAACGGAGGACTTTGACAGAAGCGATGAATGCATAGGCCGTGCAAACCGATGATAAAATCATTAAATAAAGCCAATCGGAAACGGAAAGTTTGAAAAACGCAAACGAAAATTGCTGATTGAAGAGCAGAAATACCGACAGGAAAAACAACCCTCCGAGTAATTCATAAAAGGTGATGACGGAAGAGCTGTAAAAACTCGCCAACTTCCCATTGATAAGCGCAAAACTCGCTGAAAGGAAAGCCGAAACGAGCGCCAGCAATATGCCTTCCACGTACCTGATTTCGACACGAAAAATAATGTACAACCCAACGATGACCATCAATCCGAAAAATATTTCATACCAAATCACCTTTCGCTTGTAGAAAATCGGCTCGAGTATGGAAGCAAAAAAAGCACCGGTGGAAAGTGTCCCTAAGGTTATCGACACGTTCGACACTTTGATGGCCCTGAAAAATGTAATCCAATGCAGGGCAATCACCAAGCCGGAGAGTACCAAAATCAATAAGGTTTTGCGGTCTATCCGAAGATT
>Ga0210015_1005387_pt1 | contig 10397 bp, 8 predicted proteins | sample CryGeymeta201522_FD_185471 | JGI IMG/M metagenome (GOLD analysis project Ga0210015, IMG submission 185471) | Groundwater microbial communities from Crystal Geyser aquifers in Utah, USA - Crystal Geyser metaG 2015-22 (SPAdes) (version 2) | ecosystem: Environmental > Aquatic > Deep subsurface >...
CCAAATGAGTGCGGCGCAGCTTGCAGCGGTGATAGCAGCCAGGCCTGCAATACCCAGCCATGTCCGACGCCGATGCCGACCCCGATTCCCAACAGTCCTCCAACAGGCACATTAAGTTGTCCTTCTCAAATTTTCTTGGGACAAAGCGGGACTTTCACCTTAAACGGCAGTGATGTTGATAGTAATCTGGTTAATGCCGGACTGTATTATTCCTTTACCAGCGGTCAACATTGGTATCGAAATGATAATAATGACTGTAATACCCAAGATTGTTCGCCAAATATTTCTTGCGTCGGCGCCGGCTGTACTTCTTCACCTACCTGGACGCCGACTGCAGCGGGAACATACTATGTTGCCGCAAATTATTATGATAGTGCGGGAGGAAAATGTACGGGGAATCCGTGGACTCCATATCCAGAAGGTTGGGTGGCTTGCGGAAATCCCAATAGCTACTGTACGGTAACAGTCCCTGCTCCTTCTCCTCCCACTTTAACTTGTGGAGCGTTTAACCAAGCCGAAGTCTATACACCAGTGACGGCCACCTGGGCTAACGGTACTGGTCTGCAGGTTACCCGTGATTATGCCCCGGAAACTATTCCAATTCCGGCCGATCAATATTGGCTGTATAATGCAGCTGCCTCCTCAGGAATAATCATCACCCCCCCCGCCGGCAAATACATGCCGCCGGGACATTGGATATATGCCCGCACTACTTATGACTGGAACACTTTTTCTGCTACCACAAGTAAATATTGCGATCCGCCGGCCAATCCGGATCCAGCGACTATTCAGGGGAATCTCGAACAAAAAACCGGCACCGGCTGCTATACCGCCAGCGCACCCGACCATACTTTTAATGTGAGTTCCATTTCTTCCACTACGAGCAATGGTTGTGTCACCTCTGTCTGTAAGGCCGATCCTGGTGATACTCTTCCCAACGCTGCCACCACCGGTTACAACTGCGATATAACTTTTGATGGCACTGCTTGTCTTAATCAAAATCCGCCTACCTGGCCAACTTCCGCTACTGTTAATCTTACCGGTGCCAACGCCGCCGGAGTATCATTTATCGGCTGGACTGATCCGCCGGGAACTTGTCAAACTGCTCCAACTAATAATATTCTCGTCGCCGCCGGTAGCAGTACAACAAAAAATCTAACTCTCAACTTTAACGGGGATCACTGGTTAAAAACAAAAAATACTTCTTTTACCGCTTCTTCCACTACTAATAACGATCTTCCTATTTGGGTCAATAAATTTACACCGTCTGACTCTGATGATGATCCTTTGCAAAAATATTTTATTATGAGCTCGCCCGGATCGTCTGCCGGAGTCGCCTTAGATATTACTTCTAATAGCTACTCGTTCCCTAACTGGTATGATTCTTCTTATGGTGGTATATCTTTACATATGAGTCCATCAGGCTTTCTAAACTATGTCAAATCAAGAAAAGAACATGTCAGTAAAAACGTCAGTGATATAGAAAATAATAATTTAGAGGCAAATAAAATTAATTTTATTGCCGGCGATGTCAATATCGACACCCCAAGCAAAGAAGCGGCAATTGTCAATAAAGCTCCTTTGGTCATCATTGTCACTGGTAATATTGCTATTAATCTTAATAATAAATTCAACTCTGCTGAAAAATCAGTCGCCCTTATCTCGACCGGAGAAATCAGTTTTTCTTCTCAAATAACTGAAGCTAACGGTCTTTTTATCGCTCAAACAGTTAACACCGGCTCAACCACCAATCAGGGCTTAAAGATCAAAGGCAATCTGATCGCCCAATCATCCTTTACCAACGGTCGCTCTTGGGCTGATACTTCGCGGCCATCGGTCTTTGTCGTCTTTGATCAACAGCAATATATAGACCTATTACCATATCTGAGTACGGCTAGTTATGAGTGGAACCAGACACAGTAAAAATAACCCAATCATACCAATCCGACCAATAAACCAATGAATAAAAAAAATAATTTTAATTATTTAATCATTAAAACATTGATTTATTTATTGGTAGTATTGGTTTATTGGTAATTATTGGTCGGATTAATCTTATGAAACACAAAGGCCAAATATTGCTCATCACCGTCATGGTCTTGGCGACTATCCTGACTGTCGTCCTGTCTGTCTCTTTTCAGTCCATTACCGAAACCCAGGTCAGCAAACTGGAGGAGGAAAACCAAAAAGCTTTGGCGGCTGCGGAGGCAGGGCTTGAGGCGGCCCTTAAATCCCAAACCGGTTCAGCCACTTTCGGATCAGGGTCTTTATCTAACATCACTGGTTTTACAGGTGGCGCCAGCTTGATTACAACCACCGCTAATAATTTTACGACACCGGTTCTACCACAAGACGCCGGCTATACTTTTTATCTGGGTGACTACAATCTGGAAACATATGAAATCGGGGCTTCTTTAGCTCAACCTGTTGAAATCTGTTTTCAATCTCCTTCACCTAAACCTGCCTTGGAGATTACTTTAGTTAAAACTACAGGTATTAAAAAATATGCAGTTGATCCGGAAAATCCAAAAAGAATCAATAACGCACTTTCGCCTTCATCAATCTGCTCCAACAGCTCTTTTAACTATTCTTATTCTATCCCCGCTTCTGACATCGGCCTTGATGCTAAAATTCTTTTTGTCAGAACTCTCTATCAGGAAGGACGGCTGTATTTTTTCCGGTCGAGCGACGATCTGCCTTTACAGGGAAAGACTATTTCTTCCTCGGCAGTTTCACAACAAACAAGTGTTTCCAAAAAAATCACCCTATTCCAAAGCTACCCACAGATCCCAGCAGAATTCTTTACTGCTGCGTTTTAAAAACCTCTTTTTTCATTTTCTTTGCCTCATTTAGGAAAAATTTTTTGACGTCGTCGATATTAACTTTCTTAATCATAATCGGCATATCGATCTGTTTTTCCACTTCTAATAAATTTGTACCAACTTGAAGCGCGTCGGCTTTCATTTCAAATTTTTCGAAACTTCTTTTCAATAATTCTTGAAAACTCCATTCTCTATGCTCTTTAATAATGAAGTAGAGGTCGATAAAATCCCTCAACCTCGGTCGAAAGGCAATTGTATGAGTTTTGTTGACACCGATGTCAAGAAGACTTTCGACCAAAAGTCCATTAAAATTTTTTAGACGCTCGATTGAACCAAAAGGATACTGGCCAAAATCGATTTTGTGTTTTTCTCCCCTTTTACTGGTTATGAAAAAAGTACAAAGACCATATCCGCGCTGAAATTCAATTTTTTTAACCGAGATTTTCTTACAAACCGTGTTAATAAATCTTTTTAATTCTTCTAAATTGAGTTCTTCTTGGGTAAAAAAATCTAAATCTTCAGAAAGTCTATGATGTAAATAAAATTCTGCTAACGCCGTTCCGCCGCTTAGATAAAATTTATCTTTCAGATTAGATTTCTTAAAATCAAGGAGCACTTTTTTTTGAAACGGGTTTATGATTGCTTTGGCCATAGAAGAAATTCGAGGAATTTTCGTCGCTCCGGGTCAATTCTTTTCTTTAAATAATCCCAATTGCTAGTCACTTCGTTTTTGTCTAACTTCTCACCATCTAAACCATAAGAGATAATTTGTTCTAGGCGCCAAAGTTGATATTTTCTCGGAAATTTCCTCATGTATTTTTCATCAACCGACCAGTTGTACATGATGATATTATATCAAAATTTAGTCGATCAAATCAGGAGACAATGCCCTGCCTTCATGAATTCTTTTAATAACTTCTGCCAGTAATGGCGCAACAGAGACTATCTGTATTTTAGGATGACGAATTACATCGGGTAGTTGTCGAATGCTATCTGTTAAAAATAACTTTTTTATTGGAGATTTTGAAATCCTGTCTAATGCTTTATAGTTAACTCTGCCATTCTTATCAAACATCAGACCATGAATTATTACCGCATAGATATCTTTGGCGCCTTTTTTTTGAGCTAAATCAGCTGCTCCTGTTAAAGAACCGGCAGAATTAATAATATCGTCAACAAAAACTATATCTCTTCCTCTTATGTCTCCTTGTATATACTTTGGTCTAGTTTGTCCATTAATCCTTTCTTTTATAACCGTAGCCATATCCAAATCAGGGTCAGCTCCAGCGCTCGTAGCAAATCTTCTAATATTCCTGTCTCCGCCGATATCAGTTGTAACATAGCAAGGTTTCTCAAGATTAAGTTCAGATAATGTTTGCCTTAGGACTGTGACAGCATGTACATTGTTCCATGGTTTTAAAGTAAAACCCAGTTCTTGATCGGCATGAATGTCTATTGTAGAAATCGAGTCAGCGCCATCAAGTTCTAAAAATCTTGCCACTAAAGCAGCAGAGATAGGAGCCCTTGGTCTGTCTTTTCTGTCTTTTCTACTATAACCAAAGTAAGGAATTATGGCATTAATTCTTGTAGCGCCAGCTCTTCTACAGGCATCTATCATTAAATATAGTTCCTGAAGATTGTCAGCCGAAGGATTGGTCGGCTGAACAATAAATACATCTCTGCCGTCAACCGCTGTGGGAAGTTGAACGCCGACCTCTCCTTCTTCATATCTACCGGCCGCTATTCCAAAATCTTCCTGTAAAATTCTAGAGATTTTTCTGGTTAAAAGAATGTTTGCCGTTCCCGTCAATATAGCAATGTCTTTTGAAGTTGTAATTTGATCAATTTTTAATCGGGGATTATTCCACGACTCCAATCTCATTCCTCTTAGTTCTAACGGAAGGCTCATGATTTTATATTATATAAGAGCTTTTCAAAAAATCAACGTCCGAATAATTTTAAACCACCCTTTTACGACCCGGGAGCGTAAAGTAGATTGGTATAAGGCTCCGAAATTATTCTAAAACAAGCTTTTTTATTAACTTTAATTTTCTTTGATAATCTATATTGTTTTCAACAAATCTTTTATATAAAAGATTGTTCGATATTGATATCTCCGTAATCTTTTCTTTAAGGATTTTCGGATTATTGATTATTTCTCTATAAGAAGAAAAAATCCATTCTTCTGGCTTGTTCGCTAAATTCGCCGTGGTTGGATTAAGATGAATATATCGAGAAACGTGTAAAAGTTGCTCGTTGTTTTTGATTCTAACAGCTTTAAAACGCGACTGCCATAAGGGACCTTTACGTTTAAATTTAATATTAAAAAAGTGGGAATAGCTATTTTCTACATTACTTATATATTGAGATATGCAACTCTCTTTTAAAATTTTTACTAACAAATGATAATGATCGGGCATTATGCAATAACTAATTATTTTTACTTGATGCCGGTCGTCTGGTAGCAAAACATCGGGTCTATAATCTTTATTTTTTTCCAAAAAAGTACTGATTCTTTCCAAGATCGTTTGTTGATTATAATAACCTAGATTCTGAAAAAATCTTATACAGTTGTCTAGATCTTTAAATATCGTATAGTTAGCAATGCTCTTATTAAAAATGTGAAAAAAATTACCTGTATAAAATTTTTCTTTTCTTCTCATCGAGATATTTTCTCAATAATAAAACCATAAATCAGTAGGTTATATTTAACATTGTTGTGTTTTTTAGTTGTTTTGACAATATATTTAGGTCAATATATCACTTTAGATTACGATCCGGGAGCGTAAAGTATAAAGTAGTGTGGCTCTTATTTAAAGAGTTTGAGAAAGTCTTTAAAATCAAATTTACCGTCGTGATTCAGGTCAAAAGGCAACAAAGACTTAAATTTGACTAAATTATTGACTGTCTGAAAGACGACAAAAGTCTGACGAGGTAGATAGCCCGGCTTGAGAATCACTATCCGGTAAAGTTCGTCAATAGCGATATTTTGGATGTTTTTTACTAATCCTTGGCCATTAGCAAATTTCATCCCTTTCTTTTTGAAAACCAGCCTGTCATCAGTATCAAACACTTGGACTTCAAAATCATTTCCTTTGCCTTTTCCAAACGGCCAGAAATTAACCTTAAGATTTAAGTCGGGTAAAGGCAGGACTTTAAACTTCCATAGTTGTGATTCAAGAACAACAGCATTATTTTTGGTCAAAGAAAATTTTATTTCCTGACTAATGTTGTCTTTGTCTGTTTTCAAAGAAAAATCAACCAGTTTTTCTTCAAACGGTTTTATATCTTTGATATCTGAGATTAAAAAATTAGTTGGTTTATTTCCCTCATAACTCATAACTCCTAACTCATAACTTTCATTCTTATCCCAGATCGCCTGTCCCTGGTTTTTTAAAGTCAGTCTGAAATTGTACTTTGACTGAGCCACTAATTCTCTTGGCAGATCAAAACTAATCCTTCCTTTTTCAATCTGTTGTGGCTCGCCTTTTGTTTTTATCAAAGACTGAACCGTATAATACTGCTGATAGAATTCTTGCTCCACCGAAGCTTTAGCGGAGGGGAGCTTCCAGGAAAATTCCAAAAACGGCGGCCCTTGATAGTCCAAAACAAACGGTGTCACCGCCATTACTCTATTATCTAGCTCCCAAACATTTTCATAAACATTACGAAAGTTCTCGGCCACTGTTTCTTCACTGCCGCGCTTCCATCCTGTTTCCGTAATAAATACCGGCAGTTCCTTATTCACCCCCAATCGCCCCAATAACCCCAGCTCCCACTCATAAGTCCTCACTGTTCCCCGTCCCCAGCTATAAGGTGACCCGGCAAACCCGGGATTAGGATAAGAATGACTCGCCCAGCCATCGATGTAATCAAAAATGTTGACAGGTGTCGAGGGGAAAGGGGTCCCGGCGGCGTGGAGGTCGACCTTTTGGGAGCCGAACCCCGACGGGAAAGGCTCTGAGACAGAATCTGTCAATATTTTTTTTATAAACACTTCTTCGTCCTCCATCCCCTGCCACCACGAAGGTGCCGAAGCATCGAATCCAGCCAACATCACAAAAAAATCCTTGTTTTTTTCCTTTAAGGCTTTGGCGAAACTAAAAGCTACTTTGGTATAACTCTTTTCATCGACCTCTCCTCCCCATTCACTGCCGTGATTTGGTTCGTTAAATAAAATTACGTAGCGGTTTTTCACCACCCAGTTCAAAGAGTCAAGAAAATTTACCCAGTCTTTGGCATCTTCAGGTTCAGGTCTTCTCCAAAAACTTCCTTCGGGCTTGCCCGCCGAAGCTTCAGCGGAGGCGGGTTGGGTTGCCAAGCGAATAATCGGAATTAGATGTAGTTCCCGCAGTTGGTCAAAAATCCCCTGCCATTTTTCTCTGTTTCTATCATTTTCCTGAATTACTAGCGTTGCATAACCCCATTCCCCGCCATTAGAATTGACCAAATCCGAAGCCGCCTGAATATCTTGAGATTGGGGCTGAGCCAGATGAATACCATAGATATTATTAGGCTTTGAAGCGAAAACCCCTCTTCCTGTCATCCCGAGGAGGAGTCCCGCCAAAAGCGGGACGACGACGAGGGATCTAATAATTAGACGACGTGACATTAATTAACCTAATTGACCTAATTTCTAATTAACCTAAAAAATATCCAATAACCCAATTGGGATTTAGACATTGGTAATTATTTAGGTTAATTAGATCAATTAGAAATTAGAAATTTTTATTTTACTTCAACAGTAACTCCCGCTTTCTTAAGAAGCTCGATTCCTTCTTTATCATGATGTTCCATCTTACAAACAACCTTAACGATTCCCGCATTAATAAGCATCTTGGCGCAGCTTGAACAAGGATTGGTGGTTGAATAAAGAGTTGCTCCCTTGGTCGAGGTCCCGAGATAAGCCGCCTGAATAATGGCGTTCTGTTCCGCATGAATACAAACGCAGCTTTCTTCGTATTCATAACTGGTGATCTCTCCTTTATCGCGGCGGCGGCACCGCAAGCAGCCTCCCTCACTACAATTTTTTATCCCATGAGGGGTCCCATTATAACCGGTGGTAATAATTCTAAAATCTTTGACTACAATCGAGCCAACCTTCCTTCTCGTACAATCAGCTCGACTTTTTACAACATTCGCCAGCATCATAAAGTATTCATCCCAGGACGGCCTTTTATCTCTTACTGTCATATGTTTTCTATTATAATATATGACGTCATGAATAAAACCCGCAAAATTATTACTAACCTTTTTTCATTATTAAAAATAGCCTGGGAGGAAGACAAAAAATTTCTGTTAGGTTATTTTATCACCTCTCTTTTTTCTGCCATTCTTCTTTTTGTAGTTTTCTTTTTATATAAATTGATGATTGATCAGGTCTTTAAAAGTTTGGTAAATAAAGAGATTACCTTTGTCTTTCTCATTGTTGGCTCCTATTTGATATCAGAATATCTTTCCCGTTTTTTTACTAATATATTAAATTCTCAATATTTTGAATATATTCTCCGGTCTAAATTTCAAAATGTTCTCACCCGTCGCTTTATGGAAAAATTAGCTCATCTGGATTTTTCCAATCTGGAAAACGGTGAAGTAAGAAATCTTATTGCTAAGGTCGAGGACACCTACATCTGGCGATTATTTGAAAATCTCCGAGTAATAAATTTTATAATTTATAGTGTTGCTTCATTAATTCTGGCTTTTTTTGTTGCTTTAAGATTCAATCCTGTTTATTTAATTGTTTTATTTTTTTTCTCGACGCCTTTGTATTTTTTCAGAGCCAAATACGGTAATATTTATTGGTCAATCTATACTCAAAACTCCAAAAAAATTAACTATCTCTGGTATATGCGTTATCTCTTTACTAACTTTAATACTCTCTCTGAAATAAAAATCTATAATTTAAAAAAATTTTTCCTGGAAAAAACCAAGTCCTTTCAGGATGAAATTGTTAACCAATACAAAAAACCGATCTTAAAATATATTTTTTGGTCAACTTTAGCCTCATTTTTTATTCCTGCGATTATCTTTTTTTTCCTAAAAAATTTTATCAATCAAATTATCTTTAGTCAAAAATTTTCGCTTGGTGACTTTACTTTTTTTCTTAATGCCATCTTTACTTTTACCGGACAAACGTCCAGCCTTTTGGTTAATATTGGCAGTGTTGTTGAAAATAATCTTTATGTTGAAGACTATTTCAAACTTTTAAATATTAAAAATAAAATAATTAATAGTAAAAGGGCTAAAAGATTAAAAAAAATTATTCCCCGGGAAATAAAATTTGAAAATGTTTCTTTTGTTTATCCCGGCAGTAAAAAATTAGTTTTAAAAAATATCAATTTAACAATAAAAACCAATCAAGATATTGCAATCGTTGGCCCTAACGGCGCTGGAAAAACTACTTTGATCAAACTGCTTTTCCGCTTTTATGATCCGACCCAGGGAAAAATTTTAGTCGATGGCGTTGATCTCAAGAAAATCAACCTTGATGACTGGTACAGGCATTTGGGCGTCCTTTTTCAGGATTTTGCCAGATATTATTTAACTGTTAAAGAAAATATTGAGTTCGGAGATATTAGTAATAAGAAAAAAAATGTCAATCAAGCTCTATCTAATGCTCAAGGCAGTGATCTCCTTGACCTGCCTAAAAAAACTGATCAAATTCTCGGCCGCTGGTTCGAAGACGGTGAAGAAATCTCGTTCGGCCAATGGCAGAAATTGGCCATTGCCAGAGCCCTATATAGAAATGCTCCGATTTTGGTACTGGACGAACCAACCTCAAATATTGATGCTCAAGCTGAATTTAAAATTTTTAATAATCTGAAGAAAACCTATCAGGAAAAAACTCTTATTTTTATTTCTCATCGATTTTCGACTGTCAGAATGGCCGACTACATTTATGTCTTAAAAAACGGTGGAATTATTGAACAAGGTAATCACCAAAATCTGATTTCCCAAAACAATGTTTACGCTAAATACTTTAAGATCCAAAAACAAGGATATGAATAAGACTATTTTTAAGCAGTTGAGAAAAAGAAAAACTTTCTCCTTACAGGCGGATGGAGAAAGCATGGTCCCTCTTCTGCATCCAAGAGATTTGGTTAACTATCAAAAGATTAGTTTTTCTAAAATAAAAACTAATGATTTAATTCTAGTATTTAAGAAAAATCAGGCTTTTACTCACCGGGTTATTTATAAAACTGATATATATTTAATAACTAAAGGTGATAATAATTTAGAATCAGATGGGAGAATTCTCCCACAACAAATTATTGGAAAAGTCACGTCTGTTAAAAGACAAAGTAAGATTTTTGATCCGGAAATGATTTATCTGATTCAGTCGTCTTTATATTTCAAAGAGATTGTAAAGATAATCGAGGCCTTTGAAAAAAATAAAGTCAATTATGTTTTTTTAAAGGGCTTGCCCATCCATCTGTATTTTGAAAAAACCCACCCGCGCCGCCTCTATCTTGATGCTGATGTTTTAGTAGATAAAGCTCACTACAAAACAGCTGTTGAAATTCTGACAAAATTCGGATATAAATCGACCGATTCATCTTTGTCCCCGACTCAAAA
>Ga0210015_1005388_pt1 | contig 10396 bp, 13 predicted proteins | sample CryGeymeta201522_FD_185471 | JGI IMG/M metagenome (GOLD analysis project Ga0210015, IMG submission 185471) | Groundwater microbial communities from Crystal Geyser aquifers in Utah, USA - Crystal Geyser metaG 2015-22 (SPAdes) (version 2) | ecosystem: Environmental > Aquatic > Deep subsurface >...
CCAAAGGAGGATGACATATCAGCGTTCAATTCATCTCCGGTGTACACCGGAGTGTTCTTGAATGCTGTTATAAAAATTGAATGAAAATTAAGAAATGAAAATTGAAAATTAACTTTTGGATTTTTGATCCAAAACATAAACTAATTTCTGTAAATTTCCGTTTAAAGTGCTAACTAAGCCGTAGGCTGGAAACATTAGGGTTTGCAGAAGTTGACTCAGAAGCACGCTTCTTTCGGGCAGGGTAGACAACTTCATTAAGGTTTCATTGTCTTGGAATAATCCATCAACTATTCCCACCTTCATCTGGGGGACAGAAAATTCTTGGGCAAATTTGCCTAAAACCTGAATAAAAGCGGTCGGGTCGCCCTCGCTGACAACCAATGCGGTTTGGCCTGAAAGAACTTCATCGGTTAGTACCTCTTTGTTTATTTTGGCTGTTTCCGAAGCCCTTTTAAGAAGAGTGTTTTTAACTACCAACATCTTAGATCCTACATCTTTTAATCGTTTCTTAAGCTCCTGTTGGGAGGCAACCGAAAGGCCCGTGTAGTTAACTAAAACCAGACTTTTGGCCAATTTAAGTTCGGCTGTGAGGTTATCGACAAACAATATTTTCTCTGCTTTTTTCATATTCCTCGGTACGGCTTGCCCCTTCGACTTCGCTCAGGGTGCGCATTTTCTTAGGACAAGGACTATTTTAGCAAAGTTTTACCAATATTTGCAAGGGGAGAAATATTTACGCATTATTTCTTTGGGTAAGTCGTCCGCGAAATAAATTTTCAGAAAATCCTCCCTCTTTTTGAAATTTGGCGATCATCGCTTTAATTTGCTTATCCAATAAATAAGTTTCCAGATGGCAAAGAGTTAAAAGGAAATTGGTGGCATTTGCCGCATCCTGTGGTAAAACCGCCTTTTCAATTAAATAACCTAGGTTACTTAAGTTTCCTAAGTTACTTAAACGGTAACCAGTTTCGCGAAAGCGCAAAACGCGTGGGTCGGTTTTCGGGAAAATCGGAAGATTGTGTTGGCGCAAATAATCTTCGTAATCGGCCAATAATTCTTCGAAACTGCCCTTGGAATATCCTAAAAGTTTAATTTCATTTTTCTTGGTTGTATCGCTTTCGCCGACCGCCTCAACGATATTTTGTTTACCGCTTCTCGCTGCCTGCTCCATTTGGTCTTTTGTACGGGATTTATAGCTTATATATTTTTTACAAAAAATAACCGTCAGGTCATGAATGATTTCTGCATAACGGTAAGTAAGAAGGTATTTGTACTTCGGCAGTGACATTATAAGTATCTTAAGTGACTTAAGTAACTTAAGCAATCAGACTTTCAGTCTGATTGAAGGACCCATGGTGGCTTTAAGATAGGCTTTTTCGATTTGTTTTTTGGAAACTGCCTTAATTATTGCTGCCAAGTTTTCCTCCGGTTCCTCTTCCTTTTGGCTTACTTTGCCGATTACGGTATGAATAAGGGGGGCTTCTTTTTCTGTTTTTATTGTTATGGTGTTTCCTCCCACTTGCTTTGCCTTCTTTATGTCAGGAACCAAGGTTCCGTTTTTGGGATTGGGCATAAGTCCTTTTGGTCCTAAGATTCTGGCGAAGGGTACCAATTTGGGCATCATTTCCGGAGTGGCTACCAAAATATCAAAATCGATTTTGTTCCCCTGAATTTTTTTCAGGGTCTCTTCACTCGCTACTTCCACCCTTTTTTCTTTCCCTGCAGAGTAGGGAAGAGAAACCTGTACCGAAAGACCTATCTTTTTGGTTGCCATATGCAGTTCCACTGATCCGTTAAATTTTGTGTATGAAGTTTCTTTGACAAGTTTTATGGCTTCTTTTACCGAATATGATTTGTTCCTGTCTACTTTAGCCTTGACCTCGTTGTATTTCTTCGAGTGAACTCTTGGTTCGCGATGACCCTTCGAAGCTTTAGCGAAGGAGGGTTCTCCAGCCTTCGCCAAGGCTTCGGCCGGCATGGCTTCAATAATCTTGATTCTCTGGCCTCCCTTAAGGCCCGAAATATGAATTTCTTTGGCCTTCTTGGCTTTGGTGGCCGCGGCCTGGCGTTCTCTTTTTTCCTTCAACTCATCAAGGGAAGTTTTTTTAACTTCCTCCTTAACTTCTACAAAGGCTGTTTTTGTTTTTCCCATTATTCAACTTTGATTCCCATGCTTCTGGCGGTGCCTGCAACTATCTTTTTGGCTGCTTCCAAGTCAGCGGTGTTTAAATCACCCAGTTTTTCTTTGGCTATTTTTTCAACCTGGGTACTGGTCAAGGTTGCAATAGGTTCGCGTCCGGCCGTCCCTGAGGCTTTTTCCAGTCCTAATTCCTTTTTAATCATTGCCGAAACAGGTGCCTTTTTAGTGACAAAGGTAAATGATCTGTCTTCATAAACGGTAATTACTGCAGGAACAACATTACCCTTCATGTCGCGGGTGCGGTCATTATACTGTCTGACAAATTCCATGATGGCCACGCCGTGCTGACCCAAAGCGGGACCCAATGGAGGAGCGGGAGTGGCTTCAGCAGCCTGAAGATTAACTTTAATGACTGCTTTTATCTTTTTTGCCATTTTAAACTTTCTGAATTTGCAGGAAATCCAACTCGACCGGGGTTTCCCTGCCGAAGATTGAAACCAAGACCTTGACTTTTCCTCTTGCTTCATCCAGTTCGCTGATGGTGCCAAGAAAGTCTGAAAATGGCCCATCGACAATTTTAATGGCTTCGGAAACCGAAAACTTGGTTTTGAATCTTGGCGCCGGAGCCGAAATAAACTTTAAGATATTGGCCACTTCCAAGTCAGAAAGGGGAGAGGGTTTATTTCCGGTTCCTACAAATCCGGTGACCCCGGCCGTAGTTCTGACTACAAGCCAAGTCGAATCATCCAGTATCATTTTGACAATTAAGTAGCCCGGGAAGATTTTTTCTTTGACCGTTGCCTTTTTTCCGCCTCTGATTATGACTCTGTCTTGGGTTGGAATAAGAAGTTCAAAAACATTCTTTTGAAGATTCATTGTTTCGACCCTTTGCCTTAGGGTTTCCGAAACTCTGGCTTCATGACCGCTCGCTGTATGAACCACATACCACTTGGCCTTTGGATCTTCTGTTTGGGTAATGACAACATGTCCGGGAATTTTTCTCTTTCCGGTTCCTCTTTCGTCTACCGATTGAACCTGATTCTCATTCATAACTTTGGCTATTTTACAACAAAGACAGACAACATTTTGGTGAAGATAAAATCGAGACCCCCCGAAAAAAGTCCTACAATTGCCGAAATTGCCAAAACGATCAAAGTTAACCTGACAATCTCATTCCTTTTAGGCCAGGTAACCTTAGTCAGTTCCAGTTTAACTTCAGATAAATAACCTAAAATCTTCTTCACAACTGGTTATTGTAACAGAGACAAATTTGAAAGACAATATCCTTCGGGTTTCAGAAGGGTCGTGAAAAACATCAGATACAAACACGTTCCGGAGTATTTTTTATACCCAAAACAGCCTAATAGTTCCGTTTCTTCTCAAGTTCTATTAGGTGCTTGATTCTATACTTTTTTTCTTTTCTTCTTTCAGCCGGTTTTTTGTATCTTTCTCTGTCTCTTAGCTCCAGCAGGAGCCCATCATTAAGAACCCCTTTTTTAAAACGGTTGATTAAGCGGTCATCGCTTTCTCCTTTTTGTTTTTTAACGACAAACATAAATTATTTAAAATCTTCGCCCCCTTTCTTGAAACTGACTCTCCGGGCAGATATATGATATCATGTTCTTATGAGGATGAATAATTTTGATAAATTACTGCTTAAAAATCTGGGTGTTGAGGCATTGATTTTGTTTGGCTCTCAGACACAGGGAATTGCAAGTGAAACCAGTGATTATGATTTCTATATAATTGGAACAAAAGGTGCGAAGGTATACAATGCTTTATATGATTTGCTGTCAAAAAAAATTGGCAGGTTGGTAGATATAGACATTGTCTTTGATGAGGAAGCGCCAATGGAGCTTAAAAATCATGTCGCAAAATACGGAGAAGTACTGTATCAAAAAAACCTTTCGATTTTTGCCGATTTTAGGCAGGATGTGATGATTAATTATGCAGACTTTGCGCCTTATAGAAAGATGTTTTCGGATGCTACGCTTGCAAGAATAGAGTAAAAGTATGACAAATCTAAAAATAGAGAAAGACATTGTTATTAAAAGGATGGAGGGGATTGAGGGCGAGGTGGCGAGTTTAAAGGAGCTGGGTAAAAAAAGCTTAGCAGAGTTTCAGGACGGTGATTCCTGGAAGCTGGCTCAATTTCATTTGCATCGGGCTTTGGAGGGGGTTTTTAATATCGGAAGCCACATTCTTTCAAGAATTCCCGGAGCAACAGCCACACAGTATAAAGAGATCGCCCAAAAATTAGGAGAGAATGGTATTGTTCCTAAAGATTTTGCCAATCAAAGATTGGTCGAAATGGCCAAATACAGAAACAGACTGATTCATTTTTATGCCCAAGTTACGTCAGAAGAACTCTATGAAATTATTCAAAAAGATTTAGGGGACTTTGATATTTTTTTAACGTCTGTGAAGGAAGTATTGGAAAACCCTCAAAAATTTGGCTTAGAGATTGAGTAAAGTTGACAGCCCCGAAAATTATCTTATAATACGAGATACTTTTATTATTATGACTGCTGAACAAAATCCTGGCGAGCGAATGAGGGCGATTTTGACCGCAAATCGCCACTCGGACATTGTGAACGGTACTTCTTCTAGAACGAGTGAGACTGAATCTGTGGTGAGTGAGAGGCTTTTATCGGAGGCGCCAGCCAATCGGAGAGTAAACCCTTCAGACGTGGAAGTTTTGAGAGAGGCCATAAGGCGGAACGTCGAGATTCCCGCCACAGCCGACATACGGGGATTAGTGCAAGAAGTCGGACGAATGATGGGAGGCTTGCTTGATACACCCGGGACCGTTAAAAAAGTAACCGGTTTGACTGAAGTTGGAAGCATGGCGGCGCAAGGTGAAAGGGCGGTTTTGGCGCATCTGGCCGGGCAGACAGTTTTAGCCGTTGCAAGCCGGCGCAATGTTTTGGCGGCGGTGGTTAGTAGGCAGGTTGCGGAAGTCCCCGTTAAACTAGCACAAGTTGGCGCGATTCAGAGAGTTATCGAAACCTTTTTGCCAAAGAGGGGAAGCAAGGGTGGAGATCATCCTATTCAGGTAGTGCGGAGAGGGCAAGACAAGTATGGAATGGTGCCCGGAACGAGAATAGATTTGAAAATGTCACCGAATACGCAGACGATAATTGAACCTTCAAGGGCCGCCGCCGGCTTTGCTTTTGCCGGGGGTAAAAGATCGTATTCCGTTTCGGAAAGCCGGGGCGGACACGCGAGAGCTGAAGCTCGCGGAGACGAACATGCGATTGCAATGTCAGCGAGTATGGACATGGGCGGGGCGAAATTGGGGGGCGGAGGCGGCGTGTCGATATCTTTTTCCGGCGGGGAGATGCCGGATATGGATTTTTAATAGATAAAATTATGAAAGTAGAAATGATTTGTGATTTGGATGGGGTCCGCGGCGATGTCGCCAATTATAAGGCGCAGAAAGACGGGACTGTTCTTATTACTTCGCGTGAAGGAGATAAGTTTATTTTTGTTAGGGATGCTTCTCCCCATCCTGTAAAAGCAACAATTGACCGTCCGTTAAGTTTTGGCCATCCGGCATTGAGGGTTGAGGTGGCAGGGCAAGCAAACATCGCAAGAGGGACAGTTGTTGTCGGACCTGTGACAGTGGAACAAAATCAAGTGGCGACTGGATTGCTGGCCGAAGCTGAAGTTTTACGGGAGGCCGCCAGGGATATGGGGGGAAGCGATAGGCTGGAACGGGCAGCCGCAAGAAAAATAGAACAGGCGAAAAATTTGGGCGGTGGCGCTGCGGCGCAAGTGACTGCTGATCGTGAAACCATAAAGATGGCCGGAGGAAGCATTGATGGCGCACCGGTAGCGGTGGCATTGGCCAAGGGGCAATCGTCTCATGGCCGACAGGCAGGGACAGAAACTACAGCGCTAAGTGATCGAAATGCGGTGGATGCTTATGTTAAAAATTCAGCTTATACAGAAGCGCTGGCAGATCAGCGCACGCAACCGAACCCCGGTTTTTTGGAGCGCTTGGCTGCAAGAGTTAATTATGTGGTAAAGGGGGGCAAGGAGCCGGAAATGGCCAGAGTTGGTAAATTGCACAAAAGGTTTGAGCAAGTTAGAGTACAGGCGGGTCGGAGAATCAAAAAGGGTCTGGAAAACGCGAGGCGGACAGTTCTTTCCGTGCCGACGAATGATGATTTGCAAGCCGCGCGGGGGGAGTTGGGGGGACAGATTGAGGAGGCGAGGCAGGAGGCGAGGCAGGAGGCGACCAGAATTTCCGACTGGGTAACGGCCGATACGGGGCATTATGGAAACACCGGTTCGTCGGGCGGCGGGGGAATCGGGGGTTTTTTAAGCGAACTTGTTCATGGCGATTGGGGTGTTCACGAAAGTGTTATTTATTCAAAAGAAGGGATGCGGACGGCGGAAAGATTTGGCCCTAAATAAAAATGGGAAAGGAACAAAATGACAAATTAATGAAGCCGAGCGAGACGGTACCCGAGTGGTTAAAAAGACTGGATGGGGAGAAAAGAGTAAAAGAATTGAAAAGACAGAAGATAGCTCCGGAAATTTATAATCTGCCGGCAGAATTGTCAAGAAGAGAAAGGGGTGGTGTTGATGTTAATGAGGTGTTGGCCGGGGCTTTGAAAGATGGTGGAGTTGCAGACAAAGTTTATGGACAATTATTTGATGGACAAAAGCCGGAAATTGCCGGTCAGCGGCTGGCGAGAGTAATAAGCTCTGGGAGGGATAAAAACAGACTTAGTGTGATTGTGGAAGCGTTGCTTTTGGGGATGGGAGATGCCTCAAAACCGGTTGTCCGCGAAGTTTGCCCGAGAGGTAAAAGAGAACGTCGCTTGGATCCCCAGGCAACGCCGTCAGTGGACAAGTTTGCGAGCGGCGACAGGAGCATGGTGGCGGACGGGGTTATGGCCCGGCTTGAGCCGGAACTCAAGGTAAAATTGGTAGATCATCCGATTGGAGATTTGATTTATGTGTTACAAGCGCCGGTGCGCGATCGAATCAGGAGAATGGTTCGGGAGCAAGGTAGTAATTTCTAGAATTTGCATTCTACTATAAGCTGTGGTAAAATGCCTGGCCTGCCTGTAAAAAGAATAAATATGTCAACTGAAATGATGTCGGAATTTTTACCGGCTAGCGCCCGGGAAGAAAGAGGTAAAGAGTTAGAGGCAAGATTTGAAGCGGCGTTTCCGGATTTGGATTTTACCTTTGCTGGAGAAAGACGTGCGGCAAAAGAGTTGATCGGGGAAAATGCACGATATTTAATTGTCCCGTTATCCCTTAGTTTTATCGCAGCCGATTTTTCTTGGACACCAACCATTTTGGGCGGTATTGCTGGCGGACTTGGCGGATTTTTTTGGGAATTAGCTGATGGTTCCAGCGCAAGCAAAGTCAAGGGTGTGAGAACGAGCGAGGGGATTGCTGTGACGCATCAGGGTTCGGATTTTGCGGAGTTGTTTGTAAGTACGCTGGGCGGAGCTTTGGTCGGCGGTTCTGTGGGGGCAGGACTGACTTCGGGCATTGATTCGAGATCGGCCTACGCACTTGGCCTTTTTGGAACGTTGCCAGGGATAACCATTTGCCGGGCAACAAAACAAAGGCTTTGGCCATTAAGAAAATAGCGCTTTATTTTTTTCATTAAACCAGTTCTGGCTTCATAAGAGAAAAGGTGATATATTAGGTTATGGTGAAAAAAACAGCTCTTGTGACTGGCTGTACGGGACAAGACGGCAGCTATCTGGCCGAGTTTCTTCTTAAGAAGGGCTATAAAGTTGCGGGATTGGTAAGGCAAACTTCCAATATCGCCTACGCTAATATTTCTCATATCCAGCATGATTTGGATTTGATTCAGGCAGATCTTTTGGATCCGGTCTGCCTCCGGGAGGCAATTCAAAAAGTTAGGCCCGATGAAGTTTATAATTTAGCTTCCCAATCACACCCTTCGGAAAGTTTCAAACAGCCGATTCATACCGCTGAAATTACGGCCCTGGGAGCCCACCGGGTTTTGGATGCTACTTATGACGTTAACCCCGAAACCAAGTTCTATCAAGCTTCCTCGAGCGAAATGTACGGTTGGGTTAAGGAAATTCCCCAAAATGAAGACACACCTTTTAATCCGGCCAACCCCTATGCGGCTTCCAAACTTTATGCTCACACTATGACCAAGATCTACCGGGCAAGCTATAATATGTTTGCCGTTTGCGGAATTTTGTTTAATCATGAGTCTCCCAGACGCCATTTGGGATTTGTCACCCAGAAGGTAACCTATGCTGCGGCATGCGCAAAACTGGGAATTAAAAACTCCGAGAATTTAAATGAGGAAGGGGAACCGATTGTCAAAAACGGAAAAGTGGCCCTCGGCAATTTGGAAGCCAAACGCGACTGGGGTTTCGCCAAAGATTACGTTGAGGCAATGTATTTGATGATGCAGCAAGAAAAACCGGATGATTTTGTTATTGCCACAGGGGAAACCCACACAATTCAGGAGCTTTGCGAAGAGGCTTTTGACCACGTCGGTCTTAACTGGAAAGACCATGTTGTAGTTGATAAAAGGTTTGTAAGACCTACTGAAACAGGACCTTTGGTTGGGGATGCATCAAAAGCAAAGAAGCAATTAGGTTGGACCCCCAAAACAACGTTTAAAGAATTGATTTCCCTCATGATTGATGCCCACATTGCAAGACTCAAATAGCGGGGGATGCAGAAGGTGAAGCTGAAGGAGAAGGAATCCCCGACGTAGTTGGCTCAGGTGTTGGTGTTATTTCTACTTGTGGAGTTGGGGAGGATATTGGGACTTCTTTTTTGCCCTTGCCGAAGTAGAAGGCTCCAAAAGCAACTAGGGTAAGAAGGATTAAAAGAAGAAGCAGGGAAGTCCAATTCAGGCTTGGTTCATTTTCTTCCATCAGGCTGATATTATTCCTTAAACTATGTATTTGTCAAGAAAGTGTGGCAAAATAAAAAGTAGTGAAACATATTACTAATTTTTTCAAAAGTAATCCCGTCTGGTATAAGGTGATACTTTTTTCTTTCACCTTGTTTTTCCTGCAGATTGCCGATGCCATTATCAGCTATTGGGCCCCCAATGAAATAGAAAGAAATTTTCTTAGTCCCGCGGCGGTGGGTTTTATTATTGGCTTCCAGTCGGTAGTCGGGCTTATTGCCGATCTTTTTTTTCCTCACATCTTCAAAAAAACCAAGGCCAGAATTTTGATTTTCTGGGGAACCTTGATGATTTTAACAACATCGCTTTTTTTGGTAGGGGCTTCAGTTAAGCCTTTTGTGGCCATATTTCTGGCAACCATGTTTTTCTGGGGAATTTACTATGAACTGATTACCTTTGCCCGCTTTCAGTTTGTGGGCAGCGTGGTTCCGGCCAATATGCGGACCGGATCCTGGGGCATAATGGGGACATTTACCAACCTGGCCTACTTTTTGGGTCCTTTGATTGCCGTAGAAATTTTGTATGTTAAGTCTAATCTTTTTGTTGAAGGCGTAATCGGAATATTTTTGTTTATCGCTTTTCTCTTGATTGTTTTTTCCAAAAACAGCCATGATGCTCCAACCAAAATCAGTTTCAAAGAGGCCAATCCCTTAATGGAACTGACCCACTGGTTTATTCTTGCCAAAAGCGTCTGGCCGTCGATTGTCTTAAGTCTCTTACTGGGTTTTATAGATTCAACTTTTTGGACAATTGGGGCCATCTGGACCCAAGAACTGTCGACCCAAGGGGAGGCCGGGAAGTTTTTCCTGCCCATGTATATGATTCCATCGCTTTTTATGGGATTTTTACTGGCCAAGTGGGGGATACAAAAGGGCAAGAAAATTTTGACCGAAAAGCTGCTGATTTTTGCCGGCGTATTTTTACTTGGACTTGCTTTTGGAAAAACAATTGAACTGCAGCTGGCCATGGTGTTTTTTGCCTCCCTGGCAATTTCAATTGCCTACCCGCTTTTGGACGGGGTTTATTCCGATGTTGTGGCCAGAATGGGCAAGGAAAAAAATCATTTGATTGGTTTAACCGGTTCAACCATCAATGTGTCGTATGTCATTTGGCCTCCGATCGCCGGTCTTATCTGTTCGAAGGTTGGCGAGACGGGTACATTTGGTGTTTTGGGAGGGCTGGTAATTTTAATTTCCTTTATTCTCCTTTTTGTGACCCCCAAAAAATTAAGACTTCCCCAAAGTAAAATTCAAGCATGGAAAGATTAGCTATGGTACTATTGAAATATGGCAAAACTCAAAGGGAATAAAGAATTACTT
>Ga0210015_1005398_pt1 | contig 10382 bp, 9 predicted proteins | sample CryGeymeta201522_FD_185471 | JGI IMG/M metagenome (GOLD analysis project Ga0210015, IMG submission 185471) | Groundwater microbial communities from Crystal Geyser aquifers in Utah, USA - Crystal Geyser metaG 2015-22 (SPAdes) (version 2) | ecosystem: Environmental > Aquatic > Deep subsurface >...
GATATAATAGCCTCCCATTCCTCATAAAAATCACCCTCCCCCACCCCAGAAAGGCAAGAATCATCACTGAAAGAAATATTGCCGGCGAGATTGTGCACTCAAAACCTCCCCAGATCCAACTATAATTCGTGGCTATTTTCCATGTTTTATTCACAAAACCATCCCCATATTTAAGCAACTTCCAACCAATTACCCGGTTAATGGGAAAGGCAATTCGTAGACGAAATTATCCTTTTTACTTTTATAAACGCCTCAAACTATATCAAAAATCTTGTAAAAGTATAGATTTAGATTGTTATAACAATCCGATAGTTTTTACAAGATTTCCTGATTTCTTGTAGACATTATGCTTGTTGGCTTATCTCCGAAGTGTCAGAAAGACGGTACTTGGTCGCCTTCACAAATCCTGTTGGAGGTTTTATTTGAATAAGCAAACCTTTATCAACCCATTTTTTAAGTAATTGTGTCATTTTATCTCTTTGCAAAACTCCAGTAACTTCTCTCGCAATTTCGTTAGTTATGTATTTATCCTTTTTCAAAAAATGATTTATCTTTTCCCATTCAGAAGCGACTTTTTCATTCAATAAAATTATTCTCACCGAATCGCTCAAGTGGGGATATGTCCAGTAAATTGGCGGGTACAGATTACTATCTTTCATCTCAACCCGGATCGCGCGCACTCCCTCGTTTTGATCTAAATTCGGAGGAGATGGAAATTCACGAAGATGTTTTACTAACAAGTCATTTCTATACCCATCCGATCTGATATGACCAATATTTGTAGATGTAATGTTATAAGGAAAAAGACCCGGATTTTCAATCTCTACCCTATCTTCAAAAATTTTTACCTCAATATCTCTTTTGATGTAATAATCACGGTGAATAACTGCGTTGGTGATGGCCTCTTTTACTGCTCTTTCCGGAACTTGATATTTTGTCATAAAACCCGAAGGTATTTTTATTCCTGATCGAAGTAATGTCAAGACATACTCATGAGCTTCTTTGATAAGTTTGATTATTGGGCCACTAATTGTTTTTGGTGTCCCAATTAAATTTGGAGTTTCGCCAATTGTTTCAAGCTTCCCCGAATATTGGAAAACCCTAATAGTACATTTGCTATCCATTAAGTCAGAAGGATATTCGGCAAATAAAAGAACGGCTGCACGAGTAGGTTTTACTTGACCATTTTCATTCTTACGAGCTAGTCCAGTTTTTTCCAATACTTCTTCAATAGAGTTTCCGGTAACTTTCCTTGCGTCTTTCCATTCTTCATAATATGACGTCTTCAAAAGACTAAAATCTACTTCCACTAATTCTTTATCTGCTTTTTGAAATCCTTTTGCATAGGCAAATTTGATAAGTTCATGTGCTGTTAAAAGTTTATTACTTCTTTGCTGTCTGATATAGACATGATTATTGATCGAATGAAAATTATCTACTGATTTTGGGACTAAAATAAGTGCAATTTTTTTATTTACTTCCGGAACAGGAATAATTTGAGGAGGCCAAATAGCACCAAGCGGAGGAATTATTCTTGTTAATTCTCTGCCAAGCAGATCAAAATTACTCGGGTTTTCTTCTATGCCAAAAATTCTATTATACGGGTTTGAGGTAGTTTTACTCGGGTCATCAACACCTAAAATTACCGTACCTCCATCACTATTAGTCAAAGCAACTATTGATTCAATTATCCTATCAACTTCATTTTTTACCTGGGAAAGCCTTTTAAATTCAACCGTCTGACTTTCTGCAGGGATATTAAGAATAATTTCTACTAATTCTTTATTGGTCATACATTTTTTAAATTCAACCGTCAATAACCATAAGTATATATGAAATTTTGGTTAGTAAATTAGTTGTTTTTTAGATCCACTAAAGAATTCGACAACAAGTACATCTCCCCATACAAATACTTTCGACTATATAAGATTATATGAGATTGTATAAGATTACGAAATCGTTTAGAAAGTATTAAAAATATTTTTTTAGTGAAAAATTGTGTTATATATTTAAAAGATATATAATGTTGAGTAAATAAATATGTCTATTAGATTGAACATTTCTCCGAGAATCATACCTTCTGTTGCAAGCCTTTATACTGATGTTAATAGAATTTTTATGGAATATATAGACAATTCTTTGGATAGTGCCGAAACTTATTATGATCGTCGTCTTAATATATATTCTAAATCTGTCGAAATTAAATTAAAAATACGAGGTGATAGTTATAAAGATGGGAAAGTTATTATATCTGACAATTGTACAGGTATTTCAAATTTTACAAAAGTGGTAGAAAGCGTTGGTAATTCAGATAAAAAAGTTCAACCGTGGACTAATGGTCAATTTGGATATGGTATTTATTCTTTTCTAGCTGCTTGTGATACGATGCAAATAATTTCCAAGATTAGAGAAGAATCTCATACTTTGTCCATGTCAATATACAAAGAACAGTTTGATAAAGACAAACAAGAAGAAGTATTATTTCCAGATCCAAAGATAACTAATTACGATTATGATTCAGGATCAACAATTATTTTATCTAGGTTTAATAAAAGTACTTGGCATCAAATAGATATTGAGAATTTAAAAAAGGAAATTGAAAAACATTTCGAACTTTTATTAAAAAGGGGGAATCTACAAATAAGATTAATTGATCAGGAAGGAAAAATATATCTATGTAGGCCGTTTAATTATGAAATATTTGAAGGAGAATATTATGAAGATGATTTGAAAGAACTAACATATGTCAAAGGGAGAAGATTTCAGGAAAAAATAAGAACAACAATTAATCCTATAAAAGTATTTATAAAGGTAATTAAAGGCAAAGTAATAAATAAAAACCCCGTTTTTATCGCAAAAGGTAGAAGAATTGCCGAAATAAAAGATGTTAGTTCATTCCGGTCAAAGCATAAAAGCGATATATGGGATCACCCAAACGTTACAGGTTATGTAGATGTGTCTGATTTTTTAGAGCCAACTATAGCTAGAAATGATTTTGTAAATAGCGATGATAAAAAAGCTTTATTTAATACTCTATACGAATTAGAACCATTAATATTAGATGTTATAAAAGATGTTAATAAAAGCCTAGATGAAAGACATTATAAAGAGCTTGAAGATCAGCTTAATCAAGTATTATCTAAACTAGCAAGAATAGATTCAATGAATTATAGAACTGTGCTATTAACAGGTAATGAAGTTAATTTAAAAAAAGGCGGAAGCGGTCAAAGTATTCAGGAAAATCAAGAAGGGGGAAAAGACAGAGTTGGAGAAAAGAATAATCACGGGAAAAATGGTGGAGCTGGAGAAAATGAAGGGAAAAATAAAGGTATAGGAGATGATTCAGGAAATATTCCCGGTGGAAATGTTGGAGATAAAGCATCTTCAGAAGAAGCAACCAATCCATTTGAGGATACAGGTTTTAAAGGAGGGGAAAAAAAGAAAAGTGGATTTAATATAAGAATTTCAAATAATGAACCATTTATTGACATCAGCTTTAATAAGCCATTAAGATCACAATTAGCCGGAAACGAAATCATAATTTTTAGAAAACATCCTGATTTCGAAAAACGAGTACATGAATCAAGAAAAGGTGAAAAATTTATTACAGAAAGATTAATTACTTATTTAGCAGGAGAAATAACCGTACATTATAAAGATAAATTTCATATGAAAAGTGGTCAGCCAACTTATAATAAGCAATTATTCATTGACCTTGTGGAATTTATTTATAATTTTGAGCAACTTCTTTCTGGATTAGTTGGCAAAAATCTTGCAGATTTTAATAAATAATATGGATATACACACACTAATTAAGGATATTACACCTTTTTATAACGAATATAAAGAAAATAAAGAAATAATATCAGGTTGCGACTCTATAATATTAATGTGGCTTGTTGGTGATTTATTAAAAAAATACTTAGTTGATTCACAAATTCAACCTCATAGTTTATATAGAGAAATATATGGAAAATCAGAAGGAAGTGTCAATACAATTCAAAAAAGCTATATAACAAGAGAATTTCTCAGTAAAAGCTATCGTATAAGAAATATATTTGAGAATAAGTCGGAAATCAGAGAAACCTTACCTAATTTACTAAAGTTTAGATTATTTTCTCAAGCGATGCCTTTTTTTGATAATAAAAAATATATGCTAAAGGGTGAAGAAAGAGCTGATCTTATCATGCTATTGAATTCTAATAATACATATTCTTTTATTATAAATAGAATTCATATTTTGCAGAAAAAAAAGATAGGTATTAGAAATCCTCGAACTCAAAAATTACGTGAATTAGATAAAGATAAGGATATATTTATTGATTTTTATAATTATATTTACCTTTTACTAAAAGAAAGAAATTATATAACTGTAAAAAAACTTTTTAATATTAATAGTGATCTATTAATTAATTTATCAAAAAACACAGGTGCTTTATCACAAGAGGGTTTAAAAACTTATTCATTAGATAATATTGATAAATTACCTGACAAATGGAAAAAATTTATATATGTACTAAATTATTTAATAGAAGCAAAAACACCTAAAAAAAGAAGAAGATTTAGAAGATTAATTTCTCCTAAGAGAATAATTAGATTATCCGAAATGTTACATGCACTATCCTCTGAGGAAAATTATAAACAATTTATATTGTGAAAAATATTCATGGTTAATATTGCAATCGTTTGCAGCACCTTTTGTAATTATTAAAGATAAAACATATATTTAATGAAGTATTTAATAACAAAGGACTATATATAAAAAAGTCTCCAGAGCTAATTTTAGTTTTTCTTTTGGATACGTTATCTCGAAACTCTACTCTTTTTCTCTGTATAGTCTATAATTACTGTTATGAAATTCAATAGTCTTAAACCTGAACTGTATGTTTCTAACTTTCAAATAAGTTTGAATTTTTATACAAACATATTGGGCTTTAAGCTCGAGTATCAACGGTCTAACCCTTTATTCGCTTTTCTTTCATACCAAGGCAGTCAGCTTATGATCCAGCAAGAAGATGAGGACGAAGAATGGCATAATGGAAAACCCGAATATCCTTTTGGAAGAGGCTTGAACTTTCAAATAGACACAGATAATGTTCAAAAAATTATTGATTCACTCGCACACAGTAACTATTCACTGAAAAGAGGAGTTAAAGATAGTTGGTACAAAGTGAATAATATATTACATGGTTGCCGTGAAATTCTCGTGATGGATCCTGATGGATACTTGCTGAGATTTTCTCAGACGTTAGGCACAAAACAAGCATAAAAAATTCTGACATCATACCACTCTTCCCGCAAATTAGCCTCAAAATCATCTCCTCACCATAACCCATAGGGATTTTGTTATTGTTTTAATTTGTGAGCCAGCAATATCCTCTTTCAGACTCTATTTATAGATGAATTTATCAGATTTATGAAGGAATTATCACTATTTTCAACCTCAACTACTCCATCGTGATTTAGTAAGAACTAAATCGTATATTAAAAAATAACTTGAATTAATATTTATTTATTCTCAATATTTAATTGTTATTTCTTTTGATTGCTATTCTTTTGAATCTCTATATCTGTTTTAGATTGTCTTTTTTTTAATTCATCCATAATTTCTTTCTGTTGCTTTTTGTATTCTTCTTTCATTATTTTTTGAAACTCTTCAATAGCTTTTTTAGATAACATATTTCATTCAGTCATTTATTTTTTCTTCGCTGCTTCAATTTCCTCTCTCGTATAAAACGATTCAACACGGATTGACTCCCAGAACAATCCACCTCTGAACTCCTCCCGCTTTATTTTGCTAAAGTTTGAAATTATAACTTGCCGAACCTCTTCTGGTTTAACATTAAACAGTATGGCTAATTGTTTTTGGAAATCCTGATCGTATTTTAATTTATCAATTAAGGGTTTAATCCTGTTTGAATAAAATCTTCCGAAGTCCGGCCAAAATCTTTCATTTTGACTTTGTATCAACATCGAAATAATAAAATTGACTTGAAGTTGGTAATTAATAATTTTTTCTTCAAGCCGTGGAGATAGTTCAGGTAACCATATATAGGTATCAAGAAGCGTTCTAATGTGATCACCAACTTTACTTGCAGATCCTCCCAGCGCGTCACAATAGTGAATATGATTGTATAAATATAAGGGAAGTGGTTCGCCTTCGTTATTGTCATCTTGAACTCTGGTTTGTAGAAGTATTTTGAACGGTTTCAAATTGTTATTTGCCAAACAAACCATTCCAACGGTGTATTCAATAATTACTGGCAGAATCTCTGGTGTAGCGATAAGAGCAGTCATGCCTGATTTTCCCTTTTCCCAATCCAAGATTGTAGTAATCACATCAGAATAGATTTTCATCTGCTCGTCTGACCCAAAAACTGCAGTTACACTACCAAGAAGAATTAATTGATATGCAGCAGCTTCGAGCTGTACAACTGCATTAGGTATTTTTGTAGCGTCTGGTCCTACTTCACTGAAGATTTTCTCCCATTCTGACCTGACCTGTTTGATCATCTTCCAACAGAAACGCTCAAAAAGAATTTTTTGCTGACCGTTCTGCTGACTATTTCCATTTGCGACAAACGAAATTATCTCATTAAGTTGTTTCTGTTGCTGTTTGTCGGAAAGTTCTATCTCAGGAATTGGGAAGCTAGAAGTTGCCAGTTGTGGATACCTTGGTACTTCTAACAGCGTTGGTGCAATTTTGAGAGGCTTCTTGCATACCGGCAAATACACTGCTCCCTCAAGGTTAATTTTTGCTGTTGGTGTCTGTGTATGGCTAAAGTTATCTTTTGCTCGTTTAGTTACTTCTTCAATGACAGGCGTCACAATATCTGTGACCGGATATGTGTCTTTGCTTCTTTGCTTTTGTAGTTCGACAAGGACAAAGTGTGTGAATAAACCATTTTGATTATCTAGATCTTCCAATGCTTTCTCATCCTTTGAACTAGCCGTGAATACTAGACTACCTTTCCCAAAAACCTGACCTGATAACGTCTTAATACCCTTGAGAGCCTTTGTGTTTGGATAGGAATATCCTTTACTATTTAATGATCCACTAAAACAACTGTCAACGAATATATAGGCAGCTTTGCAGTTAATTTTGTCGAATACCTCTTTCAAATAATCAACAGATATAGAAGAGCTAGGAATATCAGGTGTCGCATCAAATGGAATTAGGTAGTGCTCAAGAGCTGTTCCATCTTGATTTTCTGCGGTAGATCCGTGTCCGGAAAAGAAAAAGAAAAATGCGTCATCATTCCCAACTGCTTCTTTTAATTCCTTACCCAACGCTGTTCTAATTTCCGAGAGAGTAGCCTCAGAATTAACTAAGAGTTTTTTATATCCAACATCGTTGATATTTGAGGTAAATAATGTAAAAAAGTCAGTAGCGTCTTTGTCAGCAAACTGAAGAGTATTTACAAAACTGTTTTGATGTTTTGAAATACCAATTGATAATATGTGATATTTCATATTTTTTTATTACTGATAAGTCCTACCCTGCATTATAGTAAAAATCACTGATAATAGCACCTACTTTTATGTGCTAAACTATAAGAGTTAGTCGTAATGGAATAACCAATGCGATTTGTTCAAAAATTATCTTGTGCAAGTCGCTTTTTTTATTATCTGTGGAAACAATAACTAAACAAAAAAATAAATCAAGAAAATCCTCAAAACATTGAATTAAAAAAGGACCACAAAAAAAGCCGCCGGAGCAAGTTTGATTAACTCACTCCAACAGCCAGTAAATATTCTGTTACTTTCTTAATCTCCTTTCAATAAAATTAAGATTGAATTTTTAATAATCAGATCAAGCTTTTTTCCTTGAAACTTGGAAAAAATATTTGAGATAATTTTGTATATACACTTGACATAATATCTACAAAATATTATCATATTCGTATGTTATATCAACAATCTATTTCCGCCAGACAAATGCAAAGAGAATATAAGACTGTATTTGATTGTGCCAATAAAGAAAAAACTCCAGTGGTGGTTTTTGCACATAACAAACCGTTAGGGGCAGTGATTGGCTTGGAGTTGCTCGAAAAATTACAGATGGATACAATCCTTAAAGAAGCGCTACAAGAATATAAAAAAGGGAAAACACGTACTATCAGTGACGCAAAAGAACTAGAGCAATATTTAGCTGAACTTGATAAATAGGAATAATGTCATTTCTTATGGTTAAGCTACAACTGTCGAATCGATATCAACACGAAGCTAAGCACTTTGTTAATAAGAATAAAACAAATCTTGACGCCATCAAAAAGACGCTTCGTTTGTTTTTGCAAAATCCATCCCACCCGAGTTTAAAGATGGAGAAACTTAAAGGAAGTCTTTATTGGACCATAAGAATAAGTTTGAGTAACCGTATTTTTTTTATCTGGATCGACAAAAAAACAGCTTTGTTAATTGATATTGGACCGCATGATAAATATAGAAAATTTTAAAATATTATTATGAAATTGAGTATCGGAATCGTAGGACTACCTAACGTTGGAAAAAGCACTTTATTCAACGCCATCCTGAAAAAATCCCCCTTCGCCCCGCAAAGCGGGGCTACGGAGGGACAAGCAGGTTGTGCTAAAATAGCAAATTATCCTTTTACTACAATCGAACCAAACGTAGGAGTTGTTGAGGTTCCGGATGAACGGCTTCCAGTCTTGGCAAAAATCGTCAAAACCGAAAAAATCGTTCCGGCAATTGTTGAATTCTATGATATCGCCGGATTAGTAAAGGGCGCTTCAAAAGGCGAGGGTCTTGGAAATAAATTTCTCTCCCATATCCGTGAAGTTGCCGCTATTGTTCATGTGGTACGTTTATTTGAAGATGATAATGTGATTCATGTGGCAAACAAGATTAGTCCGGCAGATGATATGACGATTGTTGATGAAGAGCTAATTTTAGCTGATCTGGAAACTTTAAGTAAACAAAAAGAGCCCAAAATGAATGCAACAAAAGATGAACTGGCAGCTTATGAATTGGCACAATTATTAAAAAAAGAGTTAAATCAAGGAAAGCCTGCACGAATGATCAAATTTAGCAATGAAGAGCTGCAATTGATTAAACCCCTTAACCTTTTAACTCTTAAACCAGTTTTATACGTGTTTAATGTATCAGAGAAACAACTGGAAAACAGCGAAGAAACCCAAAAGATAATTGTTAAATTGTTAAATTGTCAAATTGCTGGTAACAGTTTAGCAGTTCAACAGTATAACAATTTTATTATTATAAACGCCAAACTGGAAAATGAAGTGCTTGCGCTGCCCGAATCTGAACAAAAAGAATATCTTAAACAATTTAATCTGGAAGACACTGGTTTAAACCGATTAATTAAAAAATCATATGAACTGCTGGGATTAATTTCTTTTCTTACAGCCGGCATTAAAGAAGTACGTGCCTGGACCATTAAAAAAGGGACTCTCGCTCCACAAGCAGCTGCAACTATTCACACTGATTTTGAGAAGAAATTTATCAAAGCCGATATTGTCACGTATCAAGATTTTGTCTCATGTAATGGTTGGATTAAGGTTCGCGATCAAGGAAAAGTCATCAGTGCCGGACGTGATTATGTGATGAAAGATGACGACGTAGTTGAATTCAAAGTTGGAGCTTAACTTTTGACTTTTGACTTTTGACTTTATATTTAAAGTATATCCCCCAAAACCTGATTGAAGAAAATAGGGCAAAAACAAAGCCTGCCCATCCATCCATAAACCCCTTGTGACGAAAATACATTAGGAAAAAGGTGACTATTGGTTTAATAAAAATATAATTTATTAAACTGGGTTTTTTGGGCGTAAACGCCCCTACAAAATGCTCTGCTTCTAATGTTGTATACCGTTTCCATCGATTCCAATAACGTTTAAATGTTGGGTCAGAGTAGTGAAGGATGGGATTTTTGAAATATCCAATCTTACTTTTGTTATTATCGAATTGATTCGGAATCTGGATTCCCGTCTGCACGGGAATGACATTTTCCCTACTTTTAACTTTTAAGTTGTAATTTTGACCTTTGACTTTTGACTTTTGACTTATTATTCCCACGTTTTCATGCACATCCTTACAGGGAAATCTGGCCGCTCCGTTACGGTATAACCTAATGGTATAATCCGGATACTGACCACCCTTCATTAAAAAACGATTAATAAACCAGTTTTTACGGGGAAGATTATATGCAACGGGCAAATTTTCAATTTCTAATTTTAAATTTTTAATCAATTTTGAATTTTCAATTTCAAAACCGTTTTGTTGATTATTGATAATTGATAATTGATCATTCCGATGAATTACATTCTTTATTTCTTGCTTTAATTCATCGGTTAATGCTTCATCCGCATCAAGTTGCAAAATCCACTCCCCGCCTGCTGCGTCAA
>Ga0210015_1005423_pt1 | contig 10354 bp, 10 predicted proteins | sample CryGeymeta201522_FD_185471 | JGI IMG/M metagenome (GOLD analysis project Ga0210015, IMG submission 185471) | Groundwater microbial communities from Crystal Geyser aquifers in Utah, USA - Crystal Geyser metaG 2015-22 (SPAdes) (version 2) | ecosystem: Environmental > Aquatic > Deep subsurface >...
AACAAGGTTCTCCCGAAATTTCGGGAGGTTCTTACTGGGTAGCGTGAGTTAAGGAGCCCATTTTGTTTAAAAAAATTCTTAAAAACCAACTAATAGCTGGAAGTTTTGTTTTGTTTGTAGGGACAACAATCGCTAACTTTGGTAACTATATATACCATCTTTTGATGGGGCGACTGTTGGGCCCGGCTGATTATGGAGTTTTGGCTTCATTAATCTCTCTAACCTATTTGTTTGGTATTCCCATTGGCGCCTTAAGTTTAGTGGTGGTTAAATATGTTTCTGCCTTACGGGGAAAAAAAGATTTTGAGGCGATTTCTTATTTTTATTCTTGGCTAAATAAAAAATTGGCAGTTTTTGGTTTAGTTGGATTTCTTTTTTTAATAATAATTTCTCCTTGGCTTGCTTCATTCCTTCATCTTAAGTCATCCTTACCAGTATTATTGGTAATTACATCCAGCTTAGTCGGAATTTATCTTACGATTAACACTGCTACTCTTCAGGGATTCCTTCGTTTTGGTTTAATGTCGATTTTAGGAGCGATTCAAGTTGCCTTAAAGCTTGGAGCCGCTGTTTTATTAGTTTATTTGGGGTGGAAAGTTTTTGGGGCAGTTTCAGCTATTTTAGTAAGCACCCTTATTGGCTATTTATTGACAGCCTTTTTTGTTGTTCAATTATTGGTAAAAAAACCAATAACAAAGAAGAAGATGATTGACTCTCAAGAGATTGTTAGATACACCATTCCGGTATTTTTCTCAACCCTTGCTTTTACTTCACTTTATACAACCGATGTCGTTCTAGCTAGACATTTCCTTTCGACTCAAGATGCCGGTTACTATGCCAGCCTAGCTACCCTTGGGAAAATAATTTTCTTTGCTTCGAGTCCGATAATTATGGTTATGTTTCCAATGGTTTCTGAGCGTCACGCTAATGGAAAAAAATATATTAGTCTTCTCAATTTAAGTCTGGGATTAGTTGTTCTTATTTGTTTGGGAATTAGCGTGGTCTATTTTCTTTTTCCTAAGCTGATGGTTAAAATCCTTTTTGGAAGCCAGTATCTTCCCGCTGCCTCTTATCTTTTTCTTTTCGCTGTATTCTTAAGTTTATATTCACTTTCCTCTCTCTTAATTAATTTTTATCTCTCAGTTAAAAAACTTAAGGTTATTATCTTGCCGGTTATTGCTGCCATTGCCCAAATTATTTTGATTTCTCTTTTACACCAAAGCTTATCTCAGGTAGTTTGGGTTTCTATTAGTGTTTTGGGTTTACTCTTTATTAGTCTTTTGGTTTATAATTTTGGTACAATTAGACAAAATAAATAAAGTGAAAAAGGGTAGAAATCATCTTCTTTCTGTTGTTATTCCTGCCTATAAGCAGGAAAAGACTATTGTCAAAGATTTAAAACGAATTAAGAGTGTTCTTGATAAAATCCGCCATGACTACGAAATTATGGTTGTTGTTGATGGAATGGTTGATAAAACATATCAGAATGCCAAAAAAGTTAAATCAAGTAAAATCAAGGTAGTCGGTTATAAGGAAAATCGCGGTAAAGGCCATGCAATTCGTTACGGAATGGCAAGAACAAAGGGTGACATAGTTGCTTTTATCGATGCCGGGATGGATTTGGATCCCAACGGACTTTCGATGTTGTTGGAGCATTTTGAATGGTATGATGCTGATATTATTGTTGGTTCCAAGCGCCACCCTGTTTCTCAAGTTGATTATCCTTGGCAAAGAAGAATCCTAAGTCTTGGTTATCAGCTCTTGGTTAGGATTTTATTTGGTTTAAAGATTAGAGATACCCAAGTTGGGATGAAATTTTTTCGGCGCAAAGTTGTGGAGGATGTCCTCCCTCGTCTTTTGGTTAAAAAATTTGCCTTTGATATTGAGATGTTAGCTGTAGCTAATAGACTCGGTTACAAAAGAATCTATGAAGCCCCAATCCGCTTGGAATGGACTCAGGGAGGAAGCGTGCTTTCAAAATCATTGTGGAGAACTCTTTTTAGTATGCTTTGGGATACAGCCGCCGTCTTTTATCGTCTCCGGATTTTGCGCTATTATGATGATTCAAATAAGCGCAAATGGCGCTATGATAAAGATTTAGATTTTAAGGTAAATGTTTAATGAAAACGATTTTAATAACCGGGGGAGCAGGGTTCATTGGCTCCCATCTTTGTCAAAGACTTGCCAAAAACAATCGCCTTATCTGCGTTGACAATCTTATTAGCGGTAATCGAAAAAACATTAAAAATCTGGAAAGAAATAAAAATTTCAGATTCATAAAGCATGACATCATTAGGCCTCTTAAGATTAAGGAAAAAATAGATGAGATTTATAATCTTGCGTGTCCCGCCTCTCCAGCTGACTTTCCGAAGTTTCCCATAGAGATCCTTCTAACTTCCTCCATTGGGGTGAAAAACATGCTTGATTTAGCAGTTAAGCAGAAGGCAAAGTTTCTTCATACTTCGACCTCTGAAGTCTATGGTGACCCAAAGGTACATCCTCAAAAAGAGACTTATTGGGGTAATGTTAATCCAATTGGCCCCCGATCTTGTTATGATGAAGGCAAAAGATTTGCCGAAAGTCTGATTGAGAATTACCGAAAAAAATACAATCTTGAGACTAAAATCGTTAGAGTTTTTAACACCTACGGGCCCAAGATGCGACTTGATGATGGGCGAGTGATTTCTAATTTTATTACTCAGGCGCTAAAAGGGAAGGACCTAACTGTTAATGGCAATGGCACTCAGACCCGCTCATTTTGTTATATCAACGATATGGTAGAAGGGATTATTGAAATGATGAAAAGCCGCGAGATCGGACCGATCAATCTCGGCAATCCGGATGAATATAAAATTTTAGATTTGGCAAGGAAAATAATCGTCTTAACTGGCTCAAAATCAAAAATTACCTTTCGACCCTTACCTGCCGATGATCCAACCAGAAGAAAGCCAGATATAACTCTAGCTAAAAAGAGGCTCGGTTGGAAGACAAAAGTAAGCCTTGAAGAAGGCTTAATTCAGACAATTAAATATTTTAGGTCGATAATCTAAATCTTTTTTCAAAAGTCCGTAAGCTGACCATCCCCACTAAAGATAAACCAATCACAAGATAAAAAAGTTGATTTTGGCTGAGCCACTGGGGGAGAAGAAACGAGGGGATAATTCCCAAGATTAGCCCTAAATTTCCCAAGACGCTTGAAGCTTCTTTTATTTTTTCCTCAAAGGTGTCAAGCATCAAGGCGGTAAAAGCCCCTTGGCCTAGTGATCCGCCTAATCCAAGAAGTAACATAGCGAAAGCCAAAGCAGGAAGAGTTTTAAGGTTTAAAAAGATAGTCACTGCCAAGATATTGGCGATGATTGAGCTATAAATTAAACCAAATCTACCTTTGATATCAGATAAATATCCTGCTGGTAAAAGCACTAAGATGAGGGTGAGATGGAAGATTGAGGTAATAGCCCCAACCCAACCGAGACCAAAATTTTTCTCGATAACAGTAGGGATAGCACCAAGGATAAGTCCGAGTAAAAAGCCCCCAGCGACGGAATGAGGAATTAAAAAGAGAAGTTTTGGATCTTGAGCCAGCTTGACCATCAGTTTAAAATTATGAACCTCGTTTTGGGATAAAGCAGGTTTTTCCCTGAGATTGCCGAGGAAAAAAAGTAAACTGGTTCCTAATAACATTAACATGCCCAATAAAAGAAAGATTTGATTAATGTCGAGAGCTTTTAAGAACAGACTGACACCAGCTACTCCTAAAAAACCGCCAAAGGTGCGGACCGACTCAATCGTACCGGTAAACTCACCACGCTTATCTTTCGGTGCAATCAGGCGCAAAAAATCAGCTCGGGCAATCCCGATTACTCCTGCCCCTATCCCCAAAATGAAAGAGAGAAGATAAATCAAAAAAGCAATCTTTAAAACGATACCAAAAACAAGGGCAACATAGGTAGCAAAGCCGATGATAAAAGCAAGCTTGATGCCGATCTTTCTGACTGTCGCCGGACCAATGAAATTCCCCAAAACAATCGCTCCATAAAGAATGGCTAGCGAGCGAAAAGCCAGATTAACCTGGCCGATGGTTTGATAAAAGGCGGTAAAGTGTTGCTCGGCCGCATTAAATCCAAAAAAAAGAAGGCCAAAGGCGAAAGCAATGATAGTCAGGTTGCGATTTTTAAAGGCGATGATTTTCATTTAGGCAAGCTTATTGTATCATAGAGATATGGTCAAATCGCTCTTTATCGAATTTCGTTTTGGCGAGCGTTCGCTTAAGGGGCTGACTGATAGCGGCGCCAACCATCTAATTATCGCTATGAACAAGCTCAACAGGAATCGTTGGCAAGTTCTGGAGAAAACTGGTATTAAACTTAGTATTTCTGTTAATGCCTTCGATTATGGTTGTCCCCTGAACCCTAAAGCAAAAGAAAAACTTTTTGAAAGGATTAAAAAGGTACTGGCATTCAACTCAACTGAGATTTGGCTTGACCATTTTCGTTTTGACGGCCATTGGGAAGCGATCAAAGAAAATCGCATTCCAGGAATCCACCAAGAATGCCAATGGTGTCGCGGTCAAGAGAGAGTAAAAGCCCTGGTTGATATTGCTCAAGAGGTAAAAAAGATGCTCCCAAAGGGAGTAAGCCTTGGCTATTTTGCCGTTCCTTACAAAGAGACAGAGGTTCCCGAGCTAGTCTCTGGTTTGGGACAAGACCATGGCCAATTGGCTGAAACTTTTGATCTTCTAAGTCCGATGTTATACCATCGGATGATTAAGAAACCAGTTAAATACATTCATGATTATGTGGTTTGGCTTAAAGAGAAAACCCAAAAACCAATCCTGCCTATTATTCAAATAAAAGATATGCCTGATGAATTACCCGATAAGTTATCAGAAGAAGAGATAACAGCGGCATTCAAAGAGGCGGCCCGACCACCTTCAATTGGAGTCGCCTTTTTTTGCTGGGATCATGCAATTGAGAAAGGAAAGTCTGAACTTATAAAAAAACTTTTCAAACAAAGAGGATGAGAATTGTGATTTTTAATTGGCGGGATATCCGACATCCCCATGCTGGTGGGGCAGAAGCTGTTACTTTTGAGCATGCGAAAGCTTGGGTAAAAGCAGGGCATAATGTAACTTGGTTTTCTTCAGGATTTAGGGGTGGAAAAAGGGAAGAAATAGTTGAAGGCATAAAGATTGTGCGACGAGGCAACCAGCTACTTGGAGTTCATATTGCAGCTTTATTTTGGTATCTCAAACATGTCCGTGGCCGAGTAGACCTTGTCGTTGATCAATTTCATGGAATTCCATTTTTTGCCCCTCTTTATGTTGCCGAGAAGAAATTAGCTTTTATTCATGAAGTTACTTGCGAAGTTTGGTTTCTCAACCACCTTCCTGGTCCTTTTAGGTTCTTGGCAGGACTCGTCGGCTATTTCACCGAGCCCTGGATTTTCCGACTTTTTTATCGTCGGATCCCTTTCTTGACAGTTTCTGAGTCAACAAAAAAAGATCTTGTCTCATGGGGGATTCCCCAAAATAATATTACCGTAATTCACAATGGGCTTCGGGCAAAGACTTTGTGGCCGTTTCCTAAGAAAGAAAAAAAACCAACGATTATTTTCCTAGGGGCTCTAGCTCGAGATAAAGGGATCGAGGAGGCAATTAAAGCATTTAGTTTAATTAATCAAAGAAAAAGAAATTTTCAATTTTGGGTTGTAGGAAGAGGCGATCCATTATATCTGAGGAAGCTTAAGGCAATAGTGAAGAATCTTGGCCTTGTTAAAAAAGTTAGATTTTTTGGTTTTGTTTCTGAAAAGAAAAAATTTGAGCTTTTAGCCCGGGCCCATATATTGGTTAATCCCTCGGTTCGAGAGGGATGGGGCTTAGTCGTGATCGAGGCAAATGCGGTGGGGACTCCTGCTGTCGTTTATAATGTCCCCGGATTGCGCGATTCTACAAAGCACGGAGTAACGGGATTGATTTGTGCTAAAAACATAACAGAAGAGTTAGCTAAGAATGTGATAAAATTATTAGAAGACAGAGATCTTTATCAGGAATTACAAAAAAACGCTTTAAAAGAAAGTAAAAAATATTCGTGGGAAAAAGCCACGAAGTTGAGTCTTAATCTTATTTCAAGAATTTTAAATGAACGAGGATAAGGTTTATGCCACAAGTTGTTCTTATTACTGGTTGTTCTTCTGGTCTAGGTAAACTCACCGCCGAGACATTAGCTAATCAGGGATATATTGTATATGCCGGAATAAGAAAACCAGAAGACATAAAAGATCTTAAATCTGTCTGGAAAACTAAATACCCGACGCTTTATCCTGCAAAACTTGATATTACTAGCGATGGTGATTGTAAGAGGGTAATAAAAAAGATTATCACTGATCAAGGGTGTATTGATGTCTTGATTAATAACGCCGGCTATACCATTGTTGGGCCAACAGATGGGTTCGCCACTAAAGCATATCTTGATATCTTAAACACCAATACCGTGGGAGCCTTTCGCCTTATTCGGGAAGTCCTTCCCCACATGCGATCTAAAAGATTTGGTCGGATAATAAACATTACTTCACTTAACGGTTTACTGGCGTTACCGAATTTTGGTCTTTATTCCTCTTCGAAATTTGCTTTGGAAGCACTTGGCCTCGCCCTGCGTTACGAACTAAAAAACAGTGGTATTTTGGTGACGAATATTGAACCAGGGGCAATTGCTAAAAAAACAAAGTCAGTTAAAAGTTTCCCCCATGTGCCAGCAAGAGAAAAATTTTGGCTTATTAGGAAACTAATGCCAATGGTTGCCCAGGAGGAGGTAGTAAAGAGGATAAAAGGAGTAATTGTTAACTCAACGCCACCTGCCAGAGTTATTATCGGGCGAGATGCCCAAATCACAACCTTTCTCCAAAGATTTCTACCGCAAAGGATTTGGGATTTTCTATTGTATCTAGTTTGGAGCAAATGAAAAAAGGAGAACTTCCAACTATTTCGGTGGTTACGCCTACTTATAATTCTGGTAAAACCCTGGATAGGTGTTTGGGGGCAGTGCGGAAGCAAGACTACCCCCAAGATAAAATCGAAATTATCTTAGGCGACGGCGGCTCAACTGATAATACTTTAGAAATTGCTAAAAAATATGGCGCCAAAGTTATTAAAATTCCGGAAGAAAAACAACATGCAGAATACAATCGAGGAGTGGCTTTTAATCAGGCGAGAGGAGAGTTGGTTTTAATCCTCGATCATGATAATTTTTTGCCTTACAAAACTTGGTTAAAAGATATGATTAGGCCGCTTCAGGAAAACCCTAAAATGGTTGCCACAGAAACCTGCTATTATGATTACAATCGTAAATATAAACTACTTGATCGATATTTTGCCCTTTTCGGAACCAGTGAACCTTTACCATACTACCTAGGAAAAGCAGATAGGCTGCCGCAAACAGCAAAAACCTGGGTTAATTTGGGTAAAGCTTATGATAAGGGAAATTATTATCTTGTAGAGTTTGAGAAAGACCCTCTTAAAATTCCAACTATTGGGACAAACGGTTGTCTGATGCGCCGAAAAATAGTCTGTAAAGGCGATATAAGACCGGAATATCATTATCCAATTGATGTGATGGTAGATGTGATTAAACTTGGGTATAACCAGTTTGGTTTTGTCAAAAATTCTATTATTCACTTAACCAACCTTAGGGGTTTTTGGTCTTTTTTAAAGAGAAGGAAAATGTTTGTAGAAAAGTATCATTTTCAAGATTGTTCCAAACGTCGTTATAGTGTTTTTATGAAAGGTGATGAATGGCAGTTGATCAAATATATTTTCTATAGTCTTACAATTGTAAAGCCCATTTTTGATGCCTTCAGAGGTTTTTTGCAAATTCCTGATCCTGCTTGGTTTCTCCATCCCTTTATGTGTTTTGGAACAACCATTATATATGGATTTGTTACTATCAGAAATAAACTTCTAGGAAACTATGGCCAAAAATGAAAAAAAAGAAATTTTACTGCTCACGATTGCTTTTCGTCCCAACATAGGTGGAATCGAAACCCATTTCGATGATCTTATTAAAGCACTGACGAAGAGAGATTGGTGGGTTTGGGTCTTAACTTATCAGCCAGTTGAAACTAAAGAGAGGGGAAAATGGATTGAGCAGGGAGGGGGATTTACTATTTTTCGCCTTCCGATTATCCGTGGTTTTTTTTACAAATTGGTTGATAGACCGCTTCTCGAGTTTTTATATCTTGCTCCAGGACTCTTTTTAGCAACACCAACTTTTTTATTATTCAAAGGAAGCCGTATTGGTGTTATTCATGCTCAAGGCTTGGTTGCTGGCTTTGTTGGAGTTTTTTGGGGAAAGATTTTTGGAAAAAAGGTAGTAGTCTCGACCCATTCAATTTATCATTTTCCAAAAGCGGGATTCTATCGCAGTTTTGCTTCTTGGATTTTTAGAAATGCTAATTTTTCAATGGGCTTATCAAGACAGGCAAAGGCGGAGATTCTTTCTCTGGGAATTCCAAAAGAGAAGGTTGGGGTTTTTACATATTGGGTGGACTTTGACAAGTTCAAAGTTCAAAGTTCAAAGTTCAAAGTTAAAGAAAAGTTAGAGTGGGCAGATAAATTTGTCGTTCTTTTTGTAGGCAGATTGGTGCCGGAAAAAGGAATAAAGGAATTAATTGCAGCGGCAAAGCTTTGGGACAAAAGAATAACTTTGGCGATAGCCGGTTCGGGACCGCTGGAATCCTACATCAAACATCAAACATCAATCATCAATCATATTGTATTTCTTGGCAAACTTAATCAGGATGAGCTGCCAAACTATTATTCCGCAGCGGATTTATTAATCGTGCCGTCTGTTCACGAAGAAGGTTTTGGTCGAGTGATTTTGGAGGCTTTATCTTGTGGAACACCAGTGATTGGGGCCAATCGGGGTGCCATTCCTGAGGCCTTGGATGAGTCAGTTGGAAGATTAATCGAAGTTAGTCCGGAAAATATTAAAAAGGCGGTCGAGTATTTTTATGATCACCCAGAGGAGCTTAAAAAATTGGCAAAAAATGCCAGAAAATACGCCGAAAAAAGATTTAGTGAGAAAAACACGGAGATGATTATTAGAAGTTACTATGATTGATAAAGAAAAACTTAATCAGCTCCTTGCCAATACTGGTGATATGGCGCTTAAGAGAAGGGCAAGAAGAATTCTTGAGGAACTCTCACCTAAAAAAGGAGAAAAGATTCTTGATGTAGGCTGTGGGGATGGATTTTATTTGCATTTTTTATCGAATTTAGGAGAATTTGAGCTAGTGGGACTTGATAATGACCCTAGGGCTTTGGTAAGCGCTAAGAAAAATTTGAAAGGAAAGAAAATAAAATTAGTTGAAGGAGATATCTTGAAGATGCCTTTTGAGGATAACAATTTTGACAAAATTATTTGTAGCGAAGTTTTGGAGCATTTGGAAAATGATTTGACTGGGTTGAAGGAATTAAGAAGAATTTTAAAGCCAGGCGGAGTTTTGATGCTCACTGTTCCTAATCACAATTATCCTTTTCTCTGGGACCCAATAAATTGGATTTTAGAGCGAGGTTTTAAAACTCACATTAAAAGTGGGTTTTGGGCTGGAATTTGGAACCAACATTTAAGGCTTTATTATCTAGAAGAATTAAGGAAAATAGTTAAAAAAGCTGGATTTAGAGTCGAGAAACTGGAGTGTCTAACCCATTATTGTTTACCCTTTAATCACCATCTTTTAAATTTAGGAGCAAGAATTTTAGTGGGAGGAATACTGCCTAAGTCTGCTTCTAAGTCAATTAGTAAGTTCTCCAAAGGTTCCAAAAAATCATTTTTTCAAAGAATTTTGGGGGTTTTAAACAAATTTGATGAGTTAAACAAGAGGGTTTTTAAGCAAAAATCCACAGTTGGGATATTAGCCAAAGCCAAAAAATGATTAAGATAAAAGAAGTTTGGGGTGAGGACCCTGAGTTTTCCGGGCCACGAAATTGGTTTCGGGAAGTTCTTATTGTTAAAGCCATCAAAAAATGGAAGAAAAGCGGGAAGATACTCGACTTTGGTAGTGGCAGCGGCCATTTACTTTTACGCTTAGCTCAAGAGGGGTTTGCAGGAATTGGTATTGATAATTCGCCACCAGCCGTTAATTATGCCCATCAAAAGATTCAAGAAAAACATTTAGAACACAAGCTGAAAATAATTTTGGGCGACGAAAATACTTTATTTCGACTGAAAGATAAGTTCGATGTAGTTGTTTCAGGAGAAACATTGGAGCATCTTAAAGATGACAGAAGAGCCGTAGCTGGGATTTCTAGAGTGCTTAATAAAAGTGGAATTTGTGTTGTGACCGCTCCTGCCCATCCGTG
>Ga0210015_1005431_pt1 | contig 10345 bp, 12 predicted proteins | sample CryGeymeta201522_FD_185471 | JGI IMG/M metagenome (GOLD analysis project Ga0210015, IMG submission 185471) | Groundwater microbial communities from Crystal Geyser aquifers in Utah, USA - Crystal Geyser metaG 2015-22 (SPAdes) (version 2) | ecosystem: Environmental > Aquatic > Deep subsurface >...
TCCCGCCCGCGCCGCGCGGCGTGCCGCAGATCGAGGTGACGTTCGACATCGACGCCAACGGCATCGTGTCGGTCTCCGCCAAGGACAAGGGCACCGGCAAGGAGCAGAAGATCACCATCCAGGCCTCGGGCGGCCTGAGCGACACCGACATCGAGAAGATGGTGAAGGAGGCGGAGGAGAACGCCGAGGCCGACAAGGCGCGCCGCGCCATGGTCGAGGCGCGCAACAACGCCGAGAGCCTGATCCACAGCGTCGAGTCGTCGCTCAAGGAGCACGGCGACAAGGTGGACGCCGACACCCGCACCGCCATCGAGAGCGCCCGCGACACGCTCAAGACCGCGCTGGAGGGCGAGGACGTCGAGGCGATCAAGAACGGCCATCAGGCGCTCATGGAGGCGTCGATGAAGCTGGGCGAGGCGATCTACAAGGCCGAGGCCGAAGCCGCGCAGGCGCAGGCGCCGGAAGCGGGCGGCCCGGCGGGCGCTTCCGGCGACGGCGCCGCCAAGGACGACGACGTGGTGGACGCCGATTTCGAGGAAGTCCGCGAGGACGACAAGAAGCCCGGCGCGTGAGCCAACCCCCTCTCCGGCCAGATGCGCGGCCCCGCCCCTCCCGGCGGGGCCGACGCGCTTGCGGCCCCAGGCAGATGAGCTGAACGATGGCGCAACGCGACCTCTACGAGATTTTGGGCGTGTCCCGCACCGCCTCCGACGACGACCTCAAGAAAGCCTACCGCAAGCTCGCCAAGGAGCTGCACCCCGACCGCAACGGGGCCGACCCGACGCTTGAAGCGAAGTTCAAGGAGGTCAACGGCGCCTACGACATCCTGCGCGACAAGGACAAGCGCGCGGCCTATGACCGCTTTGGCCACGCGGCCTTCGAGGGCGGGATGGGCGGCGGCAGGCCGGGCGCGGGGCCGGGCGGCGCCGACTTCGCCTCCGCCTTTTCCGACGTGTTCGACGACCTGTTCGGCGAGTTCGCCGGGCGCGGGCGCGGCGGCGGCCAGCGGCGCACCCGCGGCGCCGATCTGCGCTACAACCTGACCATCTCGCTGGAGGAGGCGTTCAAGGGCAAGCAGACCACGATCACCGTGCCCGGATCGGTGACCTGTTCGGCCTGCGAGGGCACCGGCTCGGAAGGCGCGGCGCAGCCGCAGACCTGCCCCACCTGTCAGGGCATGGGCAAGGTGCGCGCGCAGCAGGGCTTTTTCACCATCGAGCGGACCTGCCCCACCTGCAACGGACGCGGCCAGATCGTGAAGAACCCCTGCAAGTCCTGCGCGGGCGCAGGGCGCGTCCGCAAGGACCGCTCGCTGCAGGTGCAGATCCCGATGGGCGTGGAGGACGGCACCCGCATCCGGCTGGCGGGCGAGGGCGAGGCGGGCCTGCGCGGCGGGCCGCCGGGCGATCTGTATATCTTCATCGAGATCGCGGGCCACAAGCTGTTCCAGCGCGAAGGCATGGACCTGCACTGCCGCGTCACCGTGCCGATGACCACGGCGGCGATGGGCGGCGAGATCGAGGCGCCGACGCTGGACGGCGGGCGCACGCGGGTCAAGATCCCGGCGGGCGCGCAATCGGGCAAGCAATTGCGTCTGCGCGGCAAGGGGATGCCGCAGTTGCGCGGCGGGCGCTACGGCGATCTCTACCTTGAGGTGCAGGTCGAAACCCCAGTCAACCTGACCGCCCGCCAGCGCGAGCTGTTGCAGGAGTTCGAGAAGGCGGGCGCCGACAACAGCCCCGACAGCAAGGACTTCTTCAGCAAGGTCAAGGATTTCTGGGGCATGGGCGGCTGAGGCCGCCGCATCCGGAGCGGCGGCGCTTGTTCTTCAGACATCCGACCCGATGACGCGCAACCGGATCGGCCCAAGCGCCGCGCGCGCGGCTCAGCAAGTCGCGCGGAAGGTCTTCGGCGCCGTCGTCAGAGGCGCCGCTCGACCATCATCTGCTTGATCTCGGCGATCGCCTTGGCAGGGTTCAGGCCCTTCGGGCAGGTCTTGGTGCAGTTCATGATGGTGTGGCAGCGATAGAGCTTGAACGGATCCTCCAGCGCGTCCAGCCGCTCGCCGGTCGCTTCGTCGCGGCTGTCCACCAGCCAGCGCCGCGCGTGCAGCAGCGCTGCGGGGCCGAGGTAGCGGTCGCTGTTCCACCAGTAGCTGGGGCAGGAGGTCGAACAGCAGGCGCACATCACACACTCATAGAGGCCGTCGAGCTTCTTGCGATCCTCGACCGACTGCCGCCATTCGGTTCCCGGCGTCGCGGTCTTGGTCTCCAGCCACGGCTGGATCGAGGCGTGCTGGGCGTAGAAATGCGTCAGGTCCGGCACCAGATCCTTGATCACCGGCATGTGCGGCAAGGGATAGATCTTCACGTCGCCCTTGATCTCGTCAATGCCCTTGAGACAGGCCAGCGTGTTCAGCCCGTCGATGTTCATGGCGCAGGAGCCGCAGATGCCTTCGCGGCAGGAGCGGCGGAAGGTCAGCGTCGGATCGATTTCGTTCTTGATCTTGATGATCGCGTCCAGAACCATCGGCCCGCACTGCGCAAGGTCGATGTAATAGGTGTCCACGCGCGGGTTCCCGCCGGTCTCGGGGTCCCAGCGATAGATGCGGAACGCGCGCGCGTCCTTGGCGCCCTCGGGTTTCGGCCAGGTCTTGCCGGTGACGATCCGAGAGTTCTTGGGAAGGGTGAATTCAACCATTGCTCAGTTCTCCGCCTCGGGGCGCGTTTCGGTCAGATCGGGCCGCATCAGGTCCAGCCGCTGCTCCAGCCCCTCGACCTTGACGTGCAGAACGGCAAGTTCTTCGCGCACCGCGCGCAGATGTTCGAGGATCTGGAATTCGATGTCAGGGCGCACGGTCATCAATAGACCCGCTTCTTCGGCGCGATCTTCGCCAGTTCGATGCCGTTCGAGAGCGGCTGGGTATGCACCGGACGGTCGCCCAGCGTCACGGCGCCGGTCTCGGAGATCCACGCCAGCGAGTGCTTGCGCCATTCGGCGTCGTTGCGATCGGGATAGTCCTCGCGCGCGTGGGCGCCGCGGCTCTCGGTGCGCGCCTCGGCGGCGTGAACGGTGGCGATGGCGTTGGCCATCAGGTTCTCGTACTCCAGCGTCTCCATCAGGTCAGAGTTCCAGATCAGCGAGCGGTCGGTCACCTTAATGTCGGCGCCTTCCTGCCAGATCGCACTGATCCGCCTGCAGCCAGATTGCAGCGACTCTGCGGTGCGGAACACCGCCGCGTCCTCCTGCATCGCGCGCTGCATCTTGTCGCGCAGAGCGGCGGTCGGCGTGCCGCCGTCGGCGTGGCGCAGCCGGTCGAAGCGGCTCACCGCCTTGTCGAGCGCGTTCGCGTCGAGATCGGGCGCCGAGGCCCCCTTCTCCACCACCTCGCCGGCGCGGATCGAGGCGGCGCGGCCCAGCACCACAAGGTCGATCAGCGAGTTGGCGCCAAGACGGTTGGCGCCGTGCAGGCTGGCGCAGGCCGCCTCGCCCACCGCCATCAGGCCGGGCACGGTGGCGTCGGGGTCGTCCTCGGTCGGGCGGATCACTTCGCCCCAATAGTTCGTCGGGATGCCGCCCATGTTGTAGTGCACCGTCGGCAGCACCGGGATCGGCGCCTTGGTGACATCGACGCCCGCGAACACCCGCGCGCTCTCCGAAATGCCAGGCAACCGCTCGTGCAGCATTTCGGGCGGCAGGTGATTGAGGTGCAGGTGGATGTGATCCTTGTTCGGCCCGACGCCGCGCCCTTCGCGGATCTCGATGGTCATGCAGCGGCTGACCACGTCGCGCGACGCCAGATCCTTGAAGGTCGGCGCATAGCGCTCCATGAAGCGCTCGCCCTCGGAGTTGGTGAGATAGCCGCCCTCGCCGCGCGCGCCTTCGGTGATCAGGCAGCCCGCGCCGTAGATGCCGGTCGGGTGGAACTGCACGAACTCCATGTCCTGCAGCGGCAATCCGGCGCGCGACACAAGCCCGCCGCCATCGCCGGTGCAGGTGTGCGCCGAGGTGGCGGAGAAAAAGGCGCGGCCATAGCCGCCGGTGGCCAGCACCACCATCTTGGCGCGGAAGCGGTGCAGCTTGCCGCTCTCCAGATCCCAGGTCACGAGGCCGGTGCAACGGCCGTCGTCGCTCATGATCAGGTCGGTGGCGAAGTGCTCGATGAAGAACTCCGCGCCCTGCTTCAGCGACTGACCATAGAGCGTGTGCAACATGGCGTGGCCGGTGCGGTCGGCGGCGGCGCAGACGCGCTGAACCGGCACGCCGTCGCCGTATTCGGTGGTGTGGCCGCCGAACGGACGCTGATAGATCCGCCCGTCCTCGGTGCGCGAGAACGGCACGCCGTAGTGCTCCAGCTCATAGACCGCCTTGGGCGCCTCGCGCGCGACATACTCCATGGTGTCGGTGTCGCCGAGCCAGTCCGACCCTTTCACGGTGTCGAACATGTGCCACTGCCACGAGTCCGGCCCCATGTTGCCCAGGCTAGCGGCGATGCCGCCCTGCGCGGCGACGGTGTGGCTGCGGGTCGGGAAAACCTTGGTCACGCAGGCCGTGCGCAGACCCTGCTCGGCCATGCCCAGCGTCGCGCGCAGGCCAGACCCGCCCGCGCCCACAACCACAACGTCGTAGGCGTGATCTTCGTAGTCGTATGAAGCCATTTTTCCCGTTTCCCGTTCAGGCGCCGAGCGCGATCTTCACGACGCCGAACACGCCCGCCAGCCCCATCACCGCGCAGAAAGCCATGTTCGCCATCAGCAGACCGGTGCGCCACACCTTGTCGTGGACATAGTCCTCGATCACCACCTGCAAGCCCATCTGGAGGTGGCGAAACGTCACAACCAGCAACAGAATCAGCACGATGGCGTTCCACGGGCTGGCGTAGGTCGCCAGCACCGCCGCGTGGCCCGCCCCGATGGCGCCGCCCAGCGGCAGGATGGCGAGGACCACCAGCGGGATCATGGCGACCGCGCTCAGGCGCTGGCCCCACCAGTGCCCCACACCCTCCTTGGCGGACCCCATGCCCAGAACGCGGCTCATCGGCGTGCGATACATCGTCAGCCTCCTCAGACCAGCGCGACGGTCAGAACCGTCAGCACCACGGCGGCGACCACCGCCAGCTTGCCAGATTTCTCGGCCTCGGGCAGTTCGAGCGCATAGCCCGCGTCCCACGCCAGATGCCGCACGCCGTTGGCGAAGTGATACCAGAGCGCGAAGGTCGAACCGAGCAGCACGACGTCGCCGATCCACGAGGTCAGCAGCCCGTCCACCATCGCAAAGTATTCCGGCGAGGTCGCCGCCGCCAGCAGCCACCATGCGACCAGCGCCGCGCCCAGCGCCAGCGCGACGCCGGTGATGCGATGGCTGATCGACAGCACCATGGTCCATTCGGGCTTGTAGACGGTAACATGCGGAGACAGCGGCCGTGCGGCCCGGTTGACGTCTGCCATCGGATTCTCCCTGAGCGCGCCGACCCGTCACAGGGCCTTGCGCCTGAATTGCTGCGGCGCCACGCGTGAGTCGCCGCGACGCACCATCGGCCCGCAGGCCCTGCGCCGCAAGCGTCGGGGCGTCGCAGGGGGCTATTGCTCGCCCAGCTTCAGCGCAGGATCGTAAGCGGCCTCGACGTCCTTCGTGACCGCCTGCGCGCAGCGCATCACGCCGCGCGCCGCGTCGAACGCGTAACCCGGCGCGCCATAGAGCGCCCAGCCCGCCGACAGCGCCGCTGTCACCTTGTGGCAAAAGGCGGCGTCGTCGTCGCCGGTCAGCAGCCGATAGAGCGTCGCCATCGTCTCACCCCGGAAAAGGCCACACGCCCAGCCAGTTATGGACGAACGCCACCGCGCCGAACACCGCGAGGCTCACCGCCACATGCAGCACGTCGCGGCTGCGCGGGCTTTCCGGCGGGCGCAGCCATGCGCCGTCGCGCTTGTTGATCAGGATCATCGACGCCACCGCCCAGGCCAGCAGCCCGCCGAACAGGACCACCGACGCCAGATCGCCGTTCACCAGAAGATGCGCCAGCGCCCAGATCTTGACGCCCGCCAGCTGCGGATGGCGGATCACGCGGCGCAGGCCCGCCTTGGCGTGACCGGCGCTGAACACGATGAACGCCAGCACCATCAGCAGGTTGTTGAGGTGGACGGTCCAGGCGGGCGGGAACCACAGATCGACGATCTCCGCCGTCTGATAGCCCTTGACCATCAGCACCACCGACAGCAACAGCAGAACGCCCGCGACCGCCTTGTACGGTCCGGGCCCCAGCTTTTCGGCATAGGCCGCGCGGCGGGCGGGGGCGGCGGCGGGCAGCAGGTGGACGACCGACCACAGCGCCAGTCCGAGCAGAAGCAGGATCATCGGGTGCCTCGTTGATTGCGCGCCCCAGCAATGCCCGGCCCGCGCCCGAACCGCAAGCCGGTCATGCGCCGGATGCGCCGGGTTTGAGCATGGCGCGCATCCGCCGCGCGGCCTGATCGGCCAGTCCGCGCGCGCCCTCCTGCGCCAGCCGCGCCTCCTCCATGTGGCTGCGCAGGGTGGGGCCGTCGGCCTCGATCACGCCGTCGGCCTCGGACAGGTCGAACTCGAACCGCGCGCCGTTATGGGTGGCGGCGCGCAGCATCGCCACATTGCCGCGCGTGGTGTGGATCAGCAGCCGCCGCGCGCCCCGGTTGCGCGCCCACAGCAGCATCCGCGCCACAAGCTGCGAGCCGACGCCCCAGCCGCGCCACGGGTCCTCGACGTCGAAGGCGGCCTCCGCCGCCGCGCCGTCGCCGGTCAGCGCCGCCTCGGCGGCTGCGCGCAGCGTGTCCTCGAAGAACCAGCCGAGCACCTTGCCGCGCCCGTCCAGAGACGTGCGCGCGTGTTCGTCGATCCATGCGTCGCTGACCGCGTGATGAAAACGCGAGCGCCGGTCCTCGGGCGAGAGCCGCTTCAGGTGCGCGGCGTAGAGCGCGCGGTCGAAACCCCACAGCGCGCGAAACGCGCCATCCTTGTGTCGTAGCGACCGCGGGTCGGTGGTCTCTGTCATCGTCGCCTCGTCTCGATCATGCAGGGGCCTGGCTGTCATGCTCTACCGCAGCGCCGGTTTTGGCATTATCAACGCCGCAGTCGGCGGCGCGCCTTTGGTTCACCCGCGCTGCTGCAGTGCAACATAGGGTCGCACGGGCGATCCGCCAATCTCTGACGGCGAAAAACGCCGCCGCCCAAGGTCAGGAGACGACAGATGCAGGAACTCACCCATTTCATCGGCGGCAAGCACGTCAGGGGAACCTCGGGCCGCTTCGCCGACGTGTTCAACCCGGCGACCGGCGAGGTTCAGGCGCGCGCGCCGCTGGCCAGCGTCGAGGAGGTTTCCGCCGCCGTCGCCAACGCCGCCGCCGCGCAGCCGAAATGGGCCGCCACCAACCCGCAGCGCCGCGCGCGCGTGCTGATGGAGTTCGTGCGCCTGCTGCACCGCGACATGGACAAGCTGGCCGAAAGCATCAGCCGCGAGCACGGCAAGACCTTTCCCGACGCCAAGGGCGACGTGATCCGCGGCCTTGAGGTCGCCGAGTTCTGCATCGCCGCGCCGCATCTGCTGAAGGGCGAGTTCACCGAAGGCGCCGGCCCCGGCATCGACATCTACTCGATCCGCCAGCCGCTGGGCGTGGCGGCGGGGATCACGCCGTTCAACTTCCCCGCCATGATCCCGATGTGGAAGTTCTGCCCCGCCATCGCCGCCGGCAACGCCTTCATCCTCAAGCCGTCGGAGCGCGACCCGTCCTGCCCGCTGCTGCTCGCGGAGCTGATGCTGGAGGCGGGCGCGCCTGCGGGCATCCTCAACGTCGTCAACGGCGACAAGGTGGCGGTGGACGCGATCCTCGATCACGAGGGGATCTCGGCGGTCGGCTTCGTCGGCTCGACCGCGATCGCGCATTACGTCTATTCCCGCGGCACGGCGGCGGGAAAGCGGGTGCAGTGCTTCGGCGGCGCCAAGAACCACATGATCATCATGCCCGACGCCGACATGGATCAGGCGGTCGATGCGCTGATCGGCGCCGGTTACGGCGCGGCGGGCGAACGCTGCATGGCGATCTCGGTCGCGGTGCCGGTGGGCGAGGCGACCGCCGACCGGCTGATCGAAAAGCTGGCGCCGCGCGTCGAGGCGCTCAAGATCGGCCCGTGGACCGCCGGAGACGACGTGGACTTCGGCCCGCTGGTGACCGCCGAGGCGCTGACCCGCGTCAAGGGACTGGTGGATCGCGGCGTCGAGGAAGGCGCCAGGCTGGTGGTGGACGGTCGCAATTTCCGCCTGCAAGGCTACGAGAACGGCAACTTCATGGGCGGCTGCCTGTTCGACCGCGTGACCCGCGACATGGACATCTACAAGACCGAGATTTTCGGCCCGGTCCTGTCGGTGGTGCGCGCCAAGACCTATGAGGAGGGTCTGGGCCTGGCGATGGACCACGAATACGGCAACGGCGTCGCGATCTTCACCCGCGACGGCGACGCGGCGCGCGACTTCGCCAGCCGCGTCAACGTCGGCATGATCGGGATCAACGTGCCGATTCCGGTGCCGCTGGCGTATCACACTTTCGGCGGCTGGAAGAAGTCGATGTTCGGCGATCTCAACCAGCACGGGCCGGATGCGTTCCGCTTCTACACCCGCACCAAGACCGTCACCGCGCGCTGGCCCTCGGGGGTGAAGGACGGCGCCGACTTCTCGATCCCGACCATGGGCTGAGCGCGGCGTGACCACCCTCGGCGTCTATGCCGCCGCCGCGCTGGCCGAGATCGGCGGCTGCTTCGCCTTCTGGGCGGTGCTGCGGCTGGACCGGTCGGCGTGGTGGCTGGCGCCGGGGGTGGCGTCGCTGATCCTGTTCGCGGGGCTGCTGACGCTGGCCGACAGCGCCGCCGCCGGGCGCGCCTATGCGGCCTATGGCGGGATCTACATCCTGGCGTCGCTGATGTGGCTCTGGTCGGTCGAGGGCCTGCGCCCCGACCGCTGGGACATCGGCGGCGCCGCGCTGTGCCTGATCGGCGCCGGGGTGATCCTGCTGGGGCCGCGCGGCGCGTAAGCCCTCCCCGAAAAAGTCGCCGCCCCGATTTTTCTTGTTCAAATTTTACGGTTAATTCGTTTTTCTACGGCAGGTTGCGGGGAATGAGCCCGGCGGTTTCGCGTTTTTCCAAGCAGAAACCCCGATCAACCCCACTGCGGAGAGCCTGCACGACCCGGAATTGCGCCGCAGGCGCCGCCAAGCCGAGAGAAGCCGCCATGCACACGCCGCGCCTTGCCCTCGCCGCCGTTCTGCTCTCCGCCGTTCTGCTCTCCGCCGCCCCCGCGCTGGCGCAACAGGCCGCGCCCCAAACTTCCCCGGCGCTGTCCGCCTGCGCCCCGCGCGACAGCATCGTCGCGCAGCTTGAAAAGAAATACGGCGAGACCCGGCGCGGCGCCGGTCTGCAGAACCGGGGCGCCGTGACCGAGGTGTTCGCCTCCGCCGCCACCGGCACCTGGACGATCATCGTCACCCGGCCCGACGGCGTGTCCTGCGCGGTGGCGGCGGGCGAGGCGTGGCTGGAGGAGACCGCGCTCAGCGCCCTGCCGCCGGTCTGAGGCCGCCGGCTGAAGTCCGGCGCGCTCACGCCGCAGGCGGCGCCAGCGCGATCATGTCGCCGGGGCGCATCTCGATGCGGCCCATCATCTCCAGTTCGGTCAGCGCCGCCGACAGCGTGGCGGCGTCCAGCCCCGCCGCCTCGCCCAGCGCGTCCAGCGCCACCGGCGACGCGCCCAGCAGCGCCGCGACCTGCTCCGCCACGTCGCCCGACACGACTGCGCGCGGCTCGATCGGCGCCGGCGCCCGCCTCGGCAGGCGCAGCGCGTTCAGCGCCTCCAGCACATCCTCCGCCGAGCGGATCAGCGTCGCGCCCTCGCGGATCAGCGCGTTGCAGCCAGAGGCGCGCGCGTCCAGCGGAGAGCCGGGAACCGCCATCGCCTCGCGCCCCTGTTCGGCGGCGCAGCGCGCGGTGATCAGCGAGCCGGAGCGCTCCGCCGCCTCGACCAGCACAACGCCCGCCGACAGGCCCGAGACGATGCGGTTGCGCTTGGGAAAGCTGCGCGCCACCGGCGTCTCACCCATCGGCGCCTCCGACACCAGCAGCCCTTGCGCCGCGATCTGCGCGCTCAGCGCGGCGTGTTCGGGCGGATAGACCGTGTCCACGCCGCCCGCCAGCGCCGCGATTGTCCCGCTCTCCAGCGCCGCCTCATGCGCGGCGCGGTCCACGCCGCGCGCCAGCCCCGACACCACCACCCAGCCCGCCGCGCCCAGATCGCGCGCCAGCGTCTGCGCCATCCTGCGCCCCAGCGCCGAGG